>Ga0209737_10000011_pt1 | contig 161251 bp, 145 predicted proteins | sample TergutCu122P3_FD_187284 | JGI IMG/M metagenome (GOLD analysis project Ga0209737, IMG submission 187284) | Cubitermes ugandensis P3 segment gut microbial communities from Kakamega Forest, Kenya - Cu122 P3 (SPAdes) (version 2) | ecosystem: Host-associated > Arthropoda: Insects > Digestive...
CTTGTTTCATCTTTATTGCGTGGATGAAATGGGGAATTTTACCGAAAACATCATAAATCTGATTAAAGATGAAACAAGTGATGAGTTTTTGGCTTTTTATAAATCTTACGAAGATGATGTGAATTCGTCAAAAAGATTCCGTAAAGAATCCTTATTTAAAACAAAAGGAATACTCGCTGAATTGATACAGTCAAATGATGAAGAGAATATTAAAAAAGATTTAGGCAACTATTTTTTAAACCTCTTTAAACATGAATATACTCCCTACGACTTTACCGGAGTTGATTTTGAGACAGGGCGCTGGTTCAGCCGAAATTTAAAAATATTTCGGAATATCCAACGTATTGAAACTTGTCCTTCAGACCGATTATTGGTAATTTTTGGAAGCGGACATTTAAATATTTTAAACTATTTATTTGAATGTTCACCTGAATACAACTTGGTTAGAACCAATGATTTTCTAAAATGATTAGTTACGGTGCGGTATAAGACCGCCATTTGTAATGAAAATAAAATAACAGAAATGAAACGACTTGACAAAGAGACAAAATGCACTGCAGCCAAGAGCGGTTTTGCGTCAGATGGGGTGTATGCCTCCGCAGACAGTCTTATTATGGATATCAAATTTGAAAAAAAAGGCTCTTCGTTTCGACCGAAGTCGGTTTATGGATTTTTAAGAATTAGATATGGATTCTGCTCAGCTTTTTTTGAAAAAAAATATAATGACATTTTTGGCAATACTCATTATTTTACTATTGGATTCGGAGTAAACGTAAAAGGAGTAAAACGTGAATATTAAAATGTCACACAACGAGCATATTGGCTCAATGGTGACAGTTCTTTGCGGGATAAATATTTATATATTTTTGCAGCCGTTGGCTTACGTTGAAAATGCGTTGGAAGTCGCCATTGCCCCAATATACCACTCCATTAGCTGCCATTTTTGGACATGTGCTCGCGAAGATGAATAATAATTAAAAATTAAAAACATGAAAAAAATAATATTAATCACAATTTTGAGCCTATTGACAAATGAAAAACTGATAAAAAATGAAAGCTAAATGGATAAAAATCATTAAACAAATAAGTGTAATAGTCGGAATTATTGTAGGAATTGTTACAATTATTGGGATAATATTAGGTTGGTTTGAAAAATGTGCTTCTCCCGAAAAACCAATAATTTATCAAGGTTCAGTTCAAGATGACAAAACAAGAAGTCAGATTGCAGGAGCTAAAATATTATTTATAGGATATACAAATGAAATACCACCTTGCCAAACGGATAATAATGGATTCTTCTATATCTCATTATCAAAAGAATATCCAGATGTAAAAATCCAAGTTACACATGAAAATTATGAGCCAAAAGAATTTCACGCTCATTTAGTGAAAGATTTCCTAAAAACACGGAATATTATTTATTTAACTCCAAAAGAATCGGGAGTAAAACAACCAACATCAGAAACTGGACAACAAGAGAGAGGAAAAGAATCTGTTAATAAAGGTAATGCAAGTAAAATTATGCAAGAAGTACAAAAATTGGTAGATGAAGCAAGAGAAATAAAAAATTCTTCGCAAGCAGATGATATATATCATCAGGCTTATAATAATCTCTCAATATCAGACCAAAATAAATATAAACAAGAAAAAGACAATATTCTTTCATTAGACTTGGATACAAGAGTGAAAAATTGGAACAAATTTTTTCAAAAAATTGGTTATTGAATATAAATCTATTAAATTAATTACAAGTATGAAAAATGTTTTTTATTTATGTACAACTTTTATGTTGCTTTCTATGAGTTGTGCTTTTGCTCAAAAGCAAGTGAGTTTTACATCTCATAAAACGGGATCAGTCGTTACAAGCCAACAAATTACAGTAGAAGGTACAGCCAATAATGTGCCTGATGATGGACATGTATGGATTCTTGTACAACGAGCAGGATTTAACGGTTGGTACCCGCAAGGAAGAGGTGAAAGATTACCGCAAGAAAATTGGACTTGCATAGTTTTTCTTGGCGAAACGGATTTAGACAAGGGAAAATATGATATTGCGGTTGTTGTTGTAAATGACGAAGTTCATCGAAAATTAGCAATCTGGGTACAAACAGCAGAAAGGGAAGGAAAATATCCCGCAATAGATTTTCCTGTAGTCATAGGAAGCAATTATCAGGCATTTATCACAGTAGATAGACGATAATCGTATTCGGTGTTGGCAAAACTCATTGAAAAAGTATTTAATAAATCAATCAATAATGAAAAGTGTCTTTTTTTTAACTTTCGTTTTATTAAGTTCTGTATTCACATACAGCCAAAACAACAACAATTTCAATGACAAAAATCCTATTTTTAATATTGAAATGATATTTGTAAAAGGCGGCTCATTTATAATGGGTTGTACTCCTGAACAAGGCAATGATTGTTTCCCTGACGAAGAACCTGCCCATGAAGTAACTGTGAGCAATTTTTATATTGCTAAATATGAAGTAACTCAAGAATTATGGGTTGCTGTAATGGGTGCTAATCCCTCTCATTTCAAGGGCGCCAAACTGCCGGTTGAAAATGTAAGTTGGAGTGATGTGCAAGAATTTATTAGAAAATTAAATGAATTAACAGGCAAAGAATATCGTTTACCCACAGAAGCAGAATGGGAATTTGCTGCCAGCGGAGGTAAAAAGAATACAGGTAAAAAGTACAGCGGTAGAAATGTTGTAAATAATGTTGCATGGTATACCAAGAACAGCCGCAACAAAACCCATGCAGTTGGCTTAAAAATACCCAATGAATTAGGTATTTATGACATGAGCGGCAATGTTTGGGAATGGTGTAGCGATTGGTACGCCGGGTATAGTAGCGAGCCACAGACTAATCCCAAAGGCGCAGCAAAAGGTGACTACCGCGTGATTCGCGGCGGTAGTTGTAATAATTTTGCAAAACATGTACGTGTAACCACACGCGGAAGCACATTAGATGCTCGTTATTACAACATTGGTTTTCGGCTTGCATCCAATGCCAAATAAATTCCGTTTACACCGTAATTTCTCCCCTTAACGAAATCCCCATATAATGTTTCACTTCTTCGTTGGTAAGCCCTTCGCCAAGGAAATACATTAATTTGGCTACGGCAGCTTCGGTAGTAATATCATGACCACTTATTACACCGATTTTTTTAAGTAATACACTTGCGCCGTAACGTCCAATCTCTACAGTTCCACCGCCTTTACACTGCGTAACGTTCACAATAACAATCCCATTTTTTACAGCTTCTTCCAATATTGAAATAAATTCGAGATTGGATGGGGCATTTCCTGAACCGAATGTTTCTAAAATTACAGCGCGCAACCCTTCGGTATTAAAAACCGAACGCATTGCTTGTTTGCTAATGCCCGGATAAAGCTTTAAAATGGCAATATTTTCATCCAATTTAGTATGCAGTATTAACGGATGTCCGGAAGTTTGGCGAATAAACGGATCGTTATATCTCACATGTACACCTACTTTTGCCAATTTTGGGTAATTGGCGGAATGAAAAGCGTTAAAATGTTCGGCATTATCCTTATAAACACGATTTCCCCTAAAGAGTGCATTTTCAAAATAGATACACACTTCGGGAACTCTCGGTTTTCCCTCTTTTTTAGCGGCAGCTATTTCAATGGAATTTAAGATGTTTTCACGTCCGTCGGTGCGCATGACGCCTAACGGCAACTGTGACCCCGTAAGAATTACCGGCTTGGATAAATTCTCCAATAGAAAACACAATGCCGATGCCGTGTAAGCCATCGTGTCCGTACCATGAAGTACCACAAATCCATCATAATCATTATAATTATCATAGATTAATGTAGCCAATCGAACCCAAAATTGAGGAGTAGTATCCGATGAATCAATGAGAGGAAGCATCTCTTTAATAGAAACTTCCGCATCCACCAAACGCAACATGGGCAAATGGGTATAAATATCTTCAAAAGGAAAAGGTTCCAAAGCGTGGGTTACCGGATTCATAATCATACCGATAGTGCCGCCGGTGTAGATGACTAATATTTTGGTTTTCAAAGGCATAAAATTTAGTGATTAATGGTTAGTGATTAAAGATTTAAAATTTAAGATTTAAAGTTATGTTTGTCACCATTTCGGAGTAAACGCGTAAGGAAGATGCTCCAAAGTATACTTATCTCCGTTAAAAGTGATGGCAATAATATCAAAACGCACTTCTAACTTGATTTGGTGTTTTAATACATAATAATTTGCAGCACGAATAATGTTAAGTTGCTTTTGTTTGGTAACAGACTGCTGTGGCTCACCAAACGTGTTTCCTGAACGCGCTTTTACTTCACAAAAAATAATATATTCATCATTTTTAGCGATAATATCCACCTCTAAATGATTTAATTGCCAATTTTTTTCTAAAATGGTGTATTGATTATCTTTATAAAACGCAAGGGCGAGTTCCTCGCCCCTGCGTCCAAATTGTTGTTTCTCCGTCATATTTCTCTGATTATTAAGATTATGCTTTCTTTGCTTTTGAATGCCAAACCAAATAAGTACACAATCCAACAAACATTACAATGGATAATACATTGAATGGCATAGAATTAATGTAAGATGCCGACATCGAAGATTCAATTCCTGCGTATTTCAAAATGGCGCTGATGACCCCGAAAATTGCACCACCTGCCAATAATCCGGAAGCAATGAGCGTGCCTTTTTCTTTGCGTGCCTTGTTAATTAATTCATCTTTGCTTCTTGTACTGATGAACCATGCAATAAATCCGCCTACCAACAATGGGATGTTGAGCTGCAACGGAATGAACATTCCCAACGAGAACGCTAACGCCGGAATGCCGATGCGGTCTAATACAATAGCTAAAATAGCGCCGATGATGTAGAGCAACCATGGAGTTTGTCCGCCGAACATCAACGGTTTAATAATGGCAGCCATTGCGTTTGCTTGCGGTGCAACCAATGCATTTTCACCGGTATAGCCGTAAGCTTCGGAAAGAATCATGATTACAGCGCCCACGGTTAATGCAGAAACTAACGTTCCTACAAACTTCAAGGCTTGTTGTTTCAAAGGGGTGGTTCCAATCCAGTAACCCACTTTTAAATCGGTGATGAAACCACCTGCCATTGCCAATGCCGAGCATACGATACCGCCCACGATCAATGCCGTGATAATTCCGGTACCGCCTTGCAGTCCTACCGCAGAAAGAATAAATGACGATAAAATGAGCGTCATCATGGTCATTCCCGAAACGGGGTTAGTTCCAACCGTAGCAATGGCGGTTGCCGCAACAGTGGTAAACAAAAAGGCAAATATAAAAATGACTAACAATCCTACCAATACTTGTGGCAAACTCATGGAGAGACCTCCGGTTAAGAAAAATGCGGCAATCATTATGGCTACGCCCAAAAATCCGAAAAGGATGATGCGCATAGCAATATCTCTTTGCGTGCGAACTACTTTCGTTTGTTCATCCGTAGTCTTTTTTTGTGAGGCAAATACTACTCCGAACGAGCGTTTGATAACGCCGGCAGATTTAATTACACCGATAATTCCCGCCATGGCAATACCGCCGATACCTATATAACGTACAAATTGCGTGAAAATAAGTTCGGGTTCTAATGTGCTCATGAGTATACCATCCGGCATGGCGCCATACTGACCCAAAAGCGGTACAATAAACCACCACGCCAGGAAAGAACCCGCGCAGATGATGGTAGTGTATTTTAATCCGATAAGAAATCCGGTACCCAGCAGAATGGAGCCAGCATTCATTTTAAATACAAACTTGTAATTTGTGGCTAATTCCGTGCCCCATGCGGTCATACGTGAAGTTATATTTTCCGCCCAAAGTTGGAAATTCGTCATTAAGAAATCGTAAATACCTCCAATTAAACCGGCAATTAACAATAATTTAGCCTGATTTCCGCCTTTAGCACCCGATACCAAAATTTCGGTGGTAGCGGTAGCTTCGGGGAACGGATACTTGCCGTGCATCTCGGAAACGAAATATTTGCGAAACGGAATGAGAAACAAAATTCCCAAAAAGCCACCAAACAACGAAGCTAAGAAAATTTGAAAGAAATTTATTTGAATTTCTGCGCCCAATACGGGATCAGTTTCTTTAATAATATAAATGGCAGGCAAGGTAAAAATTGCGCCCGCCACAATCACACCGGAGCTTGAGCCGATAGACTGGATAATAACGTTTTCAGACAACGGACTTTTCCTTCGTGCCAATGTAGAAACGCCCACCGCAATAATAGCAATAGGAATCGCGGCTTCGAATACTTGCCCGAAGCGCAAGCCGGAGTAAGCGGTTGCGGCAGAAAAGATAATTGCCATTAAGATACCCCATGCCACGGTCCAACCGTTTATTTCAGGGTATTTTTTGTTGCTTAGTAAAATGGGTTTGTAGGTTTCGCCTTCCTTTAACTCGGTATAGGCATTCTCGGGCAGGTGAATTTCCTGTTCTTCAATGTGTAAATCTTTTTCACTCATAAAAATATTTTATTTAATGTTACATGCAAATAAACAAAAAAAAGTTTACCGCTCAAAAATCCCATACACCGCACTCCCGCTTCCACTCATCGAAGCATACACCGCGCCTCGGTTATAAAGTTCATTTTTTATTTCCAATAATTGCGGATGTTGTTTGAATATAACCTCTTCAAAATCGTTGATGAGATAGTCTTTCCATGTTATTAAGGAAGATTTGATGATTTGTTGTAAAGAGTGTTTCGATTTTTTCGGAGTAATGGCGCTATAAGCTTGTGTAGTAGAAATAGAAATGTTGGGACAAACGATCTCTATTTTATATTTTGACAAATCTACTGCAATGGGCGTTAAAATTTCACCTCTACTTGTTGCGTACATCGGTTCATCGTATAAGAAAAAAGCAGTGTCGCTGCCTAATTGCGCGGCAAATTCGTGGAGCTGTTTGGTAGAAAGCTGCAACGAAAAAAGGGTGTTGAGCATTTTTAGCGTTAAAGCGGCGTCGGCGGACCCGCCTCCCAAACCCGCTCCGGATGGAATTTGCTTGGTGAGACTGAGATGCACAGGAGGTAAATCATATTTATTCTGTAATAAGCGAAATGCTTTTACACATAAATTGTGTTCAATATCGCAAGTAAAATCAGCGTTTTTTAAGGTAAAAGCAAATTGAGATGCAGGCGTAATCTCAATCGTATCTTCATAATTATGACAAGGATAAAAAACAGTTTCCAGCGCATGGTAACCGGAAGGTAGTTTTTCAATAACGTGCAATCCGAGGTTGATTTTGTGATGAACAGATGCCCGCATGTTTTAAAACTGATAATACACGCTAAAAATAAATGTTTGGTTGTGTTGACCTCTCAAGAGGTACAACCAGTCGGCATTTCTGGGCTTGCGTACGGGTAATATTGAAGCCTCGTAACGGAGGTTCACTCCCAAATGGTTAAAAAAGAGATACCCTAATCCGATAATTCCGGAAAATTCAAAACGCGCAAACGGTGGGGCGCCTACATTAACATAAGTATTAATCTTTTCAACATCAGTAGTTTGAAATAAAATGCCGACAGCAGGGCCAAATTCAAATTCAAATCCTCTATAAAATCTCCACTTGGCTAATACGGGAATTTGCCCATACATCAATTGCAACACATACAAATCACCGTGCATAATGCCATCCTCATCAATTTTTGGAGTGTGCTTGCAGCCTTTCATGATAAAGTTTAATTCGGGTTGAATGAGCCAGTTTCCGCTTCTTGAAACCGGAAAGTTGACGAATACACCTGCAAATCCCCCAAACTTGCTATATCCTTGAAACCCCAATCCGTCTCCGGTAATGAGCGAGCCTGTGAAACCGGCTTTAATTCCGCCACGAAAATTGCTTTGCCCTCTTTTAGCGCCTTCCGAATAGGTAGGCGTAAAACTGCTTTCTTGTGCGCAAAGTGAAATGAAGAGAATAAAGGAGATAATGATTAGAATTTCTTTTTTCATATTCTTTTTTTGAGATTTTGATATAATTTATTGTTTTACTATTTTTTTAATCACTTCGCCTGCAGTAGTGGTTATTTTTACAAAATAAACTCCCGGCTGTAAATGCGAAATATTCAACACAGCCTGCTTTTTACTTTCTGCCTTCTGCTTTCCACCATAAACATCAAAAACCTCAATACTCGTTACTTGTAATCCGTTACTTGTAACTTGCAACTCTCCGGTGGTGGGATTCGGGTGAATAGTGATATTTTCATATAAACTACCCCATCCGGCTTCGCCGGACACCCCTTCAAAATTTGAAGGGGATTTTATCCCGTCGTTCGGCGGCGATTGTACCGCCGTCGCGTTATCTGCAGCAGCATCCTCAAAGCAAATTTCATAGAAAAAACACAACACACCTCGTGCCATTAGTGATGATAAACCGTGAGAGGCTTTGGCAAAGTGTATCATTTTTTCGATTTCTTCTTCTTTCAACTCTGCAATGGTTCTGCCACTTTCTCTGACTTCGTTTTTGAATTTGAACAATGAGACATAATTGTCATGTTCTATCATTTCATCTTTATTCAGATTAAACATTCTAGGGATTAAATCCAAGGTTTTCAGTCCTTCTTCAAATTTTTCGAGTTGATAGTAAGTTTCCGCAAGCGAGTATTTTGCACTTAAAGTATAAATTTCATCATACCAGTCTCTGATTTGAGTAAAATCTATAACCTTATCAGTTTTTAGAGTAAATAATGCTTCATGGCTAAGCTCTGCCATGTATTTCGTAATAGTCAATATTTCTTCATGATACACCATGGCTTCTTTTAATAATTCTTTATTTTCGATGATGCCGTTGTAGTAATCGTTTAGAATTTTATCATAACCTTTATCATAAAAATGATTTAACATTTCAGTGTATTTATTATTTAGCTCCTGATAGGCTACCAAGGGTAATTCTGAAGATTTGGCATGCGAAGAATCTATCTGATAGTTGCACGGAAAAGTATGTTCACAGGGATTTCCTGTTGCCGAATGTATATTCACATTGTTTGTTATGTATATGGGAGTCGCTCTTGTTCCTCTTCTACAATAATAATCCATAACATTCGCACTACCATTGAAAATGTCATAATTCCCGTTTTGACTAAACAGATTGTTGGCACCGGAAATTGCGGAACCTTGTGAGGCGCGAACTATACCGGAATGTTGTATGGAAATATCATGATTATTTTCGTATAAATCGTTACAAACGAATTGTAAACCTGTTAAAGGAAATGCCCTTGGAGGCGGCGGGTTGGAAAGCTCTTCGGTTACTCTTATTCCATAGTAAGTATTAGAAATATCGTTCTTGTATATCCTGTTTTCATCCGTTCCGGCACGGTTAACCCGGATACCGGTGGGCATGCCAACATGAAAGATTCCTCTCCTGATTTCATTGCCTTCCACTTTATATCCTGTACAGTAATCCAAATAAATACCTATGGGATAATTACTGTAACCGGTATTAATATCCATCTTTAAACGGGAGAGTTGAAAACTGTTTTTTCCTCTAAAATCTATTCCGGCAATATTGTTTGCAAAATTACTACGGTCTATCCGGATAGTATATTGCATCCCTAAATACAATGATTCAATAGCCCTGTTAAAACCTCTGAAATCTGAAGGAGCAGGCAGGTTATTACATTTGCAGGTTTGCATATTATAAGAGCTGCAATACTCATCTACAATATATCCGGCATCAATAGTATAGATTGCCTGGCCACGGTTTGGCATATTGATGATATTGTTTTCAAATTTGCAGCCCCTTACCTGTACACCCGAAACGCCCCACATGGTAATATGAACCGGATAATAGCTGCTGCTTGTTTCAAATAAATGGTTATCGTCAACCATAAAAGTACAATTTCTGAAATAGCTGGCATTTTGGCGAACGATATTACTGCCTATGGGTGGATAAGCTAAAAATTCTACCGATCTTCGATTGTTTTTGAAAATAGCATTATTTGCATAGATAATTCCGCCGCGGGTATTCCAGTCAATATTCCCGTTAGGCTGAAGTCCATGGGTAGTTATTGCATTCCAGGCATTTTCAATAATGGCGCCGTTTTTTAATTCCAACACGCCTTGGTCTTGTGGCGTTTGGGGTAAATAAGTATTCCCGGAAACGAAGATGCCTTGCCAGAGTTTATCCGAACAAGAATTAGTTAATGTAGTGCCATCTAACACTAATTTGCTGCCCGGGTCTATTATAATTTTGGCAGTGCTATAAAAACGTAAGGTAGAATTGGTAAAGGTTACGGTGGCATTGTTTGTTATTCTCAAAGTATTTCCAATGGTTAAAGTGGTATTTGTAAAAGATTGGTTATTACTATAGGTTACAAATCCCTGTGTATTGGGTTCACAATACTTTACCACAGTGATTTCATCCAACCACCGGTCGCTCCCGTCAGGCAATACCTCGTACGTGGTAATGGTGATGTTTTCGCTGGTTACTGTTACTTTACTATACGTAGGGTTTCCGGGTTGGCCAAAACGGCCGGTGAATAGGGAGGGATAATCCGGAACGCTGCTACTGGCGTAGTCGGGCATGGAATCAAGGGGACGTGGATAATATTTTTTCGTTCCTGAAGCACCGTTTAGGAAATACAAAGTGCCTTCCGTTACGTTGAAGATTCCACCGGATTTACCGGTTACATTGAGAGTATCATGCTGAGTAACTTGAAGAACATGGCTTACGGCTCCCGGTACGGTATCTCTATTTTTAACAGGTCCAATCACTTCATACACATGGTCGTGTCCCTGAAAAACGATGTCAATATTTAATGAATCAATTAAGGGTATCATATTCTTACGCCAGGCAGTGTCTTTTTCTCCGTTTTGATGATTAGCGCCGGTAAAGAGAGGTCTGTGAAAATATACCAAACGCCATGTAATATCGGGATGTAATTCTATTTCATCACGTACCCACTTGCGTAAAAAAGCGTTGAAATTATTGGAGTGGTTATACCGTTCAGTATTGATAGCAAAAAATTGTGCATCACCATAAATATAGGTATAGGTGCTTCCGGTAGTATCGTGTGGAATAATGCCCATATTAAAATGATGCTTAAAATTATGATGCACTGAATTATCGTGGTTGCCCAATACAGGGGCAAAAGGCGTTTTTAATAATATATCTTGCTGAGATTCAAAAAACTGCTCCCATTCCCATTCTGAATTTTTTTCAGTAGTATTATAGGCAGGCGTTTCTACCATATCGCCACACTTTATCCAAAAATTAATATTGGAAAATCTTGTAAACGCTGCATGGGTGGTCATTTGAGCTATATCAAACATTGCATAATTGACTGCTTGCGGATCGGTGGCGTACATAAAGGAGAAAGCCTCTTTGTTGTCTTTGTCGGTAGTAAAGGTTCCAATTTCGCTCCAATGGTTGTCTATACCGCCTACTCGGAAGGAGTAAGTGGTGCCGGGGGTTAAATTGGTGGCGACGGCTTTATTGGAGGTGTAGGATTTTGGGGTATTGATACCAATGTTTGCAATAACATGTAAATTGTTTGCTGACACATTATAATTCAAATCCACAAGTGGAGCGGTAGAAGCATTGATGGTAATTTTGGGCAACGAATTAAATGTATTGTGATTGGTAACTTTGCCTTGCACGATTTCTACTTTTCCGCCAGTAATATTGGCATTACCATACCAGTTGAATCCCAATTGGGTTTTGGGATCGCCGTGAAAGTTCATTACAATGTTGTAGGGCATTCTTTTATCTTTCAAATTGTTGATGGCAGTTTGTAATTTTGCATAAGCATCATTGGGGGCAGGAATTACATCAGCATATTTTAATTGTCTTCTCAACTCAGTGAAAGAGGGAATAGTGTGGTTGGTATCTACTTTGGATTTAGCAAGTGCGATGAGCACCTCAAGTTCTTGAACCTGAGGAAAAGCCGGCAAAATACTTAGTAGTATTCCTGTAAAGAATGTTACAGTTAAGGCTATTTTAAAAAAATGTATTTTTTCTTGCATATTTTTTTAAATTTAATGTAAACATCACTGTTTTATTACTTTCTTAGTTATTGTCCCCTCGTTTGTGTTTATTTTTATAAAATAGATACCGGATTTTAGATGTGAAACGTTGATATGATGATTAGATGATGTAGAGATGAGATGATGAAGTGATAGTCTTTTGCCTACGACATCAAATACCTCAACACTGTTAATTGTTAATTGTTCATTCTTAATTGTTAATTCTCCTGTGGTTGGATTAGGATAAACAACTATCTTCATCTCTTCATGCGTAGTTTCCGAAATACCCACATTGCTTACTTCAATCTCCGCAATCACTTTAGGAATACCAATTAATGCCGAATTGGTCATACTTACCTGATAAGTACCTTTAATTTTAAATGTAATAATTCCATCAATGATAATATAATCACTTTCGGGAGCAGGTACCCCATCTTTTTGTACTGTAAAGAGTGTAGCATTTCCAAAAAACTCTTTTTCTACCGAATAATCAACTTGTTGCCCGACTTCAATTGTCTGAGAAGCTAATCGTTGTTCGCCAAATACTATTTCATTATCAGGATCTGGTTTTATCGTTAAGCTAATTTCATATAAGTCGGATAAACGAAGTTTATTGTTTTGGCACTTTAAGTGATTTAATTCATTATTGCTACTTACATATAAACTACTTAATTGATTATCATTACACTCTAACCACCTTAAAGCAGTATTACCACTCAAATCTAAACTACTTAATTGATTGTCATGACATTGAATAAACTCAATTGTCGAATTACTATTCAATTTTAAAGTATTCAACCCATTGTAGCAGATTGATAAATAGGATGATAAAGCAGTATTGTTACTCAAATCTAAAATATCTAATTTATTTCTTATACAAGCTAATGCTTGTAATGATGGGCTTTTACTTACATCTAAATTAGTTAGCCAATAAAAACCACCTCCTGATATGGAAAATTCAGTAAATAGACAATCTGCCGGAACTCCTGTAATAGTTACAGCGTAATTACCATGATTAGAATAAGTATGTCTAATTTCTTGCCATTGATTTGTTCCTGTGAATGTTTCAATATCAGAGCCATCACCCCAGTTAACAGTAAACTGTTTTCCGTTTGTGGCCTTAATACCAAAATCTATTGGAATAATTACTGTATTAGTCGTCAATGTAAACCGTATGCTTTCGTTGGCTACTACGTTAAAACTAAATGCTAAGATGCATATTAGTAAGATTAAAAATTTGGGGGTTGGTGTTTTCACAATTAAATAGGTTTGGTTTATAATTTAAAGATTAAGGGTATGATTGGTTTTTTGCAAAAATAGGATAAATTTTAATGAGGTACTGTGTGTTACGCTCGGTATAGATATACCCAAAAACCCTACAGGCTAAAACTGCATGAATAAAAAACAGTTTTGCCTGTAAGATTTTTTGGAAATACTCAAATAAATTTTACTTTTTCGAAAAATTTGATTTATCCACGCCGCATATTGGACAAGTCCAATCGTTGGGAAGCGCTTCAAATGAAGTTCCGGGGGCAACACCGTTATCCGGATCGCCCTGGGCGGGGTCATATTCATACCCGCAAACGTCGCATACATAAATGTCTTGGTTCATAGTTTCCTCCTTTTTTATGGGTTGGTTAATAATGTTCTGGGTTTGATAAGTAGGGGCGTTTTTCGGGGATTTCCCTTTCAAAACTTTGTGAAAATAATCATAGGTCATTGGTGCGGTTTCCGTATCAGTAACTGCGGCATCTAATACGCTGCAAATAAACAAATAGTGCGTTCCCGCATCTATCGTTCCTGCTACTTCGCACGAAAACCATGCGATGGCGTTATCTAAAACAACAGGTTGATTTTCATTGGTATAAATTACCGTGCTGTCTGAAAACTTGTCTATATCCCGTCCGGAATGGTATCCAAAACGACCGATGAAATCCATAGTTGCATGGATGCCTAAGACAGAAACAGTAAGTTTTTTTGAGGCTACAATAAGCTCCGAAGTAAAGTTGTTTTTATTCGACGCCACTAAAATTTGTTTAGGCTCGGAGGTAATTTGCATCACCGCATTACCCACAAAACCGTCTTGTTGCTCGCCCGCTTTTGAACAGATGATGTAAAGTCCGTATGTAATTTTAAATAACGCTGCTAAATCCATATTTTTATTTTTTTGAATTTAGGCAACCGCAAGGGTGCCTCTACTATTTTATTTACACGTACTACAATAGATTTTCCTCACTTCCACATTGTCGAAAACAGCAACAGAAACCTCATCCAATAGTTTGCACAATCTTTGCGGATTCCTTAGTAGCGCCATTTGCACCGATTGCGTAAAAATGGAGCTTAAATACGTTTTTGGCTTATGCGCTGCCAATTGCACAATAGCAAAAAGCATGGATTCTGCAATAGTAGAGTCGGAGAGCATGGGAGAAAGGCGATACAACGCTTCTTCAAAATTTTGCGCCTGAATTAAAGAATCTGCGATGGCATCGGAAGTTTTTATATTGTTTACATTTTTCTTAATCAACGTTCTGCAAACATATTTTTTCCCGCCTAAAAGAAGTATATTAATATCAATCGCTTTGTTTAATTCTATTTGTTGAGGAATAGAACCTATTTTTGCATGAAAATAATTCGATTTGACGGTAGAATCGTTGGCAGCTAAAATCTTTGCAATAGGGATGGGTTTAGAAACAATACCTCGGAAAGGCTTATTGTTGTCCACTTGAGGTGTGCGGCAGTTATATTGCTCTTTTTGAATAAAATCCAACACAATGGCATCTCCGGCTTTGGAGAGCAGCCTTTTTACCCATTTTGCATCATCCGATTGCAAAAAAACGTTTCCATTTTCATCCCAATAAAGCATATCGTGGAGTTGTTCCAAAGCGGGATCTGTTGCGCTTTTTTTGCAAATGGCATCATCGTAAAACCGAAGCCCTGCCATGCCCTTAGTAATGGGTAAATCTTTTTGTTTGGAGCCGGCAGAATTAAACACCTGAATAGTAAGGTCGTTACCCAATATGAGTGAAATATACACAAAGCGCATATTTTTGTCTACATCGCAAGCAAAACCGTAAATGGTATATTGCGGAGATAAAATGGCAGGCGCACCTGCAGAAGATTTCAGTAAGGGTTTGATTAACTCCAAACATAAATCGTAATACGAGTAATCTTTGTCGCCTTGGTGCGCTTTGGCTCTTGAAACAAATTCATCGGCTTGCGAGGTAAATCCGAACTTTTTTAATCGTTGTGAAGTATATTGAAAAGGAGCAATGTTGACTGTGGTAAGTTTATCTTTTTCCGCTTGAAATTCGGCTTGCATCAGCGCCACCGAGTCTAACATAGGAAGGTGTATCAAAGGCGTGCTACCGTACAATTCTTGCCGAAGTACATTTATCATCTCAATAAAGCAATTTTTTAAAATGGCAGGATCATATTTGCGCGGATTGAAATTTCTTTGAAATGTTTTGTTCTCACTGCTATTTTTTGCAATCAAATCTAAGTATGAAATGTTGGATTGCGAAAAAGATAAATAGTTGTAAGATAATAAAATAAACAATAAAAAGAGCGCAGATTTGATTTTAAACATGTATTTTAAGGGTATTGATATTTATGCGCAAAAGTAGATTTTATTTTGAACATTCAATTCTTCAAAAAATTATTTTTCTTAAAATCAATATGTTAAAAAATATGCGAAATTTGAAGATTATTTTTCTATTTTTGTGCACTTGTTACAAGTAGAATCAGATGTATGATTAATTACATAAAGAAATCTTTATTAAAACGTTGTTTGGAAAAGCATAAATCTTCTCGAGAAAAAAAGATAATTTCTTTAGAGAAAGCTCGAACCATAGGCATTATTTGCCAAATTACCGATGAAGAATCTTATAAAGCAGTTCATACTTTATTTTCAAAACTTCAGCTCCATAATAGAACTGCGTGGCTTATGGCATATATTGATAAAAAAGATGTGCCCTATTATTGTTTACCACAATTGTCTGCCGATTATTTTTCCAGAAAAAACTTGAATTGGTATGGGAAACCCGATTTTGCTCAATTAAACGATTTTTTAAGTAAAGACTTTGATATACTGATTGACTTTTCTCGGAAAGACTTGCCTCCTTTGCGTTATATTTTATCCACTTCAAAAGCCAAACTTTTAGTGGGAGCCAATGAGTACGCACAAGATTTATACGACGTTTTTATTAAAGATGAAACAGAACCAAATGATCTTAAACTTTTAAAAATCATTCACAATTATTTACTCAAATTAACCGGAGAATGCATATCATAAATCAATATAAAGGCTTGGGAGTAGCAATGGTTACCCCTTTTTTATCCAATGGAGAAGTAGATTACGCTAATTTGGAGAAATTAGTAAATCACCTTATTATTAGTGGAGTAGATTACTTAGTAACATTAGGAACTACCGGAGAAACGCCCACACTTACCGATGAGGAAAAACACAAAATCGTTCGTACAGTGGTTCAGGTAAATCAAAACCGTGTGCCTGTTATTGTGGGAATGGGCGGTCCTTCCACGCACCACATACTCCAAAAATTTAAAACTTTCGATTTTTCGGGAATAAGCGTTATTTTGTCGGTTACGCCTTACTACAATAAACCTACTCAAACCGGACTCTTTGAGCATTATGAAATGTTAGCGGCTCATGCGCCATTGCCTATTTTTCTATATAACGTAGGAAGTCGCACCGGATGTAATTTAGAACCCGATACTGTTTTGAAATTGGCGAAAAATAAAAACATCATCGGTATCAAAGAGGCTTCGGGAATGATGAATCAAATTATGTATTTGGTAAAGCACAAACCGAAAGATTTCCTGATTATTTCAGGAGATGACGCTGTTACATTGCCGCTTATGGCAGCGGGGATTGACGGGCTCATTTCCGTTATAGGAAATGCGTTTCCTGCTGAAATGTCACAAATGATTCATTGGGCGCAAGAGGAAAAGTTTAAAGATGCCGCTGCTATCCATTATAAACTGTTAGATATCATGCAAGCGTGTTTTAAAGAAGGAAATCCTGCCGGAGTGAAAGCGTTTTTAGCATTACAAAACAGATTGGAATACCATTTGCGTTTGCCGCTCACAAGAGTGTCGAAAGAGCATCACGAATGTATTAAGGAGTTAGCAAAAATTACTTGATTTAATGGAAAAAGCCTTGCTTAAGCAAGGCTTTTTTGGATAGAGGAGTAGGGGAGAGGGATTTTATACCGCAGTTCCTATAGATTTATACTCTTCTACAATATCTTTCACATCGTTGGAGGCGAGGCGTCCGTAAACTTTTTCGCCTACGAGCACAACGGGAGCAAGTCCACATGCACCTACACAACGCAAGGAAGCTAATGAGAACAAGCCATCTGCACCGGTTTCACCGACATTGAGTTTTAATAAATGTTTAAATTCATCAAGGATACGTTCGGCGCCACGCACGTAGCACGCCGTCCCCATACAGATAGATACGGGAAAACGCCCTTTAGGAATCATGGTGAAGAAGGAGTAGAACGATACTACACCATATACTTTTGCAGTGGAAATTTTTAATTCATGGGCAACCACTTCTTGCGCCTCTGCCGGAAGGTATCCTAAATAATCTTGCGTTTTATGCAATACATTAATCAACTCACCCGGATTATTATTGAACGACTTGCAAATTTCTTCGATTTTCGTTCTTGTTTTTTGACTGATTTGTATTTTAACTGACATTTTTTTTAAATTTAAGGTTAGGGGCGCAACATTTTGCGCCCGTACTATGTTTAATCTAATTTAACTTCAATAACTTTCGCTTTGTCGAAGTAGTGTGTATGTAGCAATTCATGTGATTTGTGTCCGCAAGGTTCACCCAAAAATTCTTTATAAATAGCTTGAATAGATGGATTTTCATGCGATTTACGGATCGGCATGCTGCGATCGGCTTCATAAATGGCTTCCCAGCGGGCTTTAATAATTTCGCTGTTACCGTGGTGCAACGGTTGTCCGCCACCGTCAATACAACCACCCGGACACGCCATTACTTCAATAGCATGGAATTGTGATTTTCCTTCTTTAATTTCATTCAATAATTTACGAGCATTGCTCAATCCATGTGCAATGCCGATATTGAGTTTCAAGCCGTCCACATCAATAGTAGCCGAACGAACGCCCTCTAATCCACGGAGTTCCGTAAATTCAATTTTTGGAAGTTGTTTTTTCGTAAGCACTTCATAGACAGTTCTGCAAGCGGCTTCAATAACACCACCGGTCGTTCCGAAAATTACTGCAGCTCCGGTAGATTCGCCCAACGGAGAATCGAAAGGCGCATCTTCTAACGACTTAAAGTCGATATTTGCCTGTTTAATGAGCGTCGCTAATTCCCTTGTTGAAATAGAATAATCCACATCCGGATTTCCGTTTACTTTAAATTCATCGCGTGCACATTCATACTTTTTCGCCAAACAAGGCATTACGGAAACCACAATCATATCTTCACGTTTCACGCCAATTTTATCTGCAAAATAAGATTTGGCAATAGCGCCAAACATTTGTTGCGGAGATTTTGCAGTAGATGGAATATCCTTTAATTCAGGGAAGTGATACTCAAAGAAGTTTACCCATGCCGGACAGCAAGAAGATAACAACGGAAGTTTCACATCTTTATCACCTTTTAAATAACGGGTTAATTTATCAATCAATTCGGTTCCTTCTTCCATAATCGTTAAGTCGGCGCTCCAATCGGTATCGAACACATAGTTGAATCCGAGTGCTTTTAGCGCGGCAGTTAATTTGCCGGTAACGATAGTACCGGGTTTCATGCCAAACTCTTCGCCGAGCGCAACGCGTACTGCCGGAGCCACTTGTACTACCACAGTTTTCTTTGCATCGGCAATGGCGCGAATAATTTTCGGAGTATGATCCACTTCTACGAGCGCTCCTACCGGACAAACGGCTACGCATTGTCCGCAGAATGTGCAAGGAGAGTTCTCCAACGTTTGGTTGAAAGCCGTAGAAACCACTGCCGGAAATCCGCGTTCGATAGCGTTAAGTGCACCTACGGTTTGGAGGTCGTTACACATGGTCTCACAACGGCGACACATTACACATTTGTTCATGTCGCGTACAATAGAAGGTGATACTTCTAATTGGTAAGATGATTGTTCGCCTTTGAATGAGATTTCACGTACGCCGAAACGAACTGCCAAATCCTGTAATTGGCAATTTCCGCTTTTTGCACACACCAAGCAATCTGCCGGATGGTCGCTCAAGAGCAATTCCAGTACGGTTCTGCGTGCATTCAATACGCGAATGGAGTTGGTGTGTACAATCATTCCTTCGGTACATTCCGTTACACAAGCGGGGGCTAAATTGCGTCTTCCTTCCACTTCTACCACACAAATACGGCAGCCACCCGGTTTGTTATGGATGTCCAATAATCCGGTTAATTCGAAATGACATAGTGTAGGAATATCAATTCCAATACTATGAGCCGCTTTTAATATCGTTGTACCTTTTAGTACCGATACTTCTTTATTATCTATGATTAATTTTATTTTGTCCATTTGTACGTCTTTTTATTTGATTAATATTGCATTAAACTTACATTTTTCCATACAAGCGCCACACTTGATACAGAGCTCTTGATTGATTTCATGCGGCATTTTCTTTTCGCCTTTAATTGCATTTACCGGACACACGCGAACACATGCACCACAACCGATACAATGATCGGGATCAATTATATAGCTCTTCAATGCTTTACATTGACCGGCAGGACATTTTTTATCCATCACGTGAGCTATGTATTCATCCCAGAAATTGTCAATTGTAGATAAAACAGGGTTCGGAGAAGTTTGACCCAAACCGCAAAGCGATGTATCTTTAATTACTTTACTCAGGTTTTTCAATTGGTCAAGATCTTCCATAATGCCTTTACCTTCGGTAATTTTCTCTAACAATTCAAACAAACGCTTGTTTCCAATACGGCAAGGCGTACATTTTCCGCAAGATTCTTCTACGGTGAACTCTAAGTAGAATTTAGCTACGGAGACCATGCAATCGTCTTCATCCATTACAATCATACCGCCTGATCCCATCATAGAGCCGGCTTCAATCAAGTTATCATAGTCAATAGGTGTATCCAAGAATTTCTCGGTTAAACAGCCGCCCGAAGGTCCACCGGTTTGTACTGCTTTAAATTTTTTCTCATCTTTAATGCCGCCGCCAATTTCGTAAATTACTTCGCGAAGCGTGATACCCATCGGTACTTCAATTAATCCTACATTGTTAATTTTTCCGGCTAATGCAAATACCTTAGTTCCTTTCGATTTTTCGGTTCCGATGGAGCTAAACCATTCATAACCTTTAAGGATAATTACAGGAATGTTGGCATACGTCTCTACGTTATTTACGTTGGTAGGCATTTTCAAATAGCCTTCCTGTGCGGGGAATGGCGGTTTGAAAGTGGGTTCGCCGCGTTCGCCTTCCATAGAATGGATAAGCGCGGTTTCTTCTCCACAAACGAATGCTCCGGCGCCGTAACGCAACTCAATATCGAAATCAAAACCTGAACCGAAAATATTTTTACCGAGCAAACCGGCTTCTTCGGCTTGTTTAATGGCGATTAACAGACGTTCAATTGCCAATGGATATTCAGCACGAATATAGATTAATCCTTTGTTTGCACCGATACAAAAACCATTGATTGCCATGGCTTCTAAAACGGAATGCGGGTCGCCTTCCAAGATGGAACGATCCATAAATGCACCGGGGTCGCCTTCGTCGGCATTACACACCACATATTTTTGATCTGCATGATTTTTAGCGGCAATTTCCCATTTTAATCCTGTGGGGAAGCCGCCGCCGCCACGACCGCGAAGTCCCGACTTCTTAATTATATCGATAGTGGCTTGAGGGTTGTTGGTTTCCAAAACGGAAGCTAAAGCTGCGTATCCGTCGCGGGCAATGTACTCGTCAATATTTTCAGGATCAATAAATCCGCAGTTGCGCAATGCAATACGTAATTGCTTTTTGTAGAATTCCATGTGTTTCGAATCCGCAATGTGTTCTTTGTTTTCCGGATCTTGATATAGCAAACGATTTACTTTTCTGCCTTTTATAATGTGCTCTTCTATAAGTTCGCGACAATCTTCGGGTTTTACTCTCACGTAGAACGTGTTATCGGGTAGCATCTTCACGATAGGTCCTTGTTCGCAGAAGCCGAAGCAACCGGTGGTTACTACCTGAACATCATTTTTCAATCCTTTTTCTTCAACAATTTGAACTAAGTTCTTTTTAATTTGATCACTTTGCGAAGCGAAGCAACCTGTTCCGCCGCAAACCAATATGTGATATTTATAATTTGCCATAATGATAGTATGATTTTATTGTTCAACTTTTTCGTAATTTACGGGAATAACGCCGTCTAACATTTCGTTTCCGACTAAATATTTTTCTACAAGCTCTTCTGCTTTTAACGGAGTAATGTATCCAAATACCACAGGTTCTTGTCCGGGTTTAGTAACTTCTACCGTGGGTTCTGCATAGCAGTAGCCCATACAGCCGGTTTGCGTAACCACGACAGGGATATTCCGTTTGTTGGCCTCGTGAATAATTGTTTCCATTACTTGTTTAGCGCCGGAAGCAATGCCGCAAGTAGCCATAGCTACTTTTACTTGAATTAATTTTTCAGTGTTTTCGCCTTGTTCGCGAAGTTTGAGATTGGATTGAAGTTCTTCTCTTTTTTTCTTCAAATCCGCTAACGATTTAATTTTTTCCATTTCGAATTTGGTGTTACTATGATGATTAATAATAATTTGATTTGTCTATCCGGCAAGAACAAGCATTTTTCTAAGAGGGGGCGAATTTATATAAAAGTTTGACATAATAGTTGCATAATAGGAGATTCCTTGCTATGCCCGGAATGGCTTCCAAAAAGTGCAATAAATAATATTACAAAATAATCTACGTTAAATTATTCCATTAAAAAATTGCCATGCGGCGAAGCATCCTCTTATTGATATTCCTCTTCTTGATTTGCAGTATTTCGTTTGCACAGGTGTTTCGTTTTGGAGTGCCAAATTTAGAGGCTTACGATATGCAGCGTTTTCACTTCGGATTTTCGCTGGGGATTGACATTGTGGATGCTAACCTGAAAACAAGGTCGAATTATGAATATCCGGTAAACATCTCTCCCGATAATCCGGTGATGGAGATATACTCTAAAGCCACTCCTGCTTTTAATGTGGGCATTGTAGCCAATATGCGGATGGGAAAATATTTCGATTTGCGCTTTATTCCCAGTTTTTCTATTGCCCATGATATTAATTTGTATTACCGGTTTGCTGAAAATGTTCCCGATCCTAATCCTACCAGCGGTAGTGCATGGACTACATTGGTACTCAGAAAAATAGAATGCCACTACATTAATTTCCCTTTATTTATAAAGTTTAAATCTTCGCGTATGCATAATGTACGCCTTTACGTTCTCGCAGGCGGACAAGTAGGGGTTAATATGATGAGCACCAAAAACAATAAAATACGTGTCTTGGAACCTGATGGAGTGTTAGCCGAAATTATTCCTATTATTAAACCTTATGATGTACAAGTTAAAGGCGGATTCGGCTTCGATTTTTATACCGCTTATTTTAAATTTTCAACAGAATTTAAGGTTGCCTTTGGGGTAATAAATATGTTAGAAAACGAAAAAGGAATTAAAGACCGAGATAATATTGATTATTATCGACGAAGCCCTATCGTAACGGGATTACAAAGTTTGAAATCGAAGACTTTTACAGTTTCTTTTATTTTTGAGTAGATGAGGGATTGAGGGATTGAAGGATTGAAGGATTGAAAAGCTTTATCAAACTGTATCTTCATTTTTTCAAAGAAATTATATTTTTGCCGCCACTACGAGAAAAATTGTAATGAAAAAAAACGTAGCTTTAAAACATTGATAATCTGAAAGATATTTTAATCTCATTCAAATATGGCAAATTACGACGAGTTATTTAAACAAATTATCGCACACGCAAAAGAGTATGGATATATTTTCCCCTCCAGTGAAATTTACGACGGATTAAGCGCTGTTTACGACTACGGACAATATGGCGTAGAACTAAAAAATAACATCAAACAATATTGGTGGCGCGCCATGGTGCAGTTTCACGAAAATATTGTGGGCATTGACAGCGCTATTTTTATGCACCCCACTATTTGGAAAGCCTCCGGACATGTGGATGCATTTAATGATCCACTCATTGACAATAAAGATTCGAAAAAAAGATACCGCGCCGATGTATTGATTGAAGATTTTCTTCAAAAATTGGAAGAAAAAATTGAAAAAGAGGTCGAAAAAGCAAAAAAGAAGTTTGAAAATTTTGATGAAGAACTATTTCGTAAAACCAATCCGAATGTTTTAAGAAGCCAGGAAAAAATAGATGCCGTGAGTGGTCGTTTTGCAGCTTTAATGAACGAAACAGACTTAGCCGGTATCAAGTCTTTAATTGAAGAATTGGAGATTGCTTGTCCTGTTTCGGGAAGCAAAAACTGGACAGATGTGCGTCAGTTTAATTTGATGTTTTCTACGCAGATGGGTTCTGTGGCAGAAGGTGCTGACACCATTTACCTGCGCCCTGAAACTGCCCAAGGTATCTTTGTGAATTTTTTAAATGTGTATAAAACCGGAAGAATGAAAATTCCATTTGGTATTGCACAAATCGGCAAAGCGTTTCGCAACGAAATTGTGGCGCGTCAGTTTATTTTCCGTATGCGCGAATTTGAACAGATGGAAATGCAATTTTTTGTGCGCCCGGGTGAGGAATTAAAATGGTTCGAGTATTGGAAAGAAGAACGCAAAAAATGGCACCTCTCTTTGGGAATTAGCGAAGAAAACTACCGTTTTCATGATCATGAAAAATTGGCGCATTATGCCAACGCTGCCACCGACATTGAATTCCGTTTCCCATTCGGTTTCAAAGAATTGGAAGGCATCCATTCTCGTACCGATTTCGATTTAAGTCAACATGAAAAATATACCGGCAAAAAATTACGCTACTTCGATCCGGAAACCAATGAAAGCTACATTCCCTATGTGGTTGAAACTTCCATTGGATTAGATCGCATGTTTTTGGCGGTGTTAAGTAATGCTTATACGGAAGAAACGCTTCCCGACGGCTCCACACGGGTGGTGTTGAAAATTCCCGCCTCATTAGCGCCCGTAAAAACAGCAGTGTTACCTTTAGTGAAAAAAGACGGCCTCCCTGAAAAAGCGCGCGAAATTATGAATATGCTGAAACCCAAAATGATGTGCCAATACGATGATAAAGATGCGATTGGCAGACGTTACCGGAGACAAGACGCTATAGGAACACCCTATTGTATAACGGTAGATAACGAAACCTTAATAGACAATACGGTAACCATTCGCGAACGCGATTCTATGCAACAAAAAAGGGTGAAAATTGAGGAAATTATGAAGGAATTGGTTTAGTAAAAAACATTAGATATTTGCACTAATCTTATTGCTTATTTGTGTCTTTTTAGGTGTTTTTTTTAAAAGAAAACACCTAAAAAAAATTGCAATGAAATTAATTCATGAAAAAAACTCTTATCTTTGTGGATGGAATTAGTTATGAATACTAAAGTGGATTTAGCATTTATTCCAATGCTACAAAAGATGTTACTTTAGAAACAATTTAATTAATATAAATCCAAAAAAATAAGCAATGAAAAGTACAACAACCCCCAAATTTTTAATCTTGCTAATATGCTTCTTAGCATTTAGTTTTAGCACAGCAGCTAACGAAACCATACGGTTTACAGGAACAAACCATTCGTACGCTGGAATGTTTAGGATTAATGCTACAAACGGAAAACAGTTTACCGTTGATTGGGGCGATGGCTCCGATATAGAAACAATAACAGGAACTGGCATCAATTATCAAGAAATTAAACATTTTTATACTACTATAGATGAGTATACTGTAATCATTACAGGAACTACCTCTGATTGTTTAATAACTAGCTTTTCGGTAAAGATGTTTCTTGGGGGAGGCTATTTTATAACTTCTATAGATGTAAGTAAAGCTACATCATTACAAATACTTGGCTTTGGAGATGGTAGCATAACTTCTTTAGATTTGAGTAACAATTTGGCATTAACAAATTTATCATGTGTAAATGTTAATTTCAATGCTTTGGATTTAAGTAATAATACAGCATTAACTAGTCTTTCATTACCCGGTGCTCAGTTAAGTAGTTTAGATTTGAGTAACAATCCAGCTTTACATTATGTAAATTGTGATGATAATCAATTGGATGGTTTAAATTTAGCTAATAATTATTCAGGCTCTCTTTATTGTCAAAACAACAGACTTCGCCTATCAGCCATCAATGAAATTATTTTAAAAATAGATGCAGATTTTGAATATGATTATATAGAATTTTGTGAACAACAATTATTATCACAAAAAATAGAAGTAGGCGAAAGTATTGATTATTCATCAGAAAAAGAGTTTGGAGGCGTTGCTACAATTTTTACTATAAAAAAAGATGGCTTACCTGCTCCCGAAAGCGATTATACTGTCTATGAAGGAATTATTACATTTAACACCAAAGGAAATTACCAAATAAGTATGACGAATTCTAAAATAAATTCGTGGTGGAGTTATAATGCTTGTCTTCCTAGAGTGATTGTAGATATTGAAGTAATAAGTGTAAATGTTGAGGAAATTACAAAGGAAGAAATAAGGATTAATATTTATCCAAATCCAACCACTGGAGAATTGACAATTAAAAATGAAGAATTAATAATTAAGAATATTGAGATTTTTGATGTTTATGGTAGAAAGCAGAAGGCGGAAAGTAAAAAGCAGGATGTGTTGGATACTTCGCATTTGCAAATAGGAGTTTATTTTATAAAGATAATTACAGATAAAGGAGAGATTGTTAAGAAAGTGATGAAACAATAAGATGCAGTGAAAAAAATGATTTCTTTGCATGCTCAAGATTTAAGCTTCTATGCCAAAAATCCGAACCAACAACGGCATCAAACAAATATTCGATCCCATTCGTAAGAAATGGATAGTACTTACAGAAGAAGAGAAGGTAAGGCAGTTTTTTATATTGCATTTAATCAATGAATTAAAAATTCCTGTTTCACATATTTCAGTAGAACGAAAAATTACGCTGAACGGACTCACGAAACGTTACGATATTGTGGTATATAAAGCAGCAATTCCATGGATGGTGGTGGAGTGCAAAGCGCCGCATATTCCTTTAACACAAGAGGTGTTAGAGCAGGCAGGAAGATATAATCAAACATTGAACGCTGAAATAATCGGAGTAACCAACGGGGCAGAGCAAAAGTTTTTTAAAATTAATTTTGAAACAAATGTCATTACTCCGATAACGCTCTGATTGTCATTTCGAGCATTAGCGAGAAATCTCATTCAATTATTCAAAAAATATTATATATTTGCCGCCTTATAAAAATACGCAATTTAAAAACAATAATTTATTAATAATCAAACAAATATCAAATGAAAAACAAAGGTTTAGTTCTGTTTTTTGCTGTAGTTATTGCCCTTACATGCTTGTACTGCTTATCTTTTTCATTCGTATCATGGAAAATTGGTAAAGATGCCAACAGATTCGCCAATGATCCGGTGGCGCTTGAAGAAGCTTTAGCCAATATTACCGATCCGATGATGATGAATCATGTAAGAGACTCGGTAGTGAATGCACGCAGAGCGCAATTTCTTGCAGATAGAAACGACGAGAGAGTATTTTTAGGGTTTACGCTCAGACAAGTTAGACACAAAGAGATTAATTTGGGTCTCGACTTGAAAGGCGGGATGAACGTTACATTGGAGGTTTCTTTCCCCGACATGATAAAAAGCTTAGCCGAGAATACGGAAGATCCGTTATTTGCAAGTGCATTCGAAAAAGCCAATGCGGAATTTGCGCAAACCAGCGGCGATTATATTGACATTTTCGTTAGACATTTTAATGCAGAAAGAAATGCGATGAATATGCCGAATGCACAACTTCGCACTTATTTTGGGGAGCGTTCCGGTATAAAAAATGCCACCGATGCGGATATTATAAAGTTTTTAAGATCAGAGACGAATGAGATTACTGACAGAACTTTCCGTATTTTACGTACGCGTATCGACCGTTTCGGAGTAGCACAACCTAATTTGCAACGTTTGCAAGGAGGCCGTATTTTGGTGGAACTTCCGGGCGTTAAAGAACCCGAACGTGTAACCGAACTTTTAAAAAGTACCGCAAAATTAGAGTTTTGGGAAGTTTACAATGATATCGTTAACGGAAAATCGATCATAGACCGTTTTCATGAAGCAGACCAACGTTTAGCCCGCGATTTGAAAGCCAGAAGAGATTTGGAAGCCAGAAAAGCTACACAAACGGAAGTTGACACTACCGCAGTAGCTATTCTTGAAGAAAATACAATACAAGAGCCTATTGACGGCGCTATTTTAGCACATGCCATAGAAGGTAGCGATGGTATAGCAATTGGTTTCTTCAAGGAATCGGATATGAGAGCCATTGATCAATTGCTTCCCGAGTTAAAGAAATATTTGGGAGATAAAAACGTGGTATTCATGTGGGGAAAACCTGAAAGAAGAAGCAACCTTTACCCGCTGATTCCGTTGAAAAGAAATAACGACCGTATCGGACCAAAATTAAGTTCCGAAACCATTGGCGGCGCCCGTGTAGTAAGATCTGCACGTCAAGATGTGAACGACAAAAACCAAACGGTGGTTACCATGGTTATGGAAAACCAGGCTGCCGATGAATGGCGCAAAATTACAAGAGCTGCGGTAGAAAACAAATCAAAAACAACTTTCATTGCCATTGTGCTTGATAACTTTGTTTACTCGTATCCCCGAATCCTTGTTGAAATTACGGATGGACGTTCTGAAATTAGCGGTAGCTTTACCATTGATGAGGCCAAAGACTTAGCTACCGTGTTAAATTCCGGAAACTTGGAGGCGCGCGTAAATATCGTGCAATCCGAAGTGGTAGGACCTACTTTGGGTCAAGAATCTATTAGATCCGGTTTGCTTTCATTTGTGATCGCATTCATTTTGGTATTATTATACATGTTTTTATATTATGGTAAAGCCGGTTTAGTTGCCGACTTCGCGCTGTGTGTGAATATTTTCTTCATCATGGGTGTGCTTGCTTCTTTGGGCGCTGCATTAACATTACCCGGTATTGCCGGTATTGTGCTTGCAATTGGTATGGCAGTAGATGCCAACGTGTTAATTTACGAGCGTATTCGCGAGGAGGTTCGGGCAGGCAAAGGCGCCAGACTTGCTTTAGCCGAAGGTTACAAAAACGCCTACCCCGCTATTATCGACGCCAACGTTACCTCATTAATTACTGCTATTATACTTTATATATTCGGTTCAGGTCCTATTCAAGGTTTTGCTACTACATTAATTATCGGTATTCTATCCTCATTATTTACGGCAATTTTCATTTCCCGTTTAATTTTTGAAAATGGGTTGGCAAAAGGCGGAAACTATAAATTTGGAAACAAATATACCATCAATACTTTTGTAAATGCTAAATTTGACTTCATTAAAAACAGAAGTAAATTCTATACGGCATCTATCTCTTTAGGTGTTGTAATGGTTATTTCCTTTTTTGTATTTGGCTTAAACCCGGGTATTGATTTTACCGGTGGTAGAAACTACGTAGTTCGCTTCGACCAGGAAGTGAGAACTAACGAAGTACGCGAAGCCATCAGGGATGCTTTTGGCGGTAATCCCGAAGTGAAAACTTTTGGCGGCAATCATCAAGTGAGAATTACCACAAACTATAGAATTGAAAGTAACGATCCTCAAGTGGATAAAGAAGTGGAAACCATGCTTTTCGAGGCATTAAGAGGATTTTTTGCTAAAGCCGATTTAACAGAAAGTGATTTTACGCAACAAATTGATCCGCGTGGTATTCAAAGTGTGCAAAAGGTACAACCTACCATTGCGCGCGAGTTGTTGGGGCAAGCCATTTGGGCGGTATTAATTTCCATAGTATTGATTTTCCTCTATATTGTGATACGTTTCCGCAATTGGCAGTTCGGTTTGGGCTGTATAATTGGTTTGGCACACGACACATTGCTCACGATCGGATTATTCTCATTATTCTATAAAGTGATGCCATTCTCTATGGAAATCGACCAATCATTTATAGCAGCGATCCTTACCGTGATAGGTTACTCTATTAACAACGTGATTATTATCTTCGACCGTATTCGCGAAAACCTTAACCTGTATCCGAAACGCGAGAACTATGTAAATATTAACGCTGCGGTTAACAGCACATTAGGTCGTACCATCAATACTTCCTGCTCTACCATCCTTGTATTATTAGCCATCTTCATTTTTGGCGGCGAAGTAATTCGCGGATTCACTTTTGCCATGACCGCCGGTATCATTATCGGATCTTATTCAGGTATATTTATCTCTCCGCCTTTCTTATATGACTTGTTGAGCAGAGCAAAAAAAATCAAACGCTCTAAAGTTGAATTAATGAAATAACAAAAAGCGGCTCATAAGAGCATGAATGGTCGGAAGAAATTCCGACCATTTTTTTATATTACGAAATATTCCCAAAAAAATGATGCCTTTTCATAATTTCCTGTAAATATTTCCCCATATATTGATTTTTAGGCAATTGCAAATCAGGGTCTTCTTCCAAAACCTCTTTCGCCAAATTCCGAGTAAAAACCACTAACTTTTCATCTTTTGCCAAATCTGCCAGCTTAAAATCCAATTCACCGCTTTGGCGGGTGCCTTGTAAATCGCCCGGACCACGTAGCCGTAAATCAATATTGGCAATCTCAAAACCATCGTTCGTATCTGTCATTGCTTTGAGGCGCTGCCTGCTTTCGGTAGAGAGTTCATGTTTCGTCATTAACAAACAGTAGGATTGCTCGGCGCCGCGCCCCACACGCCCGCGCAACTGATGTAGCTGCGACAATCCGAACCGCTCTGCGTTTTCAATTACCATTACCGAAGCATTCGGCACATCAATGCCCACTTCTATCACGGTGGTAGAGAGCAAAATATTAAGCTCGCCTTTTACAAAACGGTTCATCACAAAATCTTTTTCATCCGATTTCATTTTGCCGTGTACAATGCCGATTTGATATTGTGGAATGGGAAAGCAATCTGCCATGAGGTCGTAGCCCGCCATCAAATCGAACAGATCCATCTTTTCCGATTCTTTAATAAGCGGGTAAACCACAAACACTTGCCGTCCGGCAGCGATCTCTTTTTGCAAAAAACCGAACATGCCCAACCGGTTTTTTTCATACAGATGCCGGGTGATAATCGGCTTTCTTCCTTTGGGCAGCTCATCAATAATCGAAACATCCAAATCGCCGTATAGCGTCATGGCTAAGGTGCGCGGAATAGGTGTGGCTGTCATCACCAAAATATGAGGCGGAATATTGTTCTTTTTCCACATTTTGGCACGTTGCTCTACACCAAAACGATGTTGTTCGTCAATAATAACTAATCCTAAATTATTAAAAACCACGTTGTTTTCCAACAAAGCATGTGTGCCTATTAAAATATCAATCTCACCGTTTTGTAAGGATTCAAATAAAATTTTTCGTTCGGCGGTTTTAGTAGAGCCGGTTAAAAATCCTACTTTCACGGGCATAGCTGACAACAACTTTGTAATCGATTCAAAGTGTTGTGTGGCAAGAATTTCTGTGGGCGCCATCAAACACGATTGATATCCGTTGTCTTTGGCAATGAGCATCACCAACAATGCGGTAATCGTTTTGCCGCTCCCCACATCGCCTTGCAGAAGGCGGTTCATTTGTTTGCCGCTTCCCACATCGGCACGAATCTCTTTGATCACTCTTTTTTGAGCATTGGTCAATTCAAAGGGCAGATAATTTTTATAATAAGTGTTAAGTGTATCGCCTACAGTAGAAAAAAGATGACCGGGAGTTTTCTGTGTATGTATCAGTTTTTGGGTTAACATGCGTAATTGCACAAAAAAAAGCTCATCGAATTTTAATCGCAACAACGCTTTGGAAAGCAAGTCCTGAGAAGCCGGATAATGCACATTAATCAAGGCTTCTTTTAATGATAACAATTTGTATTGCTGAATAATATCATGAGACAAACGTTCGCTAATCACATCTTGAATTTGGTTTAACAACGTAATCACCAACTTTGAAATGGTGCGCGAATCCAAACCCGATTTTTTAGCTTTTTCAGAAGTATTGTATAATGGCTGAAACGCCATAGACACACCACTATTTGTTTGCCTTTCAGGATCCAACATCTCCGGATGAGTTATATTCCAGCGGCGGTTATACAACGTAGGTTTTCCAAATACGATAAACTCTCGTCTTTCGGCAAGCAAATTTTCTACCCATTTTAATGAGTTAAACCACACAAGTTCAAGCGTTCCTGTGCCATCGGTGAATTGCGCTACCAAACGTTTGGCATGGCGCTCTCCCACAATTTCGTACGATATTACTTTTCCTTTAAACTGCATGTATGCACCCTCTGCTTCAATAGAACGAATGGTATGAATTTGCGTTTTATCCACATGCCGGTACGGATAATAATATAAAAGGTCGTGAAACGTAAAAATTTGAAACTCTTTTTTAAAGATTTCCGCTTTTTTGGGTCCCACCCCTTTCAAATATTCAATCGGCGTTTCAAGGAGGTTAACTTGCATTTTTATCTAAATCTTAAAACAAGATAGGATAACGAATCGCTTTTTTTTCAAGCAATGCTTTTTGCACCAACGAATCTTTGTAATCGGCAAAAAACTCAACTCGCTTTTGTTGTTGCAATAATGACTGTGCAAACTTCCGTTCTTCAAGTGTATTTTTGGGTTGTAATTGTTGTTTTCTATCCAAAATTAAAACCAAATAACGATACCCATCTTGCACAATTTCAAATTTTTCTTTGGTATCCGTATAGGAAAAAGAAAAAGGCAATTCCTTCTCTATAAAGTCTGCATAAAACCAATGTTCGCTATCTAAATAATACTCAATTGTATCGGCACAAAGCAATTCCAATTGTTTTATGGCTTTCATTCTATCTTTTTCTTCAAAAAACAACTCTTTTATCTGCTTATAAAGCTTAGAGGGATCTGATAGTTTTATATAGTTCAACTTCACCATATCTCTGTATTCAGGCGCTTCATTGGTTTTTGTTTCTTTAAGAAAATCAGCAAGTTCTTGCCTTGACACTGCAAATAATACAGAATCGCTGCTTATTTTTTGCAGGTAAGCATTAATGAGCAATTGCTCTTTATATTGCATTATTTGGGAAGAAAAATCTTGTTCTTTTTGTGTCAATTCATTCTTTGCCTGTGCCAGTAAGGTTTGGCGCAATATCCATGCTTCCACATATTGTTCCATAAAAAGTAAAGAATCTTCTTTTGAAGTGAAATAGGGAATTTTCTCCATTACTTCCGACAAATACAATTTATGGTGAAATGCTTCCGCAACAATATAATTATCAGTTTGTCTGCAGCCTGTAATAAATAAAATCAGTACCAGAAATGAGAGGAGTTTTCTCACTTGTTTTTCAATATGGATTTGAATAATTCTTCATTGATCCACACCGGATACCTTTTTCTCAATGCGGCCATCCATTCTGCCTCCAATTCATTTTGATATTCGGTGAGCACAGCCGATCTAATCTCAGCAAGCGGTTTGGGATTTCCTTCTTTGTCTAAATAATTAAATTTAATCTTCTCATAAAATGCTTCAATCTTAACACTGTCTTTTAAAGATTCGCTCCAAATTTTCTCATTATTCATTTCAAAGAGAATCATTCCATGATGATATTCATTGAGAAGCTCTTTATACTCAGGATATTTTACCTCTAAAACATTAAATTCATATTTCAATACAAACTCCTTAATAAAATCTTCATATTGAATATCCAAGAACATTTTGGCTTGCTTATTGAGTTCTATACCTTGAAAACGATTTAAGTAATGTATAAAATCTTGTACGGTAATGGTTTGGTTAGCAAAAGTAGCTATAGGTTTTAATTTGTCAATTCCTGTAATAGCCAATAAATCTGCAGCGGGAGGCATGGTGTTTTCTTTATTCAATTTTTTCAATAAAAGATTGAATGCTGCATTTTTATCTTTATCTGAAAAATGGTACTCTTTTTTCAACTTTTCTATCAACGACTCCACACTTTTGGTAGAGCGCGAATCTCTTTGAATTCTTGAAGTCACGTTGTGTCGCATTTCTTCTTCTCCCATTTCCGGTACACCGATCTCATTAAGTTTAATAATATGCCAACCTATTACTGAGGGGAAAGGTGCGGAAATTTGACCTTTTTCAAGAGAAATAGCCTGCTTTACATAATCTCCCGGACGACGGTTGGGAAAAAACGGCTCAATTCTACCACCACTTACTTTCGACATCGGATCCTCGGTATATTGTTCGGCAAGAGTCGCAAAATCTTCTCCGTTTTTAAACGCTTCTTTAATAAGTGCCAATTTTTCTTGCACATCCGGACTCATGCGTCCGAAACGCGCGGCGGTATCCAATAATAAAATTTGAGAGATATTGATTTTTGCAACCATAGGATGTTTATCTTGTACCCAAATAAGATGGTAGCCAAATTGCGAACGAACCGGCATGGAATAACCGCCTACCGGTGTGTTGTAAGCGGTTGTCTCAAAAGGATAAATCAAATCGAATACAGTAAAATATCCCAAGTCTCCTTTATTTCCGTGTTGAATTCTACCGTTGTGCCCCACTTCATCGCGTGCGGATGGATCTTCGGAAAACTGAACGGCTGCTTCAGGAAAAGTGATGGCTCCGGAAATTATCTTTTTTCTAATTTCAAGCGCTCTGTTATAGGCTGCCAACGTATCTTTCGGTAAAGCGTCTGCCGGAGCCATAATCAAAATATGTGAAGCGCGAACCATTTGTTTTATTCTCACAAGAGCCTCATTAACAAGTTGCTCCGACACTTCTTTATCCACTAAATATTGCTGTGCGGATTGAACCCTGTAAGATGCCAATTCACTTTGAAAAATAAATGACGTATCTATTTGAGCATCAATACCATCTTTTACTTTTAGTTTAAAGTTAATAAACAGATCTAAATAATCTCTTAATTCATTTTCCGTAGCTTTAGTTAAAGAATTATTTTTATTAAAGGTATTAATAAATTCGGTAACCGTAACGGCATCTTCCCCCACGGTAAACAAGACGGAATTCTTATCTTGCGCGCAAACTATAAACAAAAACGCTACAAAACAAATAGATAGAATAGATTTTTTCATAATGATAAACATTTTTAAGATTAAAAAACGGCGCGAATTTATAAAAATCTTTCAATTATAGCGATGAAAAAATAGAGAAATAGCACCCTGTAATAATTTTTCTATTTTTGCAAGGTATTTATTAACCAATAAAGAAAATGAATAGCCTATTTGAAAAAACAAGTCCGGTTAAAAAAAATACTTTAATCTGCATGTTGCTTGTTTGGATGGTGAGTTTGCCCGTTTACGCGCAGCTTGTACCAAAAGCGAACCATAAAGGCAAATACGGTTATGCCAATATGAATGGAGAATTTGTCATTACGCCGCAATTTGATTATGCAGATGATTTTTCGGATAATATAGCACGTGTACAAAAAGGGAAAAAATGGGGATATATTGATACACAGGGAAATTCGGTTGTTGACATAAGATATGAGGCTATTCAAAATGATTTTACAGATGGCTTGGCTTGGGTAAAACTGAAAAACAAATATGGATATGTGAATAACAAAGGAGAGCAAATTATTCCTTTGAAATACGCTAATGCGTATCCGTTTTCGGATGGATGTGCTGCCGTTGTCGTAAAAGAAAAGAATAAGTTCCTTTTCGGCTATATCAATACGAGTGGAAATGAGATTATTAAACCGATTTATGAACATTGTATAGCTCGGTTTGCCTACGGACGTTCAGCCATAAAAAAAGACGGAAAATGGGCAATTATCAATACCAAAGGAGAACAGATTACCGGATTTGAATACTTGAATGTTATTGTTTCTCCAAAAAATAAAGGATATATCATTGTTACCAAAGATGGAACAAAAAATAATGAAGAAGGCATACAAAATGGCAGTTGGGGTATTATGAACAATAACGGTGAATTAATAACGCCTTTAAAATATCATACTGTCCGCAGCTTCAATGATGAAAATTTGATATTGGTTTCAGCGGGAGATTCTTGGGGATGGGTGAACATGGAAGGTGAAGAGGCAATTCCTTTGAAATACAAACAAGTGCTTGATTTTACCGAAGGATTGGCAGCCGTTCTTGAGAACGGAAAAGTAAATTGGATCAATGCAAAAAATGAAACCGTTTTGAAAACAGATTATACGGGTACCACTTATTTTGAGGATGGAGTAGCTTATGTAAAAGACCGATATGGAAAATGGGGCGGTATAGACAAAGAAGGTGGTATAGTGATACCGCTTATTGCAGATTCTTACCGGGAAGCATATGATATTTATGTCCGGTATGGAAAAAAACCTCTTACCACGCGACATGTAAAGCAGTATTTATTGCATAAAAACCGCCCGCAGGATAAATACAAGGTAAAAGATAAGATACCTGAAGAGATGTGGGATTTTTAATTCAATGGACTTTAAAATGATGATTATTGTGAAAAAATATATTATAGCAATTTTACTGACTTCTTTCATTTTTAGTACTTATGCTCAACTGCAGGAAGAAATGTTGAATTACAGACGCAGTTCGCTCTACTCCATGTTGATAGCACATCCTTCGCAAAAATTTCACAAAGATATTACGGAAGTATTTTTCTCTATTCCCATTCCTGAAAAATTTAACAATCACGATTTAAGTGTGAAAGTAATCTCTTCTGACGAAAAAAAGCAAGAAAAATTAGATAACATTAATAATTTTATAATTAGAAATGCCCTGGCTCGCAGAATAATGGCAAAATGGTTCGACCGTGACCCCGAAACCGGATATTTTGACATGAACCTGATTGCTTCGCGAGGGAATTATGACGCTACTTATTTTGATGTGGAACTTGCCAAACAAACGGTAAGAGGAGTAGGACAATTGGCAGATGCCGGCGAAGAATTAATAGGAAATACATTTTTAATTGTTAACGATATTAAATATGTGGATAAAAGCGAAAGAGCCAAATTAGCCGGAGATATTTTTAAAGTGTTAGGCGTTGTTGCAACTGAAATTGCAAAGGATACTGCCTTTAAAAGTCTGGGTAATGATATTGGCGATTTAGTATCAACGATCAAGGGTTTTAGAGTAACGGTTACCACCTACTTGTATCGTTTAGATTGGAATGATGAAGTGGCAGGAACCTTATACCAATCATACTATATGGCTGAAAACGATTTCAATGCACAAAAGAAAAAAGCATTTGACAATGAAAATCAGTTGTTTAAATTGAGATATATAGGCAAGCAATCGGTGAATAGTGGTAAAACTTCCATAGAAGGCGTAAACTTAGAAAGTCCCGAACAAATGATTCGTAAAGTTTGCACCCGAGCCATAGATAAATCAATTGTGGAATTGCAAAAGGCGCATGAAGAATTTAGAGTAAAAACGCCGATATTCTCCGTTGGCGCTACCATCAAAGCCAAAATTGGAATGAAAGAAGGAGTTACGTCAGGTTCCAAATTTGAAGTATTGGAACAAACCCTGGACAAAGACGGCAGAACGCAATACAAAAGGGTAGGGGTTATTAAACCTGCCGGAAAAATTTGGGATAACCGTTACATGGCAGCAGAAGAAAAATCTACCACGGCTCATCTTGCTTATACTGAGTTTAAAAGAATTAGCGGCAGCGATTTTTATCCCGGCATGTTAATACGCGAAATCAGATAAACAAAAATTAATTATAAACAAAATTTTATGACTTATGAAAAAAATGAAATTTATTTTACTAATTATCATTGTTTTATGCAGTGTAACGGGATTCTCCCAAAATAAAAAAGCCAAGAAAAAGGCGGATGGCGACACACATATTTTCCGCTATGAAATTGAGTGTGCGGGCGTAGGCACTGCCGGAACCTATTTGGTAAAAGTATGGAGCTATTCAAAAAAGCCAATCGTGGCATTTGAGCAAGCTGGGAAAAATGCGGTGCATGGAGTGCTTTTCAAAGGGCTTCCTGCCTCTAAGGCATGTCGTCAGTCTCAAGTACCTATGGCGGCAAATTCTCCTGTGTGGTCGGAGCGGGCTGAATTTTACGAGCAATTCTTTCGCGATGGCGGTGAGTATCTGAAATATATAAACAGTTCAGGCAATACGGCTATGGAAACAATAAAAATAGGGAAAGAATACAAAGTAAGTACAATTATTTCTGTTGCGAAAGATCAGTTAAGAAAAGATCTTGAAACCGCTGGTATTCTCAACGAATTATCGTCAGGATTTTAAGCAAAACTAAGTGCGCAATTAATCAAAAATAACATTTTAAAACCGTAAATATGAGAAAATTATTATTGTTAGTTTGTACTTGCCTTGTGGTTATGACCTCATTCGGACAAGCAAAAAAACCTACTATTATGATAGTGCCCAGCGATGTTTGGTGTAATCAAAATGGTTATATAATGACTTTTGACAACATGGGAACCATCCAAAAAATTCCCGATTATAAAACGGCATTACAATCTGATGCAAATTTGTTATTGGTGATTTCTACCATTAATAACTTAATGGCAGACAGAGGATTCCCTTTGAAAAATTTGGAATCGACATTAAAATCGATAGAGCAGCGTGCGGCAGAAGATAATATGACGATCAGCAAATCGGGAGCAGAATTGGCGGAAAGCCCGTTAGACAGGCTTAAAAGAACAGCCAAAGCCGACATTATTTTACAGTTAACGTGGACGGTGAACACTACCGGTCCGAAGAAGTCCATCACTTTTAATTTGCAAGGATTAGATGCTTATACAGATAAACAGATTGCCGGCGCAACAGGTACGGGAGCGCCTTCGTTCTCTACGGAAATTCCGGTACTGTTGGAAGAAGCAATATTATCTCATCTTGATAATTTTAACGCACGATTGCAAAATCATTTTGATGACCTCCTGACCAACGGAAGAGAAGTGAGAATAGACATCAGGGTATTTGATGACGGTTCGGGAATTGATTTGGAAACCGAATTTAAAGGTTATGAACTTGCAGAAATTATCGATGAATGGATGGCTGAAAATACCGTATCCGGCAGATATAATAAGACTGATGGGGCGCATAATTTCATTTACTTTGAACAAGTTAGAGTTCCGCTTTTCAGACCCAACGGCGCGGCTATGGATACTGAATACTTTGTAAGAGAACTATCACGCTATTTGCGTACAAGCTATAATATTAATTCAAAGGTGATGACCAGAGGGTTAGGAAATGCAGTCTTGGTTATTGGCGAAAAGTAAAATACAAACTATTTACGAATCAATAAAATACAAAAAAATGAAAAAAGTAATAATATTCGCAACGATGGTTGCCATGCTCGTATGCCCTGCTTTGTTACAGGCGCAAACTAAAAATGAGCCTTCTGCTATTGCATTATCCATTATGATTCCGCAGGAAATAGACGGACTTTCGGATGCTGCAAAAATTGTGTTGTCCAACAAGTTAATACAGATAGCCACTGCTAACGGCATATCGGCAAAAGAGGATTTTGGCAGATTTTTTATCACTGCGGTTCCTGCACTTATGACAAAAGATATTGTGCCGGGACCTCCGCAGCAAATTGCCCAAAATATGGAAGTTACGCTCTATATTGGGGACTATTTTGCCCAAAAGATTTTTGCAAGCACAAGCATTAGCTGCAAAGGAGTAGGCACGAATGAGACAAAAGCTTACATTGAAGCTATTAAAAATCTAAGCGCTAATATTCCCCAAGTGAGAGCATTCGTAGAAAACGGAAAGAAAAAAATCATTGATTATTATGTGACACAATGTGATAACATTATCAATAAAGCCCAAAGTTTGGCAAACCAAAAAAAATATGAAGAAGCTATTTATTTGTCGACCTCCATTCCCGAAGCTGTTCCGGATTGTTATTCAAGAGCTTTGATTGTGGCTGAAGGTATTTATCAACAATACATAGACCATTTATGTAATGTTTACCTGGCGCGCGCAAGAAGCGCATGGGTAGCAGAACAAGACGCATCGGGAGCGCAAAAAGCAGGTGAATATTTGAGTTATATCTATCCTGATGCATATTGCTATAGCGAGGCAGAAATGTTATACGAAGAGATAAAAGGTAAAGTATTGGATGATTGGCATTTTGTGATGAAAGTATATCAAGATGGCGTAGATTTGGACTCGCAACGCATCAGCGCCTGGAAAAGGGTGGGGGTTGCTTTTGGGGAGAATCAGCAGCCGGATGTTTATAATATTAATTGGGTGGGGCGTTAGTGGAGTAGCTTCAAATGTAGGAAGTTTCCACCCTTTCAAATTTTGAAGGGGATTTTTTCATCACCTCATCATCTAATCTATAGCATCCTCTCCCAAATCCAATTCGGCACTATCCGCATCGCAAAAACAATAAAACGCCACTTACCATCCACAAAAACGTAGCGTTTCTGTTTGAGTAACCCTTTTGCAATAATGCGCACTGCTTTTTTCAATGGAAGTGTTAACGGATATTTATGATCTTTAATCAAATCGGTATCCACAAAACCGGGAATAATCGTGGTAAATTTTATATTCACTTTTTCATGATGCGCAGTTTGCGCCAAACTTTCGGTAAAAAGACGCTGATATCCCTTAGTCGCAGAGTAGGAGGGGGCGCCGCGCAAACCCCTGTATCCCGCCACGGAAGAGATTACCGAAAAATGTCCATATCCTTGATTTTTAAAGTAATGATATGCAAAACAGGCAACTTTTGTAAATCCGTCAATATTGGTTTTATTAGTACGATTTTCATTTTCATAATCAATATCCAAAATAGCTTTGCCAATTCCCGAAGAATATAACAACATATCCATGCCGCCCAATTCTTGAATCAGATTTTCTAAAACAGCAATGGTATTTTCCTGGGTAACACCCATTTGTGCCGTTTTTATATTGAGAAATTGACTTGCAATTTCTTCCAGCATATCATTCCTTCTTCCGGTAATTCCAACCTGATGCCCTTGATTTGCAAAGATTTCCGCTGTTCCGCGCCCTAAGCCCGAAGTGGCGCCGATGATGATGATTCTCATGTTATTAGAAGTTAATGATTTAAAATTTAAGATTTAACGCTTTCTGCCTTCTCCCTTCTGTTTTCTGCTTAATTCTGAATAGTCAAAATATTAACAATTTCTCCAAGCATTGCCTTTATTTGTTCTCCCGTTTCCATGTTTTTCAATGTAAAAAGCGATTCATTGATTTCTTCTTCACCCGCCATAATGACATACGGAATCTGTTTGGCATTGGCATAACTCATCTGTTTGCCTATTTTTGTTTTGTCGGGATAAATCTCCGATGCAATGTCATTTTTACGTAATTCTGCGAGTGCTTTTAAGGCATAAAGTTCTTCCGTTTCACCGAAATTCAGGAATAACGCTTTTACGGGAGTCCCAATTTCATTAGGAAATAAATCACATTCGTTCAAGATGTCGTAAATGCGTTCTGCGCCGTAAGAGATGCCTACTCCCGACATATCTTTCAATCCGAAGATGCCGGTTAGGTCGTCGTAGCGCCCACCACCTGAAATGCTGCCCATGACTACATTAGCGGCTTTCACTTCAAAAATAGCGCCGGTGTAATAGTTTAATCCACGTGCCAAGGTTATATCCAATTCCGGTTCAGCAATTCCAACTTCTTGGCAATATGCAAATACTGTTTTGATTTCTTGTATTCCTGTTTTACCTATTTCGCTTTCTGCAAAAAAACGTTCTAGAAATGCTAATTTTTCTTCATTCTTGCCAAAAAAATCGAAAAAAGGCTCAATTTTAACAATGGCTTCTTCGGGAATTTTGCGTTCTCGTAATTCGACAAAAACGTTCTCTTTACCGATTTTATCAATTTTATCAATGACAACACAAATATCCGTAATCTTTTCCGGCAATCCGATGATTTCGGCAATTCCCGATAAAATTTTCCTATTGTTAATTTTTATGACGATTGGAATATTGAATGCGGTAAATATTTCGTATGTAATTTGCAATAACTCAACTTCTTGAAGCAAAGATTTTGTTCCAATCACATCCACATCGCATTGATAAAATTCACGGTAACGACCTTTTTGCGGCCGGTCGGCGCGCCACACCGGTTGCATTTGGTAACGTTTAAAAGGAAAAACAAGTTTATCGCGATGTTGCACTACGAAGCGGGCAAAAGGAACGGTTAAATCGTAACGCAATCCCTTTTCACAGATTTTGGACGCCAATTGGTTAGATGTTCCTTCATTAAAATTCACCCCTGCCATAAAATCTCCCGAATTTAATATTTTGAATAAGAGGCGATCACCTTCTTCACCATATTTACCCATCAAAGTTGATAAATTTTCCATGGAAGGTGTTTCAATGGGGAGATACGCATATTTTTCAAACACCTTTCGAATCGTATTGAAAATATAGTTCCTCCGAATCATCTCTTCCGGAAGAAAATCCCGCGTGCCTTTGGGAATGGAAGGTTTTGAGATACTCATATTTAAGATTTAAAATTTAAAGTTTTTTATTGCCGACGGACTTAAAGTTCTAAAAGTATACATGAAGATGGATGCGGCAATTGCTGCATTTAAAGATTCTGGTGCGAAATTTTTATGTGGAGACATTTGAATTTCAATCTTTTTGTTGATGAACGAGGCTAAAGTTTCTGAAATTCCATGACTTTCGCTTCCGATAATTACAATGTCATTATGTTTAAATGATTGTTTCTGAATAGGTTCACCATTCATATATAATCCGTAAATCACTCTATGATTTTGCGCTTCTAAATAATTGGCAAGGTTTGCATAAATAATTTTTACTCTTGTGAATGAACCCATGGTGGCTTGAATTACCTTGGGATTGGTAAACTCCACACAATCTTCGGAACACAAAATTTGGTCAAATCCAAACCAATCTGCAGTGCGCATTATAGTGCCTAAGTTGCCCGGATCTCTGATAGCATCCAATATTAATAACGGTTTTGCGTCATCAAGATCGTTAAGTTGATATTGTGGTTTTTTTACAATGCACAAAATTTCCGGCGCGGTGGTCAGGCAGCTGATGCGTTCCATTTCTTTTTCGGAAATGGGTTGTAGTAGGGGCAGAAAATCTTCTGCCCCTACAAATAAATTCATATCAAAACGTTCTGTTATATAACATTGCACCACCTCTAAATCCGATTGTAATACTTCTGTGCATGATTTTATTCCTTCCACAATAAAAAGCCCTTGTTCATCACGATGTTTTTTGTGATGCAGCAAACGAATTTGTGAAATGACAGCCTTAGAAATCAATGTTGTAAAATATTTTTTTAATGTAAAACGTTTCTATTTTTTGCGCTGCAAAACTATGTAAAGTTTTCAACGTTCGACAAAAAAGCATATTTTCGCCGTTAAAATAAAAATTAAAACCAAAAATGAAAACACCGCATATCGCTTTCTGCTTTCTGCTTTCCGCCTTCTGCTTTTTGCCCTTTTCTCTTTTTGCACAAAAAAACAAACAAAAAGAACCCGAGCGCAAATTAGTGTTCAACATTAAAGATTCTAAAGACGACCAAGTGCTATTGGCAGTCTATTTTAAAGATAAATTAATGTTGAGGGATTCTGCACTTAACAATGGTAAAGGCACTTTTATTTTCGAAGGAAATGAAAAATATGACGACGGCATGTATTCATTAGTGTCCGGCAATAAGCATCTTCTCTTGAATTTCATTGTGGATGGAAGCCAAAACTTTACTTACAATTTAGACACTACCGGAAATATTCATCATTTTTCTGTAATCGGTTCTCCTGAAAATGCAGAAATGTTACGCTTCCAACAAAAAACCGTTGAAGCTCAGAAAAAAATGTCGGAGTGGAGTAAAAAAAGGAAAGAGTTTGAGGATAATAGAATTAAAGACAGTGCAGAATATTACTCAGAAAAAATGAGAAACTTGAACACAGAAATGGAACAATTTATTATCGAGTTAATTGATAAAAATCCAACATTCTTATTTTCAAAATTACAAAAATCATATCGTGATATTAAAATTCCCGATCCGCCAATTTATGAGGATGGATCTATAGATTCCTCATTTCAAGCTGCTTATTATAAAACTCATTATTGGGATAATTTTGATTTGACCGATAGAAGGTTTTTGTTTTTACCTTCTTTTGAACCTAAATTGAACGATTATTTTAGAAAAACACTTTGGCTTCAAGAAGTAGATACGGTAATTAAATATATGGATTTGATGTTGGATAAAACGCATTCAGATAGCTTAATGTATCGCTATTTAATAGAATTTCTATCGAGAGAGTTTGAACACAGTAAAGTGATAGGATATGACGGTATTTATGTGCATTTAGTTAAAAATAACCAACTTGCAGGAAAATGCACTTGGATGGATGAAGATCTGATTAAGAGATATAAAATGCGCATTGAAGATTTGGAACCTATGCTGATTGGCAAAAAATCGGTTGAGCTGATTTTACCGGATACTACACAAACAAAGTGGATTTCGTCTTATAACATGCCTTATAAATACAGAATTTTGTGGTTTTATGACCAAAATTGTCCTACTTGCAAGAGAGAAGCCCAAGAGATGAAAGTATTGTACGATTCGCTATCAAATATCGGACAACTCAATTTTGATGTATATGCCGTAAATCGAACTGAAGATATTGAGAGTTGGAAGAAATATATTCGGGATAACGGCTATACATGGATTAATGTGGGCGGCATAAAAGGCAATGTAGATTGGTACGACGCTTATCGTATTAAATCCAATCCGCAACTTTATATCATTAATCAAGATAAAATTATTATTTTAAATAGAAACATTCCTAAAGATATGATTCCGCATTTTTTGCAAGATTATGAAAGATTGGAAGCGGAAAAAGAACGATTGAAAAATAAAAAACGATGAATTTTGTAGAAGAATTAAAATGGCGTGGCATGTTGCATGATGCAATGCCCGGAACCGAAGAACAATTACAGAAAGAGATGACTTTGGCATATGTGGGCATTGACCCAACTGCTGATTCCTTACATATAGGACACTTGGTGGGCGTAATGATGTTGAAACATCTCCAAATTTGCGGGCACAAACCTATTGCGTTGTTGGGCGGCGCTACCGGTATGATTGGCGATCCTTCCGGAAAATCGCAAGAACGTAATTTATTGGATTTAGAAACTTTACGGAAAAATCAAGATGGAATTAAAAAGCAGCTTGCCAAATTCTTGAATTTTGAAGATAATATGTCCAATGCCGCAATGCTGGTAAATAATTACGATTGGATGTCTAAGTATTCGTTTCTCGATTTCATTCGCGATATTGGGAAACATCTCACCGTAAACTACATGATGGCAAAGGATTCCGTGAAAAAACGGCTCTCCGGCGAAGGCGAAGGAATGTCGTTTACGGAATTTACTTATCAATTGGTACAAGGCTATGACTATCTGTTTTTGTATCAAACCTACGGATGTAAATTACAAATGGGCGGCAGCGATCAATGGGGCAACATTACCACCGGCACGGAACTAATTCGCAGAAAAACCGGCGGTGAAGCGTTTGCATTAGTTTGCCCACTTATTACCAAAGCCGATGGCGGTAAATTCGGTAAAACCGAACAAGGAAATATTTGGTTGGATCCGGAGAAAACTTCCCCTTATCAATTTTATCAGTTTTGGCTCAATTGCTCGGATGAGGACTCCAAAAAGTATATTCGCATTTTTACATTACTGAGCGAAATTGAAATTAAAGAAATTGAAGCAGCACATGATGAAGCGCCACACTTGCGTCTTTTGCAGAAAACATTGGCGCGAGATTTAACTTGCTGCGTACACTCCGAAGCAGAGTATGATGCAGCTGTAGCTGCCTCTGAAATTTTGTTTGGAAAAGGTACGGCAGAATCATTAGCCGCACTTCCGGAAAAAACTTTCCTTTCTGTTTTTGAAGGTGTGCCACAAGTAGAGATTGATAAAGCTATTATAGCAGAAGGAATTAATATTGTTGATTTCCTGACAGACGTTACGCAAATATTCCCATCTAAAGGCGAAGCACGAAGGACGTTGAAAGAGAATGGGGTTTCGATTAATAAAGGAAAGGTGTCAGAAGTTTTTATGGTTGATTTGGCCTCTGTTTTAAATGAAAAATATATTTTGGTACAACGGGGGAAGAAGAATTATTATATTGTGTGGTTTTGTAAATAACAATCTCAGTCGTTATGAAAAAACACTTTGAAAATAAAGTCATTTGGGTTACCGGCGCCTCTTCAGGAATTGGAGAAGCTTGTGTATACGAACTCTCGAAACAGCACGCAAAACTCATTTTAACTGCGCTTGAAGAGGATATTTTGCAGCAAGTAAAAGAAAAATGCTTGCAACTTGGTGCACAAGAGGTGTGTGTGCTGCCGGCAGATTTATCGCAATTGGAATCTTTAGAGCATTTAGCCGAAAAAGCTTGGAACTATTTTGGAGCCATTGACCTGATTTTTAATAATGCCGGCATTAGCCAACGGGCAACCACCATAGACACGGATTTCTCTGTAATTAAAAAAATTATGGATGTCAATTATTTTGCACCTGTAATTTTAACCAAAACTGTTTTACCGAAAATGATGGCAAACGGAGGTGGACAGATTGCGGTAACCACAAGTATATCAGGAAAATTCGGTTTCCCGTTACGTTCAGCCTATTGCTCTTCAAAACATGCTTTATATGGTTTCTTTGAAACTATTGAAGCAGAATACTTTAACAATAATATTCGTGTAACCGTCGTTTGTCCGGGACGCGTGCAAACCAATATCTCGTTTTATGCGTTGGAAAAAGATGGAAAGCAGCACGGAAAGTTAGACCCGGGACAAGCCAAGGGAGTTACTGCCGAACAAGCCGCAAAAAAAATCATCCGTGCATTCGAAAAGAAAAAACCGGAAGTATTAGTAGGAAAAAGCGAGCTGTTGATGGTGTATATAAAGCGCTTTTCCCCAAAATTATGCAGAAAAATAACAAGAAAGATTAAAGCGATGTAACTATGGATTATTTTAAACACGAAACCGCAATCATAGACGAAGGCAGCCATATTGGCGCCGGAACAAAAATCTGGCATTTTTCACATATTATGCCGCGTTGTAAAATTGGAGAAAATTGCAATATCGGACAAAATGTTGTTGTATCTCCGGGAGTAGTGTTGGGTAATAATGTAAAAGTACAGAATAATGTTTCAATTTACACCGGTGTAACTTGTGAAGACGATGTTTTTTTAGGTCCTTCAATGGTGTTTACCAATGTAATAAATCCGCGCTCTGCAATTAGTAGAAGAGATCAGTATGCCAAAACACACGTAGGGAAAGGCGCCACAATAGGTGCAAATGCCACGATTGTTTGCGGACATAACATTGGAAAATACGCTTTTATCGGTGCGGGAGCAGTCGTTACCAAGGAGGTTCCCGATTACGCCTTGGTAGTAGGAAATCCCGCACGGCAAACAGGTTGGATGAGCGAATATGGACACCGTTTGCATTTTAACAGTGACGGACTCGCCGTTTGTCCTGAATCAAATCAAAAATATAAACTCGCTAATGGGGAAGTAACTAACATCAATTCATGAGAAAAATTTGAACTCTGATGACACTGATGTAACAGATAATCTCTGATTATTATATCTGGTTTAATCGCGCCCAATCAGAGTTATCAGAGTTCTAAAAAAAAATAAATTCTTCGAGCAAATAACTGTTCTCCGCATTATTATCAAGCATTTTTAATGCAGCAATGACCTCTTCAACCGTGCCCACACATTCGAAAGGCTTAGTAGCTTCTCTTCCGATGAGTTGATTAAAAAAGTGCCTCATTTCCGGTTTATTTAGTAAATCTTCGCCAAAAATGTGCAAACGTGTATTTTTATCTATAAATGGCGCTAAAATAATGTAAGCAAACAAACATTTGGGGCAATTACCGCACCATTTATTTTCTTTACTCCCTACATTACAACTGCGAAAAACAGGAAAATATTGAGGGTATTGAGCAAATTTTTCAGCAATTTGCAATTCAGAAAAAGAGCGCAAAAAACTGTAATAATGCGCACAATTTCCCATATAATCTTGCACATATTGCCGAAAATCTTCTTCAAATTCCAACGATTTGGAATATTGATGATTTACCTCTGTTCCTAATACCGTAGCTTCATTGGCACTGGCTTCGTTTGATAAAGCAATTTCACGCACACCGGTTCCGTAACTTGCTAACAATGTGTAAAAAGCCAACATGGCAGAAAAAGGGGTATGCCCATTTAGAAAACCTTGTTTATTACAAGTTAATAAATTCGCATCTATTTCTCTATCTAAAATTACAATTTCATCCAAATCTTTAAAACCGGCAATATGTACACAATCCAAAGTAGCGCCGCGCGGATTGATAATGAAAGGAATCACTTTGTGCACTCTTCGCAGCTCTTCTAATGTTACTACAGAATCTTTTCCACCACCAATGGGAACAATTATTTTTTGTGAAGGTTCTATTTTTTTGAAATGTAAATGAGAATAGGATTTTGCCTCTTCCGCAAAAGAAAATTGCACAAAATCATTTAATGTACAATCAATTTTATTTTGATAAAAAAACTCTCCTAATCCTTTGTAATATATTTTTTTCCACCAATTTTGTTGTGTCTCATCCAAAATATAATTATGAATTATGATTTGAGGAGAGCAAGTAGCTTTCCAATAACTTACCAATTCAATAAGCCCGATATTAAAGATAAGCCCATCAATTTCGTTCTTATGCATATTTTGTGCATGTTTCCCCAAATTTAAAGTCATTTTTGGAGTAAAAATGAGTTCATTCGTTTGAAAAAAAAACTGCATTAAAACACAATTTTTCATTATTTGAAACTCATATTTCAAATAATGAAAGTGCGTATATTTTTTTCGTAATGTGTGAAATAATTCTTGATTATTAACCATTATTTGCAAAATTTCAGAATTACATCCCAAAACTGTTGGGCGGATTTATCCCAAGAAAAAGCGCGGTTTCTTTCTTCACCAAGTTGTATGAGTTTTGCGCGAAGCTGCTCATCTATAGCGATTTTTTCCATGGCATTTACGATTTCCTCCATGGATAGCGGATTTACTAATAAAGCTGCATCACCGGCTACCTCGGGCATAGAAGTAATATTGGAAGTAATGACCGGCACACGTGCGGCAAAGCCTTCTAAAATGGGAATGCCAAAGCCTTCAAAAAGAGAAGGATATACCAATGCCAAAGCGCTTGAGAGTACGCAGTTCATCTCTTCAGTAGAAATATATCCGGTAAATACAATGTCTGATTTATGTTTTAATTGGTTGTAAGTTTTTTTGATATCTTTGTCCCAATATTTGTTCGATCCTGCGAAAACGAACTTAAAATTGGCATGTTTTTCGCGAAACTGATCAAAAGCTTGCATAATACGCTCCACATTTTTACGCTTATGCGCAGATCCTACAAAAATAAAATAGGGAACCCCGTTGGTTAAATGCTGAACTGTTTGTTTTTTTGTTTGTTCATCTATTTCAAAAAAATCATCGGCAGCGGCATTGTAAACTATATCAATCTTTTCTTCATCAACATGATATAGATTAACGATGTCCTTTTTAGAAAATTCGGAAACCGTAATTAAACGATCTGCTTTTTTTGCAAAACGAGGAAAAAAATGAGTAAGATATTTTCGTACTAAAGGAGAAAAAAACGAAGGATAATGTTCAAAATTCAAATCATGAATTACGTTGATTGTTTTAACATCCGTACTCAAACATGCCCAACCATCCGGAGAGATAAAAAGGTCAATTTTTTCTTTACGAAGGGCTCTTTTAATACCAATTTCAAAAAAGAGTAACCATAGCAAAGGGTGACGTGCTTGGGGGCGAACTATAACCGGTTTCACATTCGGGGCAAAGATGAAGTAAGGATCGCAGGGTCTGTCAAAGAAGAAGATAAACTCATGTTCAGGATGCTGTGTAACAATACGTTTCAAGATTTCATAAGAAAACCACGCAATGCCATCCATTTTCCCCCTAACAAAAAGTCGTGTATTAACTCCAATTCTCATACAAAAATTTATCTATTATAACGCTTTTTTTGCACAATATTTTGTACGAATACCATCTTTATATCTTCGCGTCTTTGTGTGCGAAAAAATAAAAAGCATGCTATTACGTTTTTAGCTATTATAAAAAATGCATCAAAATATAGCGATTTATGTTTGTAAAAGATATGCTGAGAACAATATTGATTTTTTTTTATTTAGATTTAACTAAAAATCTGCAATATGACAGACTTACAAAAGCAGTAATGAAAAAAAGCATTAAAAAAAACTCTAACTGTGTGGATATAGGCTGTCATAAAGGCGAAATATTAAACATGATGATTCAATATTCACCCGAAGGTAAACATTATGCTTTTGAACCGATCCCTCATTTGTTTGCAGAATTGGGAAAAAGATTTAAAAATAAAGCACAGATTTTTCCGTATGCACTTTCGGACAGTGAAGGGCGCTCTACATTTCAATTTGTTAAAAACGCACCTGCCTATAGTGGCTTAATAAGAAGAAAATATGATATTTCCAATCCGGAAATTGAAGAAATAGAAGTTGAAATAAAAACGTTGGATGAAATTATTCCTTTAGATGAAAAGATCGATTTTGTTAAAATTGACGTTGAAGGAGCGGAATTTGGTGTATTAAAAGGTGCAAAAAATCTATTAACAAAAAATAAACCGACCGTTCTATTTGAATGTGGAAAAGGCGCAAGCGATTATTACGGAACCAATCCTCTTGATTTGTATGATTTTATTACAAATGAGGTTGGTTTAAAAATATTTACGCTTACATCCTATATTAAAAATAAACTTCCGTTAACGAAAGAGGAGTTTGGAGATTGTTTTGACACGAATGCGGAGTATTATTTTGTAGCAAGTTAGCATACAGAGGACACAGATTTGCACAGTTTTTTTAATTACTAAGGAAAAGTCTTCCCGAGAATACTGGTCCATCCTTACAGCAGCGTTTCATTCCTTCTATGGTTTTGCAGTTACAAACCAAGCAAGCTCCGATTCCACAAGCCATTCTACTTTCCATAGAGAGCCAAACCGGAACTTGTTGGGCGTCGCAGAGCTCTTTTACTTTCATCATCATGATTTCCGGTCCGCAGGTAAATACCGCATTATAGTTTTGGGGGTGAAGAATATCGGTAATGAATCCCTTGTATCCTTCGTCTCCTTTTTCAATGGCGATAAAAATGTTTTCACACACTTCTTCAAAAGGCTCAAAAGCAAAAAGTTCGTCTTTATATCCTAAGAAAACATCCACTTTGCATCCGTTTTTTGTGAGATGTTTCGCAGTTTCAAAAAGCGGAGGGATTCCAATTCCGCCGCCCACCAAAGCTATTTTTCCGGAAACTTCATGGCATGGAAAACCGTTTCCCAAAGGACCTAACAATTCTATTTTTGCTCCTTTTTTGAGTGTGGAAAGGCATTCCGTTCCTTTCCCTACAATCTTATATAGAAAATGTAGCGTTTCGTTTTCTACGTTATAAACACTGATGGGACGCATCAGAGGCAACGCGTCATTCCAAGCCTTTAACATGTAAAACTGCCCGGGTGCAATCTCTTCATCGTTTTTTGTTACTGTTAAATGAAAAACGTCATTGGCTATTTGCTTTTGTAAAAGGATTTTTGAAGTATAGTATTGCATAAAAAGTAAATAATTATTTCGTTGGCAAATGTAGAAAAATAATTTTTATAAAAAAATGCTTTCGATAGTTTTTTGTCTATCTTTGCGGCGCGCTAACCAAACAAAGAAATAAAATGAAATATTCTGAAATAGAAAGAAAATTAAGAAATGCAGGTTGTTACTTTTACAGAAGTGGTGGAAATCATCAAATATGGTTTAGTCCCATTACTGATAAAAAATTTGCTTTAAGTCATCATAAATCAGAAGAAGCACCCATAGGAACAGTAAAGTCAATTAGCAATGACTCTGGAGTGAAATTATAATAGTCAAATCAAAAAATAATATAAACCACGATGTTATGAAAAAGAAAATTAAGGCATTTATTGAAATAGGTAAAAAGTTAGATTATGATATTTGGTTAGACCCTGAGGCGAATGCTCCTTATGGGCTTCTCGGACGAGGAAAAACTATAGAAGAAGCGAAACAAGATTTTTGGGACTGTTATGAAGAAATGAGAAAATGTTATAAAGAAGACGGTGAAGTATTTCCTGAATTTGAATTTGAATTTGTTTACGAAATCCAATCCTTTTTAAAATATTCTCCTTTTCCGCTCACATGGCTAAGTGAAGCCACCGGCATCAACAAAAAACAATTAAGCCATTATGCCACTGAGCATAGAAACCCAAGCCGCGCCACTTTGTTGAAAATACAAAACGCTGTTAATAAATTTGTTGCCGATTATAGCCAAGTTTGTTTTGTCTAATCTGCGTAAATCTTGATAATCTGCGTCATCTGTGTGATAAGCTGTTTTTTTATTTCTTTGCAACATAAAATTAAAAACCATGAAAAAGCCAATCATCAAATCTTTCGACAAAGCAATTGTCTTGCTACTATTTATTTTTGGAGTTTTTAGTAGTTGTAATAAAGAAGAATCAAATGTCCCTGAATATGGCGTAGCATATATGTACGGAGTGCCCACTCCGAGTAATGGTGAAAAAAATGTTGTTATTAGTCAAGAAAAGACAAATTCCATACAAGATATTCAGGTAATTGATGAAATTGACCTACAAGATTAAGAATACTTTATGAACCTGAAAAAGAAAATCTCCTTAGCGCTATTTCGGCAACATAGAAAAAATCAAGCTCGGTTGCACGAGTTGAACTATTTGTTTTGGGAGTGCACGCTACGCTGTAATCTCAATTGCCTGCATTGCGGAAGCGATTGTACCAGCGAAGTATCTACCTCCGACATGCCTTTGGAGGATTTTTTAAAAGTTTTAGACAGAATTAAACCGCATGTTAACCCGCACAAAACCATGATAGCGCTCACCGGCGGCGAACCTTTGATGCGTAAAGACCTGGCACAATGTGGAAAAGAATTTTATAAACGCGAATTCCCGTGGGGAATGGTAACGAATGGATATGGACTTACGCCAAAGCTTTTAGAAGAACTGCTGCAATCAGGATTACGCTCTGTTACTGTTAGTTTTGACGGGTTAACACCCGAAACACACGATTGGTTGCGCGGAAAAGAAGGTTCATGGAAACGGGCGGTAAATGCCATTGCCATGATCGCCTCCCTCAAAGATTTTACTTATGATGTAGTAACTTGTGTGAATAAACGCAATATCGGCGATTTGGAGGAAATCAAAGAATTACTCATTAGTTTGGGAGTTAAGAATTGGCGTTTGTTTTCTATCTTTCCGAAAGGACGTGCCGAAAATAACGCCTTGCTGAAACTTTCTCCCGAAGAATTTAAACAGATGATGGATTTTATCAAACATACACGTAAAGAAGGGCTTATCAAGGCATCGTATGGTTGCGAAGGCTTTTTGGATGACTATGAAATGGAAGTTCGCGATACGCCGTTTTTCTGTCGTGCGGGCATTCACGTTGGTTCAGTATTGGTGGATGGCTCAATCAGCGCATGCCCAAGTTTACGCGCCGATTATATTCAAGGGAACATTTATCAAGATGATTTTTGGACGGTTTGGAACGAGCGTTTCCAAATTATGCGCGACCGCTCGTGGACAAAAACCGGAATATGTGCGGATTGTAAGTCTTATAAATATTGTGAAGGCAACGGGTTACATCTCCGGGAACAAAAAGATGGCAAGCTGTTGTGCTGCCATCTGGAGTTGATTAATTCTTAAACCGAATGATGTAGAGACGTTGCGCGCAACATCTCTACAATTGCAAATTTGTTAATCTATACGAATAATTTTCGACCCACCCTCCGTATCAACATTTACGTTGGTAGCTTTTCGGTACCTAAGTGTTGACGCGCCGGTAAGTCTGCCTTTTATGCTTTTATTTACAGTAACTTCTGCAGAAGATCCGCCGGAAAGTTCAATACCAAGATTTTCCGATTCTAAATGTAATGTTTTGAAGTTAGAAGCGCCCGAACCTGTGAATATGGTTTTTGCAGCATAGCCGCTACCGTCAAATGTGGATGAACCGGAACAATCAACTTTGCATTGTTCAATGTTAACCTCATCTAATGTTGCCTTTGAAGCTCCCGAAAGATTGGCATCAATACTATTTCCATTAAAAATAAAGTCTTTTAGCGTTGAGGCGCCGCTCAGCGTTAATTTTGCAGTTCCTCCTTCACACGATAATCCATCTATTTTGGATGCTCCGGACAAAGAAATAGTACTAAGTGAGCCGAATTGCCCGTATGTACGGATAATAACTGCTCCGCTCGCGTCAATTTTTTCAAGCGCTGCTGCTTTTATGTTTGCCCGAAAAGTATGGCGACCTTTGATGTTTCCCGAAGTTTTAATATGCAAATATCCGTTGGGAAGTAACTCTGCCTTAATCTTTTTTTCTAACGACGCACAATATTCAAGCACAGCGCTGTTGTCTGTATCGGCTTGGGTAATAGCTACCTCCCAAGCTCCTTCAATAATTACGCCTTTAATTTTATCCGTAACAGGAACTTCTCGTTGGGCTAATGTGTCATCTTTGCAGTAGTGGTCGTCTTTACAACAGGCGCTCAAAAGAATGGCAACGATGGTTGCAATGGTGAGCAAAAGGGATAGGTTTTTGGTTTGTTTTTTCATTTTTTTTAAATTATTATGATGATTAGTTTGTTATACTATTTATTCTGTCATAAATTGAAACCGCGTCATCGGGTAATAAACCAAATTCAAAGGCTGGATGCTGTTCGGACGTTATTACTATTGTCAGGTTTTTGTCTTTATTGACTATTATAAATTGACCGCCGTGTCCCATCGTGAAAACCGTACCGCGTTTCATGTCTTTCCACCACATGTAACAGAAAACCAAATCACCTGAGAATTCTGTAAATGCATCAAGGACTTTTTCTGTTGTCATCTCATCAATCCAATGCTCTGAAACTATTTGCTCTCCGTTCCACACACCTTTGTTAGCCACAAGCTGTCCTATTTTCCCCATCTCTCGCGGTGTTGTTAAAATACCAAAACCGCCAAATGTAACTCCATCTTTATAGGTACGCCATTCTAACCTTGTAATTCCAATTTTATCAAAAAGAACATCCTTTGACCAATCGCGTGTTGTTTTTCTAACCCTTTCCTGTATAATGGCAGAGAGTAGATGCGGATCTGAATTTTTGTATCTGTATGATGTTCCAATAGATGCATGCATACCTAAACCCAAAACAAAATCAATGCTGTTTAACGGAATTTCACGAAATAATATACAATCTTCTCCGTTGTAGCCATCATTCCTATATTTAATTCCCGATTTCATCGTTAGCAGATTTTCTATGGTTATTTCCTTTTTGTTTGACGGAGCATTTGGAAAAAAATCAGAGATTTTATCTTTAATAGTAATTAATTCTTTATCTATGGCTATACCGGTTAATATGCCGATAAACCCTTTTGTGGCAGACCACATCGGATGAAGATTTGTTCTGTCATTAGGGTCTTTCATGTAACTTTCTGCTACAAGTTTATTGTTCCTGAATACAAGCAGACTTCTGATTGGCCAAGCATTGCTCTCATTATGGACATATTTGTACACCTCTTTCAGCGCTTCACCATCTATACCCATCTCTGCCGGCTCTGCTATTTCCCAACCGTCGCCAAGATTAGCGGGAGAAAAACTTTGAAACGGAACTTTCAAAGGGTCATCTTTGAGGCATGACACTAAAATAATCGAAAACAATGCGATTAGCGTAACGTGTATTACTATCCTTTTTTCCCACATAATGATATCCTCCATATTAAGTTGTGATTTATTCGATGAAAGCGGTTTCCCTTATAGAAGCCCAAATAATCAAATTCATATACAATTGAATGTTTCTTTGCAATGTTTGGAACAAATTCAAATGAGACCGTTGTATGGTTATACTGATTAAAACTTCCAAATTTTAAGTCTCTGTGCGGATATATAACAAACTCTTTCCATGTAAATAAGAAGTTATAAGGGTCATATCCTTGACGATGAGAAGAAAAACCAAAAATTGAATTTTGTAAACGAACGTTAATACGTTTATTATTCCATTGATAACCATATTGTATAACCGGTGAAACGCCTAATTCAGCAGTATAAAACATAGTGCCGTCATGTAACTGAGTTAAATGATAATTATAATCGGTAATGAAATTCGCGCCGGCTCTGATTGTATGTCCGTTTTTTTCGTAAAACGACATTGTCCATGTTACATTAATGGGGGCTATGTGTATTTGCCCTCCAATCATCCCGCGATTCCAAGCAAGTCCAAACCCAACTTTAAGCTGATATTGTATTTCGTGTACATTGATTTTCCATTGCGCGCCGTACCTGTATTCAAGATGTGCTCCGCTAAAAACCATTCCCAAATTATTCTCGTCTTTTAATTGTAAACTGCCAAGCACTACTTCATGTGACTGTTTTACTTGACCATAGAGAGGATTTGGTAAAGCCAGTATCAAAACCGGAAGGATTAAAATAAAGATTAAGAGTTTTGATTTCATCTGTAACATCTGTGTCATCTGTGTGCTTCTTAAAATTTTATTCCACCAACAACACCTACCCACATATCAAGTGTTGTAGAATTATAGCTTCTGTGAAAAAAACTATATGGTACTTTCGGGCTTGAAGGCACGCTACCCCAAAAACGCTCTGTTTCTTGAAACAAGTTAAGGGTTGGACCTACATACATTTTAAAATGCTTAGCAAAACGATAATTTAATACGGGTCTAAACTGAGTGAATGTTACCCAGTTAGTTCCAGATCTAAAAGGAAAAAAAGTAGCATGAGTTAGTTCAAAATTTAGACTTAAATTTTTTATCAGGGTTATACTTGTTCCCAATCCGGCACCAGATGCCCAAGTCATACGAGTAGAACCAAAATTACAACCAACAAAAATAATTGAATATAATTGTTTTACTCCTGAACGAAATGTTACAGCCGTATGTATTAACTCTCCTGCTTCAATACCGGCTTCCAATATTCCGCCTTTTTTTACAATGTTAATTAACCCTAATGAAACGCCATCTGCCGTATCACGTACGTTGATTATTCCCATTTGAAAACGACCTTTTTTGGTAACGTTTACTAAACCTGCAATTTGACAATATGACTCTTGGGCAACGTTCACTAATCCTGCTAATTGGCATTTTGTTTCCTTGGCGCTATTCCACAAGCCCGCTGCCTGAAAATGAGCGATTCCTCCTTGATTGAAAAGTCCGGCTAATTGACAATACGATTCTTTTGAAACATTAAAGAGACCACTTGCTTGAAAACCCGCTTTATTGGCAATATTAAAAAGACCGGCTGCTTGAAAATAAGTTGTATCTCCGGTATTGAAAAGTCCCGCATATTGTACCACCGATATCCCTCTTTTTGTATGATTGAAGAGCCCTGCAAATTGTACATTGTAGCTACTTATATCCGATTTTTTTGTTCCTGCCACATTAAATAACCCTGCAAATTGTGCTCCAATATTTCCATATCTATTGATATTAAACAAACCACCCGCCTCAAATCCTTTCGTTTCTCCGGTTACTCCGCCCAACATGTTGAGTGATACGTGATAACAATTTTCCACTGCTTTAGTAAATTCTGTGCCTAACGGATAAATAAAGGTAAATTGAAAAGGTTTGCAATTTGTTTGCTGCTGCATTTCAGCGTTTTGAACAGAGTTGGTTTCATGTGTGTCTTGTGCAATAATAGGTGTAGTTGCTGTGGCAGCCGCCAGCATTAATCCTGCAATTTGCGCTTTCATATCTTCATTTTTGGTTAAACTTACAGTGTCAAGACAGCTGTTTGTAGTTATTCCATTATTCGGATATGTATTTTTTTCAAAAAAAACATTCTGTTCGACTTCCATTTCGATTTCGCTCAGTGTCCAGCCGTCCACTTCTTTCCCCGTTTCAATCATCTCATCATCATTGCTTTCTGCCTTCTGCTTTTCGCCTTCTGTGTTTTCCGTTTCTACTTTCTCCGAAAAGAAAACAATATGTTCTCCCACTTTTTTATAAGAAATAGTAGATGGAAGTATTATGGAAAGAACATCTTCTATTGTTTTATCTTGAATATTAATGGTTACTTTTGTTTTTGGATTAACTAATTGTGAATTATAGGAAAATCTTACGCCGGTTTCTTTTGAGAGTATCGTCAATATATTTTCCAACGGCTCTTCTTGCATTTGTAAGGTAGTACGTTTTTCCAACGGCTCATTTTGAGCAGAAGCCATATATCCTGCAAAAATGAATAAAGAAATAATAAATATTCGAAAAGGCGATGTAGCGCTAAGGCGTAATGATATAAGTGTTATTTTTTTTCGACAAGTGTGCCGAAATGGTTGCCGTAATAATCTCCAATACATACTCAACAGATTCATTATTATCAAAACTTGCATTCAGCAGAACTTCATTTAACTCATTTGAACTGATTGCAATATCCACTCCATAACGTGTTTTAATTAGATCTATTGCTTCATATAAAGGCGTATTTTTAAAAACAAGCTCCGGCAGAGACGGAGTGCGCTCTATCTCTGTTGGCTGTTTTTCGCTAACAACAGTTTGTTCTTCGTCCACAACATTTTGTTCATTACTAAATTCATCAACAATACTCTGATTTTCAATCATTCGGAATTGCTTTGTTTGCACATCATACATCGCACTTTCATTGGCTTTCAGATAGACACCGTTGTTTATTTCCGTAAAAAACCATACTTCTCCTTCGGTAACCTCAACGGTGATAGATTTTTCGGGAGTGGTGGCATCTACCGTGAAAATTGTACCAATATCTTTAATAAAGGTTTCGCCCGCCTGCACTACAATTCCTGCTACTAAGGTTTTAGATTGGATATTAAAGGTGGCCTTCCCTTTCAATTTAACCTCTCGATTTGATTTAACATTAAATGTGAGCTCCGTGCCCGGAAACAATATTACATCCGTATTTTCAAATATGGTAAACTCTTTTTGAGTTTCAACTGCCACTAAATGAATTGTTTTTGAAGATTGACTAATAAAATGAAATACGGCAAAAGTTCCCATCACTAAAATAGCAATAGCAGCAGCGGCTTTCCAAATATTTGAACCATTAAAAAATACACTATAACTATTTTTCTCCTTTTTTCCCTTCTCCTTTCTCCCTTTTCCCATATAGTTTTTAAATTGTGTTAATGCTTTTTCGGTATCAATGGCAGGTAAGTCATTAGTTTGTCCGGCATGTTGATACAATAGAGTTATTTCATGAAACAGTTTTTCGTTTTCATTAGATTTTGACAACCAAATATCTAACGTATGAAGCTCTTTTTCAGTAGCTTCTCCGCTAAAATAGCGCGCCAGAAGTATATCAATTTCTTCGTTCATAGTTGTTAATTTATCATATTTAATAAAAGAAAAAGCCCGATTAATAGATAATCTTTTAGTTTTATTCGTAACGTTTTTAATGCTTTGACAATTTGCGTTTCTACAGTGTTGGGCGATATTTGCATTTTTTGAGCAATTTCTATGTATGATAGATGTTGCATCCGACTCAATAAAAACACCTCCCTACATCTTTCGGGGAGCGCGGCAATGGCAAGTTCAATCTGCTGGCTTAACTCTTTGTGTGCCACTGCCTGATCTACATGATTAACCATAGAAACACTGCTATAGGCAATCTGCTCATGGTGCTCCGATTGTATTTGCCATTGTTTTATTTTATTCAGACAAGCGTTGTGTACCATTTTATACAGATAAGATTTTATTGAGGTGTGAATTTCCATTTTTTCGCGTTGGTCCCACAATTTGCAGAATGTTTTCTGTGCAATATCCTCCGCTTCATCCTGATTGTGAAGCATACTGTGCGCATAGCGGCACAGCGGTTCATACCATTGTTTGAAGAGTGTTTCAAAAACTTTGGCATTTCCAGCTTTTAAATCAGCGATGTCAATTTCTTGTTTCAATACGAATAGTTTCTTTTACAGCACAAAAATAGGCAATTTTATTATAAGACAGCCGAGAAGTGGAAAACCATTACTCTATCATTTCCAAAAAAACTCTTTCTTTGCATAATTCTTAATCGAACATGGATATTCGAGAAATCTCTTCTGAACAGCTTTTGGAGTTTTTGAAAAAACATAACGAAAAATCGTTTCGAGCGAAGCAATTGCACGATTGGTTGTGGAAGAAAAATGTTATCTCTTTTGAAGAAATGATCAATATTCCGAAAAGTCTGCAAGAAAAGTTGAAAGAAAATTTCTCTTTTCTGCAAACGAAAATTGAGGAAGAAGTGATAAGTTCGGATAAAACGATAAAAATCCTGTTTCGTTTGTTTGATGGGGAGCAGATTGAAGGAGTGCTTATTCCGTCGCAAGGTCGGGTAACGGCGTGTGTGTCATCGCAGGTAGGTTGCGCTCTCAAGTGTTCGTTTTGTGCTACCGGAATGCTCGGGTTCGCGCGGCAGCTTCATTTTAGGGAAATTATTGACCAATATGTGTTGATGAACCGCCGTGCGGTGGAAGCATTTGGAACATCCATCAGTAACATTGTATTTATGGGGATGGGAGAACCGCTGTTGAACTATGATAATGTCTTCAAAGCGATTGAGATTCTGACTTCTCCGGATGGAAACGGTTTGTCGCCTTCGCGTATTACACTTTCTACGGTAGGCATTACGGCAGGAATAAAAAAGTTGGCAGATGACGGCTTTAAAGCAAATTTGGCAGTATCGTTGCATGTTGCCGATAATGAAAAACGTTCTCAACTAATTCCTGTAAACCAAAGTAACTCCCTTCAAGAGTTACAGGACACGTTGCGTTACTATGTAGAAAAAACAAACCAACGGATTACTATAGAGTATGTGTTATTACACAACATAAACGATGGTTTGGAAGATGCCGAAAAGTTGTGTCGCTTTTGTAAAGCATTTCCGGTGAAAATTAATATTATAGAGTACAATTCCACTGATACGCAATTTAAACCTTCTACGCCGGAAAAAAAAGCAGCTTTTGCGACGCATTTAGAGTCCAAAAACTTAATTGTGAATGTGCGACAAAGTAGAGGGAAGGATATTGCGGCAGCGTGCGGGCAGTTGGCGGGGAAAAGCAAAAAGACACTGCTTTTATGCTTATTTTTTGTTTTTTTCAGTACCACTTTCGGGCAATTTTACAACGGATCACATCTTACATTTGGAAAAAACCGTGTGCAATATCAAGAGTTTAATTGGCAATTTTATCGAAATCCGCAATTCGATGTCTATTTTTATCCTAATTCACGTTTTACTGCCGATTATGTAAATGTTGTCGCTCCCGAAATCATTAAGGAGATAGAGCAATATTTTAACTTTACTTCGAACAGGAAATTACAATTTATCGTGTATCGTACACAATCCGATTTTAAAGAATCGAATTTTAACTATGATAATGATAATTTTTACAATCAAGCAGGAATTACAAACATTTATGGATCAAAAATTTACATCTATTTTGATGGTAGTCATGCCAATTTGAATAAAATGATACGTGGCGGTATCGCTTCGGTGTATGCACGTGGCATTGTGCAAGGGCAAACCGTGCGCGCTAACATGGCTTCGGAATTTACTATGGATGAGCCGAATTGGTTTTACAGCGGATTGTCTTCCTACATGGCAGAGAGTTGGAACAGCGAATTGGATGCACAAGTGAGAGATGGTATTACCTCTCGGCGTTTTAGAAGATTAGATAATTTATCACCGATGGAAGCGACGCAGGCAGGGCATTCGTTTTGGCGTTTTATTGTGGACAGATACGGCGAAAACTCTATTCCTACCATTTTGCATGCCTGCCGCTCGGCAAGAAGTGTGGAAAGAGGATTTGCTTTTGCTACCGGTACATCTTTTAAACAATTGTTAACAGACTGGTATCGTTTTTATGTGGTGGCGTTTGGAAAAGATAAAAATCGAGAAAAGCCTGATACCCAGCCTTTAGTGCGAAGAGCAAAAAGAACGCGCCATTATAGCGAATTAACCCTTTCGCCCGATGGCGAAAGTTATGCTTTTACTACTAATGAAGCCGGACAAATAAGAGTGTGGTTGAAAACGCCCGAAGACAAAAGACCAAAGTCCGTATTTCGGAGAAATGCCCGAACGGAAGATAATCCCGATTTGTCGTTCCCCAAATTGGCATGGCATCCCGATGGCGAAATTATGGGCTTTACCACAGAAGATAAAGGGCGCACGAAAGGGATAAAAACCGTGCAGTCTTATTATCATCCGGTGATCGTAAAAACAAAAAAGCGTCAACCACGCATTTTGGTTGAGTTAGATAAAATTGCAGATTGGAGCTATCTTCCCGATGGAAGCGCGCTACTGCTTTCCGGAGTGAAAAACGGACAGACGAATATTTACCAGTATCATCTTCAAGCACGTGGTTTAGAAAATATTACCAATGATATTTATGATGACCTGAATCCACGTTTGTTAAATGATGGAAAGTCCATTATTTTTTCGTCGAACCGCCCTGAGGATTTACTTACCAACAAAAAGTTTTATGATAAAGAGTCGCTGAATTTTTATGATCTATTTGTATATAATCCGAAAAAAGAGGAGAAACAATTACTTCGCGTAACCAATACGCCGAATGCCAATGAGAAAAATCCGCGCACAATGGAAAACGGCGAAGTATTGTATTTGAGTGATGAAAACGGCATTACCAATCGTTATGTGGCAAAATTCGACAGTGTCATTACTAAAATTGACACGGCGGTACATTACGCACACTTTGCCAAAACGGCGCCCTTAACCGATTATGTTTATTCTATTTTTGAACAGGATTATCAGCCGGAACACAGCATGCTGGGTGAGGTTTTATTTCATAGAGGAACAACACAATTATATCAATTTCCTCTTGCAGAGACTAAACCGTTGCCGCCTCTTACTCCATCTGCCATGATGCAAAAAACGCTTGCCGTTAAAGCGCAAAAAGATAGTATTAAAATACAAACCCCTTCGATACAGCTGACCAAAGACGGTAAAAAAAGAGGGTTACGTCAAATGCATCGTAGCGATTTGATTCCCAAAATTACTACGCCCACAGGAGATAGCATAACTCCTCAAAATAATGCGATGGGCTGGCAACCGAATGCGCTTGCTGAGGGCATTGAATACAGACAACCGATGGCGCGCAATTATTATGTGCAATTTGCCGTGAACAGAATGGTAACGCAAGCTGATTTTAGCTTTTTAAACACTACATATCAACAATTTACCGGAGGGACCTCACCTATTTATTTGAATACAGGTATAAATGCTTTGGTGATGGTGGGTATCAACGACTTATTTGAGAATTACAGAATTACAGGAGGGTTTCGCGTATCTTTCGATTTGTCGGGCACTGAGGTCATGTTGAGTTATGAAAATTTGAAACGCCGGTTAGATCATCAGGTGGTTTTGTATCGCCAGGCAATTAGCCAAGGGGTAGGATGGGGAATTATAAAACAACATTCGAACAGTGTGTTTTATATTATGAAATATCCATTTAACAGATTCAATGCCATGCATTTTACATTTACAGGCAGATATGAAAATTTCATTATTGGCGCTATAGATGACCGAACGTTGCGCACGCCTAACGAGAACAGGCTTTGGGGCGGAGTTAAGGTTTCTTATATTTTCGATTCCAGTAAAGAATTGTCTACCAACTTGTGGCGCGGCTCAAAAATCAAGGTTTGGGCGGAATACAATCAATGTTTAGCGATTTATGATGAAAAGTTGAGATACGGAGATATGAATCTATTTGTGCTTGGATTTGATATCCGAAAATCGGTAAAAGTGTATAGGAACATGACTTGGGCTACCCGTTTGGCAGGAAGTACCAATTTTGGAACCGCTCGGCTCGTCTATTACATGGGTGGTGTGGACAATTGGATTTGGGCAAACTTCAACCGCGACAATTGGACAGATTTAAGCAAAAACTATGCTTATCAAACATTAGCTACCAATATGCGCGGCTTTGAGCAAAATGTGCGAAATGGTACCTCTTTTTTGTTGCTGAGCTCCGAATTGCGTGTACCTTTCGTGCAATTGATTGCCGGAAGGCAAGTGCCGAATAAATTATTAAACTCACTACAATTCTTGGTTTTTGGCGAAATCGGAACCGCCTGGACGGGTACAACGCCTTATTCACCGGACAACAGTTTATATACCCGCTGGATTCATAACGGCAACATTACGGTTAGAGTAAATCGTCAGGTAGATCCTTGGGTACAAGGTTTTGGAATGGGACTGCGCGCTTCTTTATTTGGATATTTTCTGCGCTTAGATTACGCATGGGGACTGGAAAATATGCAGATTTATAGGAAAAATGGTATGTTGATGTTTTCCCTGGGGTTGGATTTTTAAAACTTACCAATCTTGATGATCTCTAACACACCGAACGGAATATCCTGTTTTTTTTGCCATTTTTATAGAATAAAATCCGGAATTTTCAGATACAATAGCTACAGCAAAAGCAGAAAATCCGCCGGAAAGAGTATTTTGAGTACTTGACCAAAAATAGGCAGAGCTGAAAAGATTCCTAAAACCTTGTCCCGGCTCGTAATAATACCATCCCGCAGGTTCGACAGAAAATCGGCTTGAATTGAAGGAGAGGTATGCGGGTTCGGCCCAGTTATTTGTCTTTACTATAGTGCCGGCTTCTTCAGAACCTCCAAAATGATCAATCAATTCCGCCCATTCATTTATAGTGGGAAGATGCCATCCATCAGGACAGGCGCCTTTAAGGAAAGACGGAAGCGTTCCAATGTTCGTTTCACAATCATCAGCCCTCATAGCGGCTGCCCAATTGTATAACAATCCAAAATTTGGCTCCCTAAGATAGGATGTATGATATCCCCCATGAAAATATACAGGTCCATCTGAATCTAAATTGACACCTCCTGAGCGACCCTCTATAGGCGTACCATCTGCATAGCGCGTAGTTCTCAAATTTTCTGTCATCCATGTCTTGCTTCCATAGCGTAATGTGTAATAGGTGTTTCCATCAATGTCAGTTAGTGTTCCATTGGTTAAGAAACGTTTTTCCTTACTCACCACTCTATTATCAGAAGCATCAATAATAAAAGCTCTTACTGCGTATTCAACTTTTTCTTTTAAATTGGTTATTGTAAAAGAATAGGTACCATTGTTCACCTGCGTACTAATTGTTTCCCAATTGTCCTCAGTTATTTCTTTCCATTCAAAGCCAAATACCGTAATATCTTCCGAACCCTCCGTAAAACTGGCTCTCATAGTGGCTTTTGTATTCGTAATTCCGAATGGGTTTTGAATATGGACTTTAGGAGCCATATACTCTTTTTCCGGCTTATTACATGCCGAAGCGAATAAAAGCGCAATGCTAATGAATAGGTAAATTCGATTTGTTTTCACTGTAAACGGATTTATTTGCAAAGAAACAAAAATAACTTATTTTTGCGCCTCACGAAAATATATCAAATACAATGAGTAAATATCCTGAATACAAAGGGCTTAATCTATCCGAAATTAGTAAAGAGATTAAAGAATACTGGGAAAAAAATGAGATTTTTGAGAAAAGTTTAACCGCTCGTAAAGGCGATATTGAATATGTTTTTTACGAAGGACCTCCTTCCGCGAATGGTACGCCCGGTATTCACCATGTGATGGCGCGCGCTATCAAAGACCTGTTTTGCCGTTACCAAACCTTGAAAGGGAAACACGTGGGACGCAAAGGCGGTTGGGATACACACGGACTCCCCGTAGAATTGGGCGTAGAAAAAACGCTGGGAATTACCAAAGAGGATATTGGCAAAAAAATAACAGTAGAAGAATACAACCAAGCCTGCCGCGATGAGGTGATGAAATATAAAGATATGTGGGACGATCTCACAAAGAAAATGGGTTACTGGGTAGATTTGGAAGACCCGTATATTACTTTTGATAACAAATATATTGAATCCGTATGGTACTTGTTATCTGAACTATATAAAAAAGGATTGTTATACAAGGGTTATACTATCCAGCCTTATTCGCCTGCTGCCGGAACCGGACTAAGTTCGCACGAACTGAACCTTCCCGGATGTTACAAAGATGTGAAAGACACTACAGCAGTGGGTATGTTTCGCCTGAAACCCCGTCAGCCCGAAAACCTTAAATGTCCGTGGACAGGTAAACCGAATGAAGGTGAATTGCCGGACAATATTTACTTACTTGCTTGGACAACTACCCCTTGGACTTTACCTTCCAATACCGCATTAGCCGTAGGTCCCAAAATTGAATATTTGTTAGTGGATACTTATAATCCGTATTCAGGCGCTCCAATAAAAGTAATTTTAGCGAAAGATTTGTTACACAGTTATTTTCCTGAAAAAAATGCGGAATTGCCATTTGAAGATTATAAACAGGGTGATAAGAATGTCCCTTTTAGAGTTTTAGCAAAAACAACAGGAGCTCAATTGATTGGTAGTGAATATGAACAGTTAATTCCTTACATAAATCCGGGTGAAGGCGCGTTTCGTGTTATTGCAGGCGATTATGTAACTACAGGGGACGGCACAGGAATTGTGCACATTGCCCCTACTTTTGGCGCTGACGACAAGCGCGTAGCGCAAGAAGCCGGTGTGCCTCCGTTGGTGATAATTGACCGGCAAGGCAACCGTCAGCCGATGGTGGACAAAACCGGTAAATTTTATCTCATTGAAGATTTAGATGAAACTTTTGTAAAAGATTGTGTGAATGTTGAATTGTATAAAACCGTTGCCGGAAGATTTGTAAAGCCCGATTATGAAAAAACGGATGAAAAACATGAGGATACATTGGATGTAGAGTTGGCAATTTGGTTGAAACAGCAAGGCAAAGCATTTAAAATTGAAAAATACATACATAATTATCCGCATTGTTGGCGTACCGATAAACCCGTATTATACTATCCGTTAGATTCCTGGTTTGTTAAAACTACCGATTATAAAAAACGGATGATGGAATTAAACGACACCATCATATGGAAACCGGCAGCGACCGGCTCGGGGCGTTTTGGTAACTGGCTCGAAAATTTGGTAGATTGGAACTTGTCGCGTTCGCGTTTTTGGGGTGTTCCTCTTCCGATTTGGACAACCGAAGACAAACAAGAACAAATTTGCATCGGCTCTATCGAGCAACTATACCACGAAATGGAAAAAGCCGTTGCGGCAGGGATCATGAAAGAAAACCAGTACAAGAATTTCATTCCCAATGATTTCAGCAAAGAAAACTATGTCAAAATTGATTTACATCGTCCTTATGTCGATGAAATTTTCTTGGTATCGCCAAGCGGCAAAAAAATGACACGCGAATTAGATTTGATTGATGTTTGGTTCGACAGTGGCGCAATGCCGTACTGCCAGTGGCACTATCCTTTTGAAAATAAGGAACTCTTTGAGAAAAAATTCCCCGCCGACTTTATTGCGGAAGGTGTAGATCAAACACGAGGTTGGTTTTTTACTTTACATGCCATCGCCACGATGATATTCGATAGCGTAGCATTTAAAACAGTAGTCTCTAACGGATTAGTATTGGATAAAGAGGGCAATAAAATGTCGAAGCGATTGGGCAATGCCGTTGATCCGTTTGAAACCATTGAAAAATACGGCGCAGACGCCACGCGCTGGTATATGCTCACCAATGCGCAACCTTGGGACAATCTCAAGTTTGATGAAGAGGGAATTAAAGAGGTGCAACGCAAATTCTTCGGAACGCTTTACAATACCTATAATTTCTTTGCTCTGTATGCTAATATTGACAAATTTATTTACAAAGAACCGGAAATTCCCATTGAAAAACGCCCTGAAATTGACCGTTGGATTTTATCGGAATTGAATACTCTGATAAAAAATTGTGATGCTAATTACGCTGATTATGAGCCCACTAAAGTAGGTCGCGATATTCAACAATTTGTAGATGAATATTTGAGTAATTGGTATGTACGCCTTTGTCGCAGAAGATTTTGGAAAGGCGATTATAGTGAAGATAAAATCTCAGCTTATCAAACACTCTATACTTGCATGGTAACCATTGCCAAATTGGCATCACCCATTGCGCCATTTTTTATGGACAAATTATTTATGGATTTGAATAGCGTTACTCAAAAAGAAAACGTAGAATCCATTCATCTTTCCGATTTTCCAAAAGTTGATGAAACATTGATTGATAAACCATTAGAAGAAAGAATGCAATTAGCGCAACAGATCTGTTCCATGGTGCTGTCATTGCGTAAAAAATCGAATATCCGCGTACGTCAGCCATTGGGAAAAATCATGATTCCGGTATTGGAAACCTCAAACTTTGTAGATCAAATTGAGAAAGTAAAAGCGCTTATTTTACATGAGGTTAATGTAAAAGAAATTGAATTTGTAGATGATAGTGAAGGTATTTTGGTTAAAAAAATCAAACCTAACTTTAAAACATTAGGACCGAAATACGGAAAAATTATGAAAGCCATTGCCGCAAAAGTGGCTGAATTTACCCAAAAAGAGATTGTACAAATTGAAAAAGAGGGACACATTATTCTTGATATTGATGGTGAACAAGCTAATATTCTGCTTTCTGATGTAGAGATCATTGCAGAAGATATTCCGGGTTGGGTAGTTACCAACCAAGGTGCATTAACGGTAGCGTTAGATGTCAATATTACACAAGAATTAAAAGAAGAAGGTTATGCCCGAGAATTAGTAAACCGTATTCAAAACTATCGTAAAGAGAGTGATTTAGAGGTTACAGACACCATTTCTGTTACGTTGCAAAGTAATCCTGAAACCGATGCTGCGTTCCGTAGGTTTGAGGAGTACATCAAATCGGAAACTTTGTGCAGAAAATTTGAAATCGTTCCTGAAATACATAATACCCACAAACTGTATTTCGAGATTGTAGAAGGTATTGGAATTGATGCGTTGATTTGTACAATGACGGCTGTGTAGCAATACATTAAAAATATATACATTTTCCGGCTTAGTATCCAAAAAATTCTACCTTTGCTGCCTTAAAAAAAATAGCATGAAACGACTATCTATTCTATTCTTTTTGTTTTTCGTAATATTAGCGTATAGCTTTGCGCAAACCGGTGTTGTAAAGGGATTTGTGTATGATGCCTCGAACGGAGAACCGGTTCGATTTAGCACGGTGCAATTGGAAGGTACTTCTTTTGGAGCAATGACCGATCAATACGGAGGTTTCATCATTAATAAAATTCCAAATGGAGATTATGTGGTTAAAGTTACGATGCTTGGGTTTATTACATTAATAGATTCTATTAAAATAAATGCCAATACGCTACAGAAGCGTTATTTGCTTCAACCGTCTTCGCAAACATTGGATGCCGTTCAAATAGATGCGGAGGGACAACGCCGCGTGCAGGAAACGCGCACCTCAGTAATTACAATCACTCCGAAGGATATGTCAATGATGCCTTCCATAGGCGGCACGCCCGATTTTGCACAGTATTTGCAAGTATTGCCCGGTATTGTATCTACCGGAGACCAGGGGGGGCAATTGTATATTCGCGGTGGTACGCCCATTCAAAATATGCTTCTGTTGGACGGCATGCTCATTTGTAACCCATTTCACTCTATTGGACTTTTTTCAGTGTTCGATACGGAGATTATAAGCAGCGCCGATATTTATACCGGTGGTTTTGGCGCCGAATTTGGCGGAAGGATATCGTCGGTGATGGACATTAAAACAAGAGACGGAAATAAAAAAAGGATCTCCGGAAAAATGGATGCTAACATGTTTGGTGCACGGATGTTATTGGAAGGTCCTTTGGTAAAGTTGCAAGAAGATAGAGGTACGGCATTGAGCTTTATTTTATCGGCAAAAGGTTCTTACTTAGAGCATAGTGCAAAACTCTTTTATCCTTATGTAAAACAAGGACTTCCTTATACATACTGGGACTTGTACGGGAAAATTTCATTAACTACAAAAACAGGAACCAAGTTAAGTTTATTCGGTTTCAATTTTGATGATAGAGTAAATTATTCTCAGGTAGCTACTTACGGATGGAATAATTGGGGATTAGGCGCTAATTTCTTGATTATTCCGGGCGAAGTTCCCATGAGCATGGAAGGAACGCTCTCTTATTCCGCTTATGAAGCCTCCTTGAATGATGTCGGATATGTTCCGCGAACCACTTCGCTCAATGGCGGAATGTTTAAATGGACTTTTAATTATTTTGCAGGAAGAAGTGTGTTTTCAGCAGGTGTAGATGTTAATGTATTTAAAACAGAATACTCCTATCCGAATGCTAATAATGTTGCAGTATCTTTACCTCCGAATTATACTACGGATATAGCTCTTTTTGTGAAATATAAATATAACTTTAAAGACCTTCTGCTTATTGAGCCCAGCTTCAGACTGCAATATTATGCCTCATTATTGGTTGCGTCTCCTGAACCGAGACTTGCATTGAAGTATAACGTAACGAGGAAAATCAGGCTAAAACTTGCAGGTGGACTGTATTCTCAAAATTTTGTAGCCATCACTTCCGATAGAGATGTGGTGAATTTGTTCTACGGTTTCTTGCCAAGTCCTCCTCAATCGCAATTACCGCCCACATTTTTAGGAAAAGAAATGAAAAATACCCTGCAAAAGGCACAGCACATTATTCTGGGAGTTGAATTAGACTTATTGAAATACACGAATATTAACATTGAAGGGTTCTTTAAAAACTTTTCGCAACTCGTTAATATGAATAGATATAAACAATACGATACCGACAAAGATTATTTATGGGAAAAAGGTGTGGCTTATGGCGGTGACATTACTGCAAAGTTTGACTATAAAAACTTTTATGTATGGGCGGTTTATACTTTGAGCTGGGTAACAAGAACCGATGCTGAAATAACTTATGAGCCGCATTTTGACAGAAGACACAATATAAATTTGCTTGCCTCTTATCAATGGGGTAAAAAGCGGAAATCGTGGCAAGCAGACATGCGTTGGAATTTCGGAACAGGTTTTCCTTTTACACAAACACAAGCATTTTTGCCTAATTTAGGATATGGTGGTATTTCTGACAATTGGATGCAAAATAATGAAGAACCCTATGTAATGCTTGCCGACATAAATAAAGGACGTCTTCCGGCATATCACAGATTGGACTTAAGTTTGAAGAGAAAGTTCTTCCTCGGAGAAAGAAATATTATTGAACTGAGCGCTTCCGTAACCAATGTATATAACTATAGCAACATCTTTTATGTGGATCGCTTAACGGCAAATGTTATTTATCAATTGCCGATTCTTTATTCCATTGGATTTGCCTGGAGTTTTTAACATAATAATTACGGACGCAAAATTTTGCGCCCACACGAAAATGAACTAATTAACGATATGAAAAAAATTGCACTATGGGTAACAATCCCAATTTTGATAGCAATAATGAGCGTTGCTTGCAACCAAAAGAAATCCGGAGATGCGAATTCGCAACAAGTTTCTCAAAATGAAACTGTTAAAATCAGAGTGGCGCAAGTACACGAGCAGATGGTAGATCAAATTTTTGAATATACCGCCGTGGTGCGTCCTGAAGCCGTGAACAACATTGCACCCACCGTGCCCGGAAGAATTGACAGGATTTTTGTAGAAATAGGCGATTTTGTTACCATCGGACAAAAGTTGGTGCAAATGGATGCTACCCAGTTACGTCAAGCCAAAACCCAATTAGATAATCTGAAAGCAAATTTTAATCGATTGGACGAACTTTACAAAGTAGGCGGTGTATCCAAATCGGATTGGGATGCCATGAAAACTCAGTTGGATGTTGCTCAAAATACGTACAACAATCTATCTGAAAACACACAATTGGTAAGCCCTATCAATGGTGTGGTTACCATGCGTAATTACGATAGCGGCGATTTGTTCACCGGCAACCCCATCTTACAAATTCAGCAAATTCGTCCGGTGAAGCTATTGATTAACGTTTCGGAAAGTCAATATAAAGATGTTAAAATAGGCATGGAGGCAAAGATCCAAATTGACATTTTGGGCAAGGAAGAATATATTGGGCGTGTAAGTTTGATTCATCCCACTTTAGATGCGCGTACACATACTTTTCCTGTGGAGATTACCATCCCGAATGCGAATGCTAAAATACGCCCCGGAATGTACACGCGTGTTGCCTTCAACTTTGGCAATCGCAGTAATGTGGTAGTACCCGATAATGCCATTGTAAAACAGCCCGGCAGCGGCGACCGCTACGTGTTTGTTTTAAACGATGATAATACCGTTTCTTATGTAAAAGTTACGCTTGGCAGAAGATTAGATGCCAACTATGAGGTGCTTTCCGGGCTTAATGATGGTGATAAAGTAGCGATTACCTCACTTACGAAGCTTAAAGATGGGATTAATGTAGAGGTTGTTGAGTAAAGAAATTGTTGAAAGGAGGGGATTTAAAAGAGAAAACCGGAGCAAACTGAATCACCCCGGTTTCCCACAACCATGAAAACAAATATTACTTTTTAGCTAAAAAGTCTTTTACACTGTCGGTTTCCATAACCGCATCTTTGAACGTATATGCTCCGGTTTTCGGAGAACGTTCCATTTTAATCACGCGGGTATAAGTTACCCCGCCGGCTCTTTTTAATGTTGCAACTGTCTTCTTTGCCATATCTCAAACTATTTAATTTCTTTATGAACCGTTACTTTCTTTAAATAAGGATTGTATTTTTTCAATTCCAATCTCTCTGTAGTGTTTTTTCTGTTTTTGGTAGAAATGTATCTCGACATTCCGGGCACGCCACTGGCTTTTTGCTCAGTGCATTCTAAAATAATTTGTTGCCGTGCTTCCTTGTTTTTCTTTGCCATTGTGCTTCTCTTTTAAGAATAGATTGTCCTTATCAATTGAGGGCGCAAAAATACACTTTTTTATATATCAAATTTTAAATTGAATTTTTTATTTATCAATAATCCTAATATGCTAATTTTCAACTTTAAATTTTAAATTTTAAATCTTCAATGATTCAAAAGCCTCCAAATTTCATCTTTCAATTGCTGCAAATTTTGATGACTAATGGAAGAGATGAATAAAACAGGTACATTTTCAGGAATCTTTTTCTGAAGCGCCTTTAGTTCTTTTTCAGTCAATAAATCACATTTGGTAATGGCAAGAAGCCTTTTCTTATCCATCAATTCCGGATTATAAGCTTTGAGTTCGTTCAACAATATCTTATACTCCTTCTTGATACTTTCCGTATTGCATGGAATCATAAAAAGCAATAAGGCATTGCGTTCAATATGGCGTAAAAATCGAAGTCCCAAACCTTTCCCTTCCGAGGCGCCTTCAATAATCCCCGGAATATCCGCAATGACAAATGATTGATGATCGCGATAGGCTACCATTCCCAAATTGGGGCGCAACGTAGTAAACGGATAATTTGCAATTTTAGGCTTAGCGTTAGAAAGAACAGAAATTAGCATTGATTTTCCTGCATTGGGAAATCCCACAAGCCCTACATCTGCCAATACTTTAAGTTCTAATCCCAACCACTCTTCTACGCCTTCTTCGCCGGGCTGTGCAAAACGCGGAGTTTGGCGGGTTGCCGATTTAAAGTGCACATTGCCTAATCCGCCTCTACCCCCTTTTAAAAGTACTAATTCTTGTCCGTCTTCCATTACTTCCCCAATAAACTCGCCGGTTTCCGGATTTTTTACTATGGTGCCTAACGGAACTTCTACAACGGCATCTTTTCCGCTTTTTCCAAAACGTTGATTGGCAGAGCCGTTGCCGCCATTTTCCGCAAAAATATGTTTGGTATAGCGCAAATGCAGCAATGTCCACAAATTACGATTCCCTTTTAAGATAACGTCTCCACCTTTGCCGCCATCACCGCCATCGGGACCTGCTTTAGGGTCTTGCGCCGTGCGTTGCAAATGCGCCGAACCCGCCCCACCTTTTCCGGAACGAAAAAATATTTTTACGTAATCTATGAAGTTTTCGTTTGCCATGGATTAATTTAAAGATTTAAGATTTAAAAATTTAAAGTGTATAGGGTTATGGGGTTTTAAAAATAAGCACGCAGATAACGCAGATTATTATGATTTGCGCTAATCTTAAATCTTTAAATTTCTGGATCCCGGCTTCACACAAGGAATCCCTTCCTTACAAAGCGGGCAATTTTCCGGCTCCCAACTTTCAATATCTAATTTAATAGCGTCAAAAATCGGATAACCAATATCACTGGTGCTGCGATTGGCAATACATGCAATACCAACCACTTCGGCGCCATGTTGTTTTAATACTTCAATGGTTTCTAACGATGATTTTCCGGTAGTAACTACATCTTCGGTAACCAATACGCGCTGTTTGGGATGTATTTCAAAACCGCGACGCAACGCCATTTTTCCATCTTCGCGCTCTGTAAATATTGCCGGAACGCCTAACTGGCGACCCAATTCGTAAGCTACGATAATGCCGCCCATGGCAGGTCCTACCACAATATCTATCGGCGTATCTTTCAACTTTTCAGCTACCACTTCCAAAACTTTCTCCGCTCTATGCGGAAATTGTAATAACTTGGCACATTGGCAATAACGATTACTATGTTTTCCTGAAGAAAGAAGAAAATGCCCCTCCAAAAGGGCTTCGGATTGTTTTAGGTGTTCTATGACCATTTATTTAAAGATTTAAAGATTTAAGAATTTAAAGATTTAAAGGATTGATATTAAATTTTTGAATCTTTAAATTCTTAAATTAAAATTAATGTTTTCCTCCACAAGATTTTGAGCAACCTTTCGGCATAGTTGTACATTCTGCCGGAAGTTTGGCGCGTGCTTGTTCGTTTGCCTTCACTTGATCTGCACTGAACCCTAACTTGGCAATGGCTGCACGAATAGCATCAGGATTGGTTTGCTTTGGGTTATAAGCTACAGCTACTTTAGAAGTTTTTTCATCAAACTTAAAATCTTTTACTCCTTTTACAAAAGGCAGACTTTCTTTAAAAATATCATTACTTTTAGCAGAATAAGCATTAGTTTGAATAACAATAGTTTCTGCGCCTTTTACTTCAAGTTTCGGACCTTCATTGCATTTTGTTCTGGCGGCAGATCCGCAATGTTGTGCCATAGCAGTAAAGCTGAAAAGAGCTAACGTTACGATTACAATAATTTTTTTCATAATGTTTGTTTGATTTTTATGTGAATGATTAATTAACGAGTGGACAAAAATATTATTTTATTTGATAGTTCTACTAAGGGAACCTTAGGAAATAAGGGTTTAATGTATAAATTTTAATAATTCGCGAAGCATTAAATCTACACGATAATCGGTGGCAAAACAATAGCAATTTTCAAGTTTTTTCGCTTCTAAAAACATGTTATAGGAAGCAGTAAAGTCTTCTTTTATACATAGAGCAAGGGCTTGTAGTACTAAGTTGTCGTATTTTTCTTTCACCTCTTTCACCTCTTTCGGTGATAGTTTAGGTTCGATATGCTCAATAGTCGGTGTTTGTTCTTCGATGACCTCGTTTTTTTCTACCGGTATTTTTATTGTTTCTATTACTGGTTCAATTTTTTCGAGGAGCACTTTCACGACAGGCTCATAATCTTTTAAGTAAGCATTAGAATCTAAATATTCTTGTGCATACTGACGAAATAGCGCTGCAACTCTCGGATTTTCTCTCTCTTCTGCCGCCTTGACAATAGCCAAATAGGATTCGTAAATTCCCGATTTCGAACGTAAAAGACCGTGGTAGTAATCATCATTACAATAAGAAGACGGTAAATTGAGGCAGAAGGCTTCTAAAATTTCAAATAGCTCTAATGCTTCGGCGGCGTGCTCCGCTTTTAACAAAGAATCGCCTGTTTTGTACAATTTATCGTAAAATTTGTCCGTAAAATCTATTGCTTGCTTCTCTTGTTCACGATCCAATTCTGTTTCGTAATAAAGCGTATTTAACAACGATAAACTGGCGGCAAAGCGATTTTTCTCAAGTAATTTGTTTAATTTTAACAAAATAGCATTTGGGAAAATTTCATTATACTGTAAAGAACGTTGCAAAAAATACTCGCCGTCTATTTCATTTTTAAACTGATACTCAACAAGCGCTTTTTCATAAAAAATGAGATACACATTTTTATTTAACCAACTCAGTGAATCATGCTTGAGCTGGACACTATTTTTAAGTTTATCATATTTATCAATAAGTTCACTAAATGTGATGGTTGGACATGACGTAAAATAAGGAATCACTTCACTTCTAAATTGCTCCAATACTTTGATAATATCTTGAGCCATTAAATAGTGAAGCGGAATATAGTCAGGGTCGTGAAGATTCAAATGTGCTATTTGGCTCTCTTTTTCGTTTAAAAAATATGTAAATTCATTGCAATCAATCTGTTGTGCAAACAAAAATTGACTATAGAGCAAACAAATAAGAAGACACTTGTTTCGTTTCAAAGAAAAAACTAAGGGTTTAATAAATATTCATCAATTGCTTTTCTGAGCTCATCTTTGGTTAAGTAACCTACAGTAGTAGATATTTCCCCGCGAGGCTTAAAGAATAGAAGCATCGGAATGCTTTTCACATTAAATACAAATGCTACCTCGCGCGCTTTATCTATATCAATTTTATAGAAAATCACTTTCCCTTTATATTCCGGAGCTAATGCTCTCAAATTTTCGGATAAAAAACCACAAGGTTTGCACCAACTTGCATAAAAATCAACAATACAAGGAGTTTGTCCTAAGTACTGAAATCCTTTCGGATTATCTATAGCAGTGATACGTTCAATAAAATCTTTTTCCGAAAGTATAATAACTCCTCCTGAAAGATCTTCAACTACTCTGTGATATTTACCCGGATCTTTTAATAGTGTATAATCATCGGTTTGGGCATCTTCCGAAGCTACGTTATCCGTATTGGGAGTATTGGAATTACCACACGATAACGTTAGTGCCGCCGTTATTAGAAACACTAAAACAAGATTTTTCTTTTGGACTTTCATTTTTTATCATTATTATTCGGTTTATAACACTTTTTTTTGATAAATATTGTAATTCGGCATATTCTCATCAAAAAAGATGAAAAAATGTATTTTTGTCCCTAAAAATTACTAATAATTGAAAAATGAAAAAAACGCATAAAATTTTTTTATACACTATTTCGCTAATATTAATAGTACTTGCTTTATCTAAAAGCTTTAAGCAATATTATGGTTGCAGATTAGATGGTGATCTCGCCGAAACGATTTTGCTGTATCCGAATTTTCAAAAAACACTTGACGATCCGACGGGAATAAAAACCATTATTAATAATGAAAAACGTGCATATCCAAACAGGATTTTTTCACAGTATTTTTTGCATAAAACCTTTACAGAAGTTCCTTTTTTGTTGCAAAATTTTTATGATCCGATAGAAAGTGTGTATTATACTGCTGCTATTGCAAAATTATTAATGCAAGTAGCAATCTTATTTTTATTAACTGTTATAATTCTTGGAAGTTTTAACCTATTTTCGTTGAGATTTATTCTTACGTTTCTTATTTTAATCCCCTTTGTTCCAACAAACGGCACGCACTTATCTCATGAAATCGGGCTAATTGACAGGTCGATTAATTATAGTTTTTTCTACGCATTACCTCTGATTTTCTTGATGTTATATTATATCCCAATATTTTTTGAATTTTTACATAACAAAAAAATTAAAATGAATTGGATATTAATCATTTTATGGACAATTTTTGCCATAATTTCATGTTTTAGTTGCCCATTACTTCCACCAACGATTTTAATTACAAATCTTATATTGTTTTTTTATATTTTTTTGGAAAATTGGGAAAAAAATAAAAACCACGCTTTTTGGAAAAAAATCTTTAAAACTCTCAAAACAATCACAGTACGAAATTATTTATTTTTGTTGCCTATTAGTTTTTTAGCGTTGTATTCACTATTTCTGGGAACATATAATAATGACTTCTCAGAAGCTCAATTACCTTTGCAGGATTTGTATTTACTTTTACCGAAAGGCGTACTAAACTCATTAGCAACTTTCTCATATATAATAATTTTATTATTGCTTGTTGTAAATTATTTGATCGTATTCTATAAATACAAAAGCGACTCACAATCCAAGAAAATATTTGGTTTATATCGTTTTTTAATTGCTTTCTCAATTATTTACATACTATTATTGCCTTTTGGCGGATATCGTCCATACAGATCATTAATTTTAAGATATGACACCATAATTCCGATAACGGTACTTTCAATAATTACCATTTATTACACCTTTTTATTCATAATGAAACAATTTAAAACCGGAACATGGAAACATTGGCTAAAAATAACGTATTCTGTAGTATTTTTTGCAATTCTTATAATTTTTGCGATTAAAAATAAAACTAAGGTTTATAATGCTTGTGAAAAATCATCTCTTTATGTCATTTCACAATCAAAAGAGGATATTGTCGTTTTAGATAATGATTGTGCTGTAGTTAGCTGGAACCCATTATATACTCCGGAAGAATCAAAACCTCATGCAGAGCTATTATATTTGTGGAATATTACCGATAGGGTGAAGCTATATTATAATTCACCTGAATCAAAGGCATATTAAACCTGTTTTTGAACGATGGATTCTTAAACAAAGGAAAAATTAAAATAACTTGTAAAACAAAAAATAACAATTAATAATCAATGCTTTATGCTGAAAAACATTTTTAAACTTTTACTTATTTCATGCATTGTTTTAACTTTCTCTTGCAATAACACCACCACCCTTAATAAAGAAAAAGCCGATTTGTCAAATACCGATTTTATTTATTTAAAGGACAATTATTTTAAATTAAGAAATGAGAAATTTTATCCTGTGATGTTAAATTATTGTGTTTCTTTTAGAAACCTTGACAACCATTTGGTGGTTTCTCCGTATATTAATTATGAAAAAATCGGAGAGTTTGAATATCATACTAAAAAAGGAACAGAAGAACAATTGAGAGGTCATTTTCAATTGATTAAAGAAATGGGATTCAATACGATAAGAATCACTTTTGATAGAGGTTACGAAAAAGACGGGAGATATTATTATTCCGATTTTTCAATTGATGACGACTACGAACAAATACTCGCCGGATTTGAAGATTTTATAAACATTGCCACAGAAAAAGACTTAAGAATAATGTTTTTATTTAAAGCTCCGTTTAATCAATCATTAGAGAATTTTACAATAAAGGTTTTGAAAAGGTTTGGAGAAAATCCTACCATTTTTGCTTACGACTTTTTTAACGAACCCTTATATTTCGATCCTGACCCAAAAAGGAGTAAAGAGTCTGCAAGAGCTGTTCAATTAAGATGGAAAGCGATGATGGAAGAGTATGCGCCAAATCAGCTATTTACAATAGGATTTGCAGAGCCGATAGAAGTTTTTACATGGGACCCGGAAATGTCGCCTGTTGATTTTGTTTGTATTCATACCTATCACCCGTTAAGAGTAAAAAGTGAATTGTATTGGTACAGCAAATATATCAATAAACCTTTGATGATTGGAGAAGTAGCTTTGCCTGCCGATGGAGACTCTATCTCATATTCCGATCAGGCGAATTTTGCCAAGGAGATAAGCGAATATGCCATAGATTGCGGTATTGCCGGCTTTGGCTGGTGGGATTTTCAAGAAGACTTACCGCAAGTAAGTCATTCTTTTGAAGCTGCATACACTGGAATATTAAATAACGAAGGAACAACTACAACCGCTGATGGAAATTACACCATAACGGGAACAGTAAAACCCACTGCCAAAGAAATAAAAAAGATTTCGGAATATCAATCGAAAAATAAAAAAGAGAAACCGGTAAATTACTTTAATAATTTAGGATACAATAATTTCGTGATAAAAGGGAAAATTATAGACCAAAAAACTAAAAAGCCAATTGAAGGCGCCGTAATAAGAGGCTGGACAGAATGGTGGCATATTGCCTGGAATACCTATTCTGATGAGAATGGGAATTTTACTTTGTACAGTAATCATGAGTTTGTTCGTTTTACTATTTCAGCGCCCGGTTTTTCTACAGTACTCTTAAAGAAAACATTGAAATATAATAAAATAACAGATGAAAATTTTGATATAAATAATCTGCCGAATAAAGAATTGGAATATCACAGCATTGGTTACAAACCATTTTTAAAAGAGAATGCCACTTCTGTTTTCGATTTTGAACCCACCAAATTTAATCAGGCAAAGTTTGAGGCAAATATGGGAACAATAAAACTAAAAAGGCTAAGCTATTGATGCAAAAATGAAAAAAATAATTGGTTTCATAAAAGAATACATTATTGCAATATGTGTTTTGTTGATGCTTGGTATTCTGCTAAAAATTGGCGAAACGGCTTATTTTATTAGGCTAAAAGAAGGAATCACTTTTTCTGTTTTTTTGAAAAGCATTCTATCTTTGATGATTGCATATTGTTTTTATGCTGTATTATTATTGCCAATTTATGTACTTTTTAATTTTTTAAATAAAACACTTGCAAAAATATTTATTTCAATTGTTTTTTCATTACTCATTCTTTTAGAAACAGGGCTAACTGTTTATTTATTTCATACGGGAAGTTTAATAGGAGCAGAATTAATTATTCGCCCAATTTCTGAAGTTATAGCCACCATAACAACAGTTATAAATCTTTGGATTCCCATATTAGGGATTATTTCTACTTCCATAATATTTTATTTGATGTTGTCTTTCTTAAACAAAAAGACATTGAGTTACAAAATGCTGTTAACTATGATTATTGCTATTCTAGTAATGGCATCATTTGTAATATTGCTTCCCAAATTATATACTGGGATAAAACATCCAATACTAAGAAATTATATACAAAGTAAGAGTTTTTATTGCTTTAATTCAATAGGAACATTTTCATCGGAACGAAAATATAGCGATGTCGTTTTTGATGAGGAAAAAATAAAAGAGTTTATACAAGGAAATCCGGAAAGGGAAATCATTAATGAACATTATCCATTAGAAAGAGAATACGAAAAAAATAATGTATTAGCGCCTTATTTTAAACCCGATACCATAAAACCAAATATTGTGATATTTGTTTTGGAATCGTTGGGCAGAGAATGGAATTATCCCAACCATAATGGCGTATCTATTACTCCGTTTCTTGATTCATTGGCAAATACAGGTCTTTATTGGCAAAATTGTATATCCACAACTAAAAGGAGTTTTGGCATAGTTCCGTCAATTACAGGTTCGTTACCATTTGGAGTAAAAGGTTTCCAATTTGGCAACATGCCTGAACATAATTCGCTCATAAAAATTCTTAAAATTAATAATTATAAAACCAATGCTTTTTATGCCGGCGCTTTTAACTTTGATGCTATCAATGATTATTTGTTAGCGCAGGATATTGATTATATGTCTGAAAATTTTTATATCCATTATGAGGAAAATAAAACAGAATATAATGGATTTCCGTATTGGGGATATCACGATAGTATTATGTATGCAAAAGTGCTGCAAGATCCAAACTTTTTAAATACAACAGCTCCTCTTTTCAATCTTTTTGTTACGACTTCTGCTCATCAGCATGCAGATAAGAATAATCCTTATTATCAGAGAACATACAAATTACTTAATGAGCTTATTGCATCTGCGCCAAAGGAAAAACAAGAATATTATTTGAAGCGAATAGATAGAATTGCTACTATCTTTTATCAAGATTTATGTTTGAGAGATTTTTTTGAGCATTATAAAAAAAGAAAAGATTTTGAAAACACCATTTTTGTTTTTACCGGAGACCATGCAAGCGGAGCGATATTCCAAAACGATTTGTCTATTTTTCGTGTTCCGTTAGTGATTTGGTCGCCGTTATTATTGAGTCATAAAACATTTCCGGCTCTTGTGTCACATAATGATTTTGTGCCCACAATAGAGGCTTTATTAAAGGAGCATTACAATCTGGAGTCTTCTCAATATGTTCATTGGTTTGGAAATAGTTTGGATACATCATCGCATTTTATTTCTAATGTAAAATCAGCAATATTTGACTATTCGAGTGGATATAAAGATATGATTTACAATAACTATTATTACAATAATCAATTATATGAAATTCAAAATGAAAACTTAGATTTGAAAGAGATTCAAAATGACTCTTTAACAAAATTTATGCAAAACAAATTGGATTTGTATAAGTATATTCATAAATATGTTTACCACAATAATAAGCTAACAGTTCATCCTTTGTTTGCTAAAACAACATATACCACAATCAAAGACATATCTATTAAAGGTCAGAAATCAATATTTTTTAACACTGCTCCGCAATGGACAAATATTGTTTTGCTTCCGCAAACAGATATTAAAGGAGCATGGAAAAAAATAAAAATATCCATAACGGCAGATATTATGTTTCCTGAAATCCCTGAAAACCAAGAATTTTCTGAATTCATTATTGAGTGTAAAGGGCAAAACATGCAAAATGCTGATTATTATCACGACCTTATCCATAAATTTATTATGATAGAAGATATTGAAGCAGAAACATGGTATCCTTTACGTATTGAAAAACAGTTTTTGGTGGAAAATGCTTCCGACCTAAAAGCAAAAATATATTTTTGCACGGGAAGTAATAAACCCGAAAACCATACAGAATTGAAAAATGTTAGAATTTTAATAGAAGGATCAGGTAAATAAAATTAAAACAACTAATCGTAGTAGACTAAATATTTTTTTAAATGAGAAACCTAATAAATAAAATTTGCACAAAAGATTTCATGTTAAATGTGCTATTTGCTCTGTTTTTGGTAGCCATTTGCAGAAGTTTTATAAAAGCAATGTTTGTAGAATATGGCTTAAATTCTTATTTTATTTCAGAATTTTTAATCAATTATCAGGGCGGATTTGTAAGAAGAGGATTATTGGGGGAAATACTGTTTTCACTTAGAGGTATTTTCTCTTTTGATGTTGAGTGGATGGTTAAGATTTTTTGCGCAATTTGTTTTCTTTTAGTCTGTTTCTTCTTTATATACCAGTTTAAAAAAAGAAAATTTTCGCTATATATTTTGCCGTTATGTTTCTTTTGTGGCGCGTTGGTAATAAACAATGAATATTGGATAAGAAAAGATTCGTTAATGATTTTATTTTTAATAGCTTCGCTTTGGATATTTCAAGTTCCTAAAAAAATGCCGTTGCTTGTCAGAATATTGATAATAAATATTTTATTGATTTTTATGACATTAAGCCATGAGGTTTTTGCCTTTATCAGTATTCCCATATTTATTGTTTTATTAATCAATGTGTTTAAAGAAAAAGGATTTTTAAAATCTTTATTGATGTCAATATTGTTTTTATGCCCGACCATTATTGCATTTTTATTGGCTATGTATGCAAAAGGAAATTATGAAATTGCTCAAACGATTTGGAATTCATGGTATATACTTTTAAATCGAGAATTGACGCTTGTAGATTATAATAATTCTATTGGAGCGTTGTATTGGGAAACAATTCCCACTTTAAAATCACATTTTTCAGAAATATTTTTAACGATTGACTGGGGTATCCTTTCGCTTTTTGTCTGGATGATTATCCTTCCTGTAGTTTATTATATTTCAACAAATTTCTTGTCAGTTTTTCACAAAAACGGTTCCACTTTTAATGAAGAGAAAAAAACAATATTGTCTGCCATATTGATTTTTCAATTTATTTGTCTTTTGCCGTTATTTCTCGGATTATCAAAAGATTATATAAGATTAGCATTCTACCTGACAACAAGTACATTTGCTATTTTCCTTTTAATTCCATTTGATACATTAAAACAATTGTTCCCAAAGTTTTACATTCGATTTATTGAAAAATTAAATAAATCTTTCACTAATCTTATTCCGCCTTCAAAAACTGTTTTGGTAATATTAATGCTGATTGTCGGTATTTCCAATTGGGGGTTTAATATGTATGATACGCTCACAAGCTCCATGCTGTATCAAATATTGAAAGTACTAACAGCGGCGACGAAACCATTCGTGCAAATTGCTCATAATTTGTTATTTTAACGCACTATCACAATGCCTCTAAAACCAATTATACAATTAATGCGACCTGAACAATGGGTGAAAAACTTCTTCATTTTTTTGCCGGTATTTTTTAGTGGACAATTATGGAATGTTCAAATGCTGCTATCTTGTGCTGTAGCTTTTTTTGCATTCTCTTTCGCAGCAAGCTCTATTTATTGTTTTAATGATATTTTTGATACAAAAACAGACCGTGAACATCCCATCAAATGTAAACGTCCTATTGCTGCTGGGACGATTTCCATTCGATTGGCATATAGTATTATGGCGGCATGTTTTCTTATTTCATTAATCATTGTTTTATTGTTTGGAAACGAATCGAAATATTTTGTTTCAGGACTCATTTTAGTATACTATGTTTTGAACATTGCCTATACTTTATTTTTGAAAAAAATTGCAATAATAGATGTTATGGTTATTGCTATTGGTTTTGTTTTAAGGATTTTTGTTGGTGGGATTGCAACAGGCATCCAATTATCGGAATGGATTATCATTATGACTTTTCTATTAGCCTTGTTACTTGCTTTTGCAAAGCGTAGAGATGATGTAGTGATATATGAAAAAACAGGAATTGTAATGCGGAAAAACACAAACCGGTACAACCTTGCTTTTATGAATCAAATTTTGTCGGTTATTGCTTCCGTAATTATTATTGCTTACCTTATGTACACGCTTTCGCCGGCCATTACCAAACAATTTAACAGCCAATATGTTTACCTCACATCATTTTTTGTAATAGCCGGAATTATCAGGTATCTGCAAATTTCAATTGTAGATTCGAACAGTGAAAATCCAACCAAAATTTTGTATCGCGACCGTTTTATACAATTTTGTATAATAGGCTGGATAATAGCATTTTTAATAATAATTTATTTTTAACAGTGGAAAAAAAACATATAATTGCATTCGATTTTGATGGTACCATTACAACAAAAGATACGTTATTAGAGTTTATTAAATTCTCGAAAGGGCAAATTAAATTTATTTTTGGATTTTTATTGTTTTCACCTTTGTTAATTGCTTATAAATTAAAAATTTATTCTAATTGGAAATTAAAACAGCAAATTTTTTCTTATTTTTTCAAAGGAATGTCATTATCTGCTTTTAATGAAATTTGTGAAGATTTCGCAGGTAACAATCAACATATAATCAGACCAAAGGCAATGAAACAAATAAATGAGTATTTAAAACAAAATTTTGAAATAATAATCATTAGCGCCAGCATAAAAAATTGGATTATTCCATTTGCTAATAGACTAAGAATAAATAATATAATCAGTACAGAGATTGAAATAAACGATCATAATGTTTTGACGGGAAAATTCTCAACATTTAATTGTTATGGAAAAGAAAAAGTGAACAGATTATTGAAAGATTATCCGGATAGAGAAAATTATTATTTAATTGCATTCGGCGATAGTGAGGGAGACCGCGAATTGTTTAACTTTGCGAATGAAAAATACTATAGGGCATTAGAATAAAAATGAAAATAATTAAATATGAATTCAATAGCTGTTCTTATTCCGTGCTATAACGAAGAGAAAACCATCAAAAAAGTGATTTCCGATTTTAAAGCGGCATTACCCGAAGCTTCTATTTATGTATATGATAATAACTCTACAGACCGAACAGTAGAATTCGCGAAAGAGGCAGAAGTCATTGTTTGCTACGAATACAAGCAAGGGAAAGGTAATGTTATTCGGAGTATGTTTCGTCAAATTAATGCCGATTGTTACTTAATGATTGATGGCGATGATACCTATCCTGCCAAACACGCACGTGAAATGGTAGATTTGGTATTGGAACAAGGCGTTGATATGGTTATTGGAGACCGACTAAGTTCCACCTATTTTGAAGAAAATAAACGTCCATTCCACAATTTCGGAAATAGGTTGGTTCGTAGTTTGATTAACTCTATATGGAGAACCAATGTAAAAGATATAATGACGGGTTATCGCGCTTTCAGTAAGCCTTTTGTTAAGTTGTTCCCTGTTATGTCAGAAGGATTTGAAATAGAAACGGAAATGACAATTCATGCCTTAGATAAACGATTTTATCTCAAAGAACTAAAAATTGATTACAGAGATCGTCCTGAGGGGAGTTTTTCAAAACTAAATACCCATAGGGATGGAATAAAGGTTCTGAAAACTATTTTTACGCTATTTAAAGAATACAGACCCCTGAAATTCTTTGGATGGACGGCAATTTTACTATTGTTTGTTGCATTGGTTTTATTTATTCCGATATTCATTACATACATAGAAACAGGCTTAGTTCCTCGATTTCCTACATTAATTGTATCAGGGTTTTTAGCATTAGCCGCCCTGCATAGTTTTTTTGCAGGATTGATTTTAGACTATTTGATTTGTAACGAACGGAAATCATACGAATTAAAACGCAATAATTTTAATTGATTTTTTTATGAGTATGTTATTAAAATATGTAAAAGTATTTACACTTCTTATTGCCTCCTTTTTTATCTTTTCGGTATTATCTTCTCTATTGCCATATAAATATGTTCAAAAAAATATAGAAAAATCGATTCCGGAATTATTGGAAGAAGGGAATTATCCAAAGGTCATCTTAAAAGGAGACCGGTATAGACAAGATAATTTTACTGATGCTTTAATTTTAAATATAATAGCATCTTCCGATTCAAAAAGACCGGTATGGTCCGCGATGGTTAATCCCTATTCCTTTCAATCTCCTGATGACCCCAATAAATGGTATGCGGTTAAAAACCTTGACCATAAGGTTCAGAATATGGATTTATCTCCTAATATTTTATACGGTCGCTATTGGCACGGAAGCGCTGCCGCCTGCAAGTTTTTGTTGCTTATAATGGATTACCAACAACTAAAATGGTTTCTGTACATTGTTTCAACTTTATTATTATTGTTGTTTGCAGTAAGAATTGTTAATAAAGTGGGTTGGATAAAATCACTTCCTCTATTTTTAGCCTTACTGTTTGCCAATTTCTTTGTTATTCAATTTGCCATACAATTTTTCCCGGTAATGGCAATTGCTTTAGCGGGTGGAATTTGGATGTGCAAAAACGGGCATAAATCACAAAAAAAGATAACAATGTGCCTGTTAATTATTGGAATGCTCACTGCTTATTTCGATTTATTAACCACTCCTTTGTTAACATTGGGAATTCCGTTGATTGTCTATATGATTTTACAGGGAGAAGAAAAAAAATCGGCCTATGACTTTTTTAAATCCATTTTTATTTTATGCTTGGCTTGGCTTATCGGTTATGCAGGTGCATGGGCTACCAAATGGATATTGATTAACATTTTCACAGACGCTACTGCCATATACGCCATTGATGCAATTAAATGGAATGCTAAAGCAAAAGATTATACACGTTGGGATGCCATTGTACGCAATTTCAATCTCATTCCTTTAGTGTGGCTAAATATTATATTAACATTCTTGCTTTTATTAACATTCTTCAGTTTTAATAAAAAAGGTATTTCATTTGCTATCGCATTTCTAATAGTTGGATTGTTCCCTTATATATGGTATTTTGTATTATCCGGTCATTCCTATACTCACTGGTGGTTTACCTACCGTGCGCAAATGATTTCTATGAGTTGCATTATGCTGTTTTTTGTTTTTCTAATTGATTGGGAACGAATAAAATTGAAAATGAGAATTAAAAATTGGAAATCAAAAATCAAAAATCACTACAAAATAAAAAACACAGTTAAAATTATTTTGAGAATCATTAATAAAATGGTTAACATTTTAAAACCTTTTCTTATTGTTGCACTTTTATTCATTATTAGTGGTATTATTTTTAATACAGTAGAAACATTTATTTTTTACAAATACCAAGATTTTATACCTTTTTCTACGATCATACAATCTTATTTTAACATTATTGCTGTTTTTTGCCTGTATTCGCTCATTCTTTTGCCTTTTTATTTGTTTATTACTTTATTAAACCAAAAAACGGCACAAATTCTCATATCAATTTTATTTGCCTTATTAATTTCATTAGAAATTGGGTTGTATGTTTATTATACACAAGCAGGTGTTTTAATGGGCCGAGAATTGGTGATAAGACCACTTTCCGAAACATTGGTTACCATAAGAAATTCATCGAATATCATTATAAACTCAATTCTAATTGTTATTGTACTCGCTTGTTTTATCGCTTTGCCTTTCGTATTAAAAAAAGTGAAAATCTTTAATCATTATCGTTCTTCAATAGTTACTGTTATTATAATTGGAATATTATCGGCTTGTACATTATTTTATCAAAGAGATGGAAATCAAATAGTAAATAACTACTTAGAATCGAAATCATTCTTCTTTTTCTCTGCATTAAAAAATCATTCCATTGATGAAACGGGGTCGGATTATTTTCTTTTCGATGAAGAAGGAAACTTTGAAAAAATAGAAAAAAATGAAGAAATATTAAGAAAATATGTCGCATTATATAATAAAACCGCTGAAGATTTAGACTACCCGATGGAGTGCTTTTCTTCTGAAATTCCGGATGTCCTTTCGCCATATTTTAAAAAATCTGAAAAACAACCTAATATCGTAATTATAATGGTTGAATCCTTAGGGAATCCCCTTTTGGGCGAAAAAGGAGAGAATATTAGTTTTACCCCCTATTTAGATTATTTAGCAAATAATGGATTATATTGGAAAAATTGTTTAAGCACTACTACCAGAACTTATGGCGTTCTTCCTTCTGTTACCGGCTCTCTTCCACACGGAATGAAAGGGTTTCAATTTGGAATCATGCCCAAACATCATTCACTATTCTCCATACTGAAAAACAATAATTACGCAACAAATTTTTTCTATGGTGGTGATGCGAATTTTGACAGTATGTTAAATTACTTAACTGCTCAAGACATTGATCATATTGATGATTTTATGCCTCAAATAAGAACTTATAAAAAGAATAAACAAGCCAATTGGTGGGGATTGCATGATGGAGTTTTATTTGATAAAAGTTTAGAATATTTAAAAACACTTCCAAACGAAAAGCCAAAACTAAATGTATATTTAACAATTACCACACATGATCCGTTTAATTCCAGAGAGGATAAAAAATTAAAAGATTTTTATGAAGCCAAAACGGAAAAAATATTTTCAAAATTAGATGAAAAACAACAAAATTATTTTTTACCGATAAAAGATAGAATCGCAGGATTCATATATATAGATGACTGTATTAAAAATTTTATTCATAATTACTCTAAACGACCGGATTTTGAAAACACCATATTTATTATTACCGGTGATCATTCCATTGGTGATCATGAAAGGAATCTACCTTATCACTCGGTTCCGTTAATTATATGGTCACCATTGTTAAAAACTCATAAAGCGTTCCCCAATATTGTTTCACATTTGGCAATTGCGCCGTCTATCATCTCTCTTTTGCATAATAACTACAATGTAGCTGTTCCCGAAAAACTCTCCTGGTGCAGTACCGGATTGGATACCGCTTCTGTTTTTAATCCATCGGAAAAAGTTTTATTCTTAAGTTACGACAGAAGAGTAAATAAAATGGTATATAACCGGTATTTTTTTGAAGATAAAACACAATGGCATGACAAAAGATTATTTGAAATTAACGAAAATTTAGATTTGGAACCCATGGATGATCCAAGACTCATGGAGCAAATTCATTCAAAATTTAAAACATTAAAATATGTGAACAATTATGTATATCATAATAATAAATTAGTTAAAGCTGATAACAATTTGGGTAATGACTATGTACTTATTAAGGGATATGAAAATAAAGATGTCGTTGTAGTAAAAACACCTGACACAATCCCATCCATAAGCGGATTAGATATTTTCGAAATTATGCCTATCCAAAAAATTAATAATCAATACAACAAAATTAAAATCAGACTAAAAGCCGATGTTATATTAAACGATTTTTTATGGCAAGATAAACACATGATGTTGCATATTATTTGTTCAGGGAAAAATTTTGACTATGCTTCTAAAGATATTATCACAAAATATATTTTGGATGACGAACTTTTATGTAATAGGAAATACGAATTATCTATTGAAAAAGAGATCGATGTAAGAGATCTTGAAGAATCTTTCGTGCATATTTATGTAACCCCAAATGAATATGATGGAAATTGGGAACCTGATAAAAAGATTACAATATCCAATATAAAAGTGTTAATTTGGGGCAAGTAAATATAATAGTAAAACATAATGAAAATGAAACGTTTTTTTAATTGGCTAATCATCTTTATGCTTTGCGTTGCCCTTTTTTTAGCATGTAAAAAAGAGCCTTCCGTTACTGGCGTTACGCTCAATAAAGGAGCGCTTTTGCTGGAAACCGATAGTACCGAAATATTGATTGCTACCGTACATCCCGAAAATGTCTTTAATAAAAACGTGACTTGGACAAGCGACAATCCTGCTGTGGCTACAGTTACTGACCATGGTTTAGTAACCGCCGTTGGCAAAGGTAATGCAACCATTACTGTTATGACACAAGACGGCAATAAAACAGCCACTTGTTCCATCATTGTTTCTCCTTCGGGACCGTTGTGTATTGTGCAATGGAGTGATCCTCAGGTAGGATGGAATTGGGTAGGTTATGAAGCCACTATTACGCAAGCGCAAAGAGCAGTTCAACTTATCAATGAAATTGCACCTGACGTATTGTTAATTACCGGTGATATGGTGCATTTTCCCGATAACGATGCGCATATCAATAAATTCTTAGAAATTATAGCTCCTGTTAAAGCGCCAATCATAGTGACTCCGGGCAATCATGATATAGTAACAGTTCCGGGAAGTGAGGTGTATAGACCGGTAACAGTAGAAGGATTACAGCGTTATCGTTCTTTTTTCGGTAATGATTTTCAAACGATGGAATGTAAAGGATATACTATAATTTCCGCCAATTCAACATTATGGTATCCGGAAGGCGCGCCTCCGGAAGAAATCAGTCGACATGATAAAATGTTGAATGAGGCATTACAAAATGCACAAAATAAAAACCAACCGATAATAGCAATGACTCATTATCCGCCTTTATTCAATACAGTTCCGGAAAAATACTTCAAATTACTTACCGAAAGCGGAGCCTTCCTTTGGCTTTCCGGACATTGGCATTCATCTTACCGGCATGAATTTGGAACTTGCACTCTTTTAGTAGGCGAATCAACAAGCGCAAACGAAACATGCTGTCCGTTAGGGATCAGAGTGTTGACTATCTATCCGGATAAAAGTTTTGATTGGGACTTTATTCCATTATACTAATGTAATCTTCAGCCATAGTAACAAAATGTAATAACAATGAAATATTTATTAAAACAAAATCTTATTTCCAAAATAATTGGATTCTTTGTAGTAGTAACCTTAGTTCTCATAGTCTCTTCTTGTAATAAGTGTGATTGTAATTGTACCGGCAGTTGTTGCAAAGTTGATCCGGCACCCGAATATTGGGAGCATTTTATTGCCCATGCCGGTGGCGCTATTGACGGGATAAACTATACGAATTGCGTTGAAGCTATGGATTTATCATATAGCAAGGGTTGTAAATTGTTTGAGCTTGATCTAGTGAAAACGACAGACGGTAAAATTATTGCCAAACACGATCCACCCGGAACAACAGAAGCAGAGTTTATGAGTAAACTTATTAACGGTAAATATACTCCAATGAATATGGAAGTCATAAATGATTGGTTTAGAAGACATCCGGATGCTATTTTAATAACCGATAAAATAAACGATCCTCAAAGAATTTATGACGAATTTTTGTTTCGAGATAGAGTAATTATGGAACTATTTACGTGGGAAGCAGTTGATAAAGCTATTGAATTGGGAATAAAGCCGATGTTGTCCGGAAATCTAATTTTTGGTAGTTCAAAAAAAGCTATGGAGATGGGAATACCACCGTTGAATTACGCTAAAAATTTTGATATCGAAAAGATTTTAGAAGAAAAAAAAATAAAATATATCTGTACGAGTCGTATTTATGAACTTCCCGGAAATGAAAAATTCTTTAAACGATTGAAAGAAAAAGGAATCAAAAATTATGTTTATCATTTAGAGTGGGGAACAAATGGACAACCGGCAGAAGAGTATGTTTGGAATTATGAAATGAGTTTTTGCTACGGAATGTATGCCAATGATTTGGATTTATTAGCATCTTTGCTTAATACAAAGTAAATGAAAAAAGAAATTTTAAAAAACAGTTGGAAGTATATCCTAATATTGCTGTTGATATTTATTCCTATTTTTCAATATCTTGATTCCCTTGCCATTAGACTTTATGACGAATCTCGTTTAGCTATTAATGCATACGAGATGTATCATTCCGGATTTTCCATTATCACCACTTATGGAGGAGAACCCGATATGTGGAATACAAAACCTCCATTAATGATATGGCTTCAAGTATTATCCATGAAATTAGCAGGAGTAAATGAAATCGGATTGCGATTGCCTTCGGCAATTGCCGCTTTTTTTACGTGCATATTATTATTGCTGATTGCTGTTCGATATGTGAAAGACTTTTGGTTGGGTTTTATTTGTGTTCTTGTATTAATTACATCTTCGGGATATTTTGATCTTCACGCTATTCGAAGTGGTGACTATGATGCATTACTTACATTTTTTTTAACATTGGGGAGTTTCGCCTTTTTTCTTTTTCTTGAGATTCCCAAAAAGAAATATATTTATTCCTTTTTTATTGCAATGGCATTAGCTGTTTTGACAAAAAGTTCTGCTGCATTAATGATTCTTCCGGGTATTTTCATATATACCATTATCAAGAAAAAACTATTATTTTTACTAAAAAACAAAGATTTTTACATAGGGTTACTTGTCTTTTTTATCTTGGCAGGTGGATATTATTTCCTTAGAGAAATATATAATCCGGGGTATCTAACTGCTGTCTGGAAAAACGAATTTGGAGGAAGATTTTTAGAAACGCTAGATGAACATAAACATAGCTTTTGGTATTATTATGAAAATCTGACAAATAATAGATTTAAAGGATGGGCGCTTCTGATTCCTTGTGGTATATTGGTGGGAATGTTAAGTAAAGATACACGAATTAAAAATTTGACACTTTTTTCCACAATAAGTGCAGTAACATTTTTTCTTGTTATATCTTTTGCACAAACTAAGCTTTTCTGGTATGATTTGCCATTGTATCCATTTCTTTCTATTATTGTGGGCGTATTCATTCATTTTATTTTTTCATTTTTAAAAGAAGGAAAGAGAATCCCTCATTATTTAAAATACAATATTATTCCTTATATTTTTGTGTTTCTCGTTTTCATAATGCCTTATACTAAGATTATAAATAAGACATATAAACAAAAAGAATACTCCTGGCACGAAGATGGTTACAGGATAAATTATTATATTAGAGACATTATCAAAGGGAAAAGACAATTGGATAATTTTTCTGTTCTTTATTCCGGATATGCAGCAGACCTCAGGTTTTATGTAAATATTTTGAATGAAAGAGGGAAAAATATTTTACTAAAAGATTCTGATAGAGTAGAAATAGGGGAAATCATTTTGTGCTCTCAAGACGGAGTCAAGGAATTTATAGAAGAAAATTATGAATACAAAATAGTAGATCAATTTTATAATCTTAAAATGTATGAGATTCTTAGAGAAAAATAAGTTTTTTTATTGGGGAAAAATATTGCTCTTATATGTTCCATTTGTAATATTGCTTATTATTATTAAACCTAAAGATGGATTTGGGCTCGACTTATGGTCTTGGAGCGAATGGGCAAAATTTAGTTTTACCGAAGGATTGTCGAATATCTACAAATCAGGAACAGATTATTTGCCTTTATATCAATACATTTTATTCTTTTTTGGAAAAATACAGGGAAGTATTGAAGCCATAGCAGATAATATCCATAAATTAAAAACGTTCACCATATTCTTTGAATTGGGAACAACTTTGATGTTGTTTAAAATATTGGAAGACAAATTTAAGGATACTTATAAAGCCGTATTATTTTCTTTATTCTATTTTTTGAATATTGCTGTTTTATACAACAGTGTGATTTGGGGGCAAGTAGATGGAATCGTAACCTTTTTTATTTTTGGCTCAGTTATTTTTGGCTACCGGAAAAAACTCTTTCTCAGCTTGTTGTTTTTCATATTGGCGATAAATATGAAACTTCAGGCTATTATCTTTTTACCTGTTATAGGCATATTGCTATTGCCTGCCGTGTTTGATAAATCTCAAATGAAGAAATTGATATATTTTATTGTTGGGGTTGGAATTGTACAATTTTTAATCTTTTTTCCTTTTATTTGTGCCGGAGATTTCTCGAAATTATGGAATGTTGTAACAGGCTCTGTAGGAAAATATCCGGTAGTTTCAATACATGCTTATAACATGTGGTATTTTTTTATTGACGATCCGAGAAATACATCCGATACTTATGCTTTTTTAGGAATTACTTATAAAAATTGGGGACTGATTTTATTTTTTATAACAAGTTTTTTTGCATTGCTACATTTTATCAAACCATTTGTTTTAAAAGTATTCAAAAAAATAGATATTGAATATTCTCGCAAAAAAGTTATCATCTCTTGTGCGCTTATTCCTCTTTTATTTTTCTTTTTCAATACACAAATGCACGAAAGATATTCTTATTATGCATTAATATTTCTAGCAACGTATGCTATGCTGTATAATAGACCTTTAGTTTTTATTTTAGGTTCTCTTGCCTATTTTTTGAATATGGATGACTGTTTACACTTTTTTCTAAAAAGTCACCCATTTTTTCTCATTCCCTGCTTCATCGCTTGCATTTATCTTTTGGTCATCATCTTGTTATTTATAGATTTATACAATATACGGTTAACTAAAAAAAATAAAATTTATGAAAAAAGATCTTTCAATAGTTGTTCCTGTTTATAACGAAGAACAAAATATTCCGATACTATATGAGCGCTTAAAAGAAGCGGCAAATGCGATCTCTCCAAATCATGAATTGATTTTTGTTAATGACGGTAGCAAAGATGCCTCTTTTTTTGAACTAATGAAACTTGCGGAAAAAGATAACCATGTTTTTTATATCAATTTCAGTAGGAATTTCGGTCATCAAATTGCCGTTACTGCAGGATTGGATTATTCCAAAGGAGAGGCTGTTGTTATTATTGACGGCGATTTGCAAGACCCGCCGGAACTAATTCCGGAGTTATATGCAAAATATAAAGAAGGTTATGAGGTCGTATATGCGCAACGTTTAAAAAGAAAAGGAGAAAGTTGGTTTAAGAAAATGTCTGCCAAGTGGTTCTATCGGATTTTGAGAAAAATGACCCATATTAACATTCCGGTTGATACCGGAGATTTTCGATTAATTGACAGGAAGGTTGTAGATTGTTTAAAACAAATGCCGGAACAAAATAAATTTTTAAGAGGGCAAATCGCATGGATTGGATTCAGACAAACTGCCGTTTTTTTTGAAAGACAAGAGCGTATTCATGGAAAAACCAATTATCCGTTCTCCAAAATGCTGAAATTGGCATTAGACGGCATCACAAGTTTCTCTGATAAACCTTTGGCATTTGTTACAAGAGCGGGTTTATTCATATCCATGCTATCTTTTTTAGTTATTTTATATGCTATCTTTTCTCATTTTGTTCTTGACAAAACGGTTAGTGGATGGACATCGCTTATAATCAGCTCAATGTTTATAGGAGGAATCCAATTATTTTCTATCGGAGTCATAGGAGAATATATTAGTCGTATCAATAAAAATGTTTTAAACAGACCTTTATATATTGTTGGAAAAACAAATATTAAAGAATAGTACAAATAAAATATGCACAACTCAATAATTTCTTTAGAATCAATTATAAATCTATTTCCGGCTCATTTTTCCGAAGCTCAAATTGCGAAAGCCAAAACCTTGTTTTACAAAAAAATGGCTTTAAAAATGCACGCTTTCTACGGTGGAAAAATGCAAACTATTCCTAAAGCGCCTATTTATGGGTTTAACTGGTTCAATGTATGGTACACGCCCGGCGTTTCCGCAGTTTCTACTGCCATTAGAGACGATAATGACATGTCGTTCGAGCTGAGTAATCGCAGAAATTTGGTGGCTGTGATAAGCGACAGCACGCGCGTGCTGGGCGACGGCGACTGTACTCCTCCGGGCGGACTCGGTGTAATGGAAGGTAAAGCAATGTTGATGAAATACTTGGGTGGCGTGGATGCTGTAGCGCTTTGCATTGACAGTAAAGATGAAACGGGCGAACCTAATGCCGACAAAATCATTGAATTTGTAAAGCGAGCGCAATCGAGTTTTGGCGCCATTAATTTGGAAGATATTTCTCAACCTAACTGTTTTAAAGTGTTGGACACGCTTCGCGAAGAATGCGATATTCCGGTATGGCATGACGACGCGCAGGGCACCGCCTGTGTTACTTTAGCCGGCGTAATCAATGCTTTGAAGTTGACAGGCAAAAAGATGTCGGAAATTAAGGTAGTGTTGTACGGCGCGGGCGCTTCCAATACGAGTATTGCCCGCTTAATGATTGCCGATGGTGCTAATCCAAGCAAAATCATCATGTTCGACAGTCGTTCTGCGTTACATAAAAACAACGCACGTTATAAAAATGATCCTCTGTTTTATCGCCAATGGGAGTTATGTCAAATTACCAACCCTAAGTGCATTACAACGCCTGAAGAAGCGTTTAAAGATGCCGATTTGTTAATAGCGCTTTCCAAACCGGGTCCCAATACGATTAAACCGGAGTGGATTGAGCTTATGGCGGAAAAACCGATTGTGTTTGTATGCGCTAATCCTGTGCCGGAAATTTATCCGTATCAGGCAAAAGAAGCAGGGGCATATATTGTAGCTACCGGTAGAGGTGATTTTCCAAATCAAGTAAACAATTCCGTGTGCTTTCCCTCCATTTTAAAAGGCACACTGTTGGTTTCTGCGCGCAAAATTACGGATGGTATGGCAATTCGTGCGGCACATTCCATTGCCGAGTTTGCTGAAAATCGCGGCATTCATATCGAAAATATTATGCCCAACATGTTGGAATGGGAAGTGTATCCCAAAGTGGCTACCGATGTGGCAATGCAGGCAATAAAAGAGGGTGTGGCGCTTAAAAACCTTACCTGGCAACAAGTGTATGAGGCTGCCAAGTGCGACATCCGCGAAGCGCAGAAGTTAACGAAATTGCTGCAAGAAAAAGGCTACATTAAACCAATAGAGGAAAACGTAATTAATGAGGTGGTACGAGAAGTAATAGAAGAAGTAAATGATTAATATTGAATAAAAAAAAACATTATGCTGAAAAATAAAATCTTTTTGTTAACAATCTTTGCAATTTATGTTGTTGTTTTTTCAGCATGTAAGGAAGATAAAGTGACTCCTGTATTGCGTTTGGTACAGCTATGTGACCCTCAGTTAGGTTTTGGGACGGGAGGGTTTGAAACCGATGCTGCAAATTTAGAAAAGGCGATAACGTTAATCAATAATCAAAACCCTGATATGGTATTAATTACAGGTGACATGATTAATAATGTTGATTTAATAGTTCCCAATGAATCTATTTTAACTTTCAAAAATATTATTGCTCAAATAAAGGCGCCTATATTGTTTACACCGGGCAATCATGATCTAAACTGGACTGATACGCTCAAAAGTTTAGAGCATTACCGTACCAATTACGGTAAAGATTATCTCTCCGTAGATTGCAAAGAATTTTGTATTATTTCGGCTAATTCAATATTCTGGTGGCTTGAAGGAAGTGGGTTACAAGAAGATATAGCCTCCTTTGAACAGTGGTTGTTAAAGATTTTGCAAACAGCAAAAAATAAAAAACAACCTGTAATAATGATGACGCATGTACCTCCTTTTTATTCGAACATAGATGAGGATGACAATTATGACAATCTTCCAAAAACAAAACGAAAAGAACTTCTTGATCTTTTTAATACACATGGTGTCTTGTTCTGGCTTGCCGGACATACACATACCACTTTCCAACATAACTATGGTTCTATCACGCTCCTGAACGGCGAAACAACTTGCCGGAACTTCGATAATCGCCCATTAGGATTCCGTCTGTTAACCATTTATTCAGATAATAGTTTTGATTGGGAGTTTATTCCTTTGAACTAATAATTATCCCAACTTGTGAAAAAATCATGTTAATTCGCAAAAAAGTTAATTGGCATGGAAAATTTGATTAAAGAAAGAGTAAACATTTGGCTTAACGGGAATTATGACCAAGCTACAAAAGAAGAAGTTTTAAAATTATCGCAAACCAACGAAAAAGAGCTGACAGATGCTTTCTACAGGGATTTGGAGTTTGGTACGGGCGGACTGCGCGGCATTATGGGTGTAGGCACCAACAGAATGAATAAATATACAGTAGGCTTTGCTACTCAGGGGTTTGCCAATTACCTGAAACAACAATTTCCAAATAAACCGTTAAAAGTTGCTATTTGTTTCGACTCGAGAAACAACAGTAAATATTTTGCCGGAATTATAGCGGATATTTTTTCGGCAAATGGTATTTTTTGTTATTTATTTGAAGAGTTGCGCCCAACTCCGGAACTTTCTTTTGCGGTTCGGGAGTTAAAATGCGATGGCGGCGTAATGGTAACCGCTTCTCACAATCCGAAAGAATACAATGGTTATAAAGCGTATTGGAACGATGGCGCACAATTGGTTCCGCCTCATGATGTGAATGTGATTGATGCGGTAGAACAAATCGCTTCCGTGGATGATGTGAAATGGGAACGCAATCCGAATCTTGTGCAAATGATTGGAGAAGATATCGATACTCTTTATTTAAAACAAGTACATACTTTATCATTTACCAACAAAACCTTAGTAGCGGCTAAGGATCTTAAAATTGTTTACACACCGCTTCATGGCGTTGGCATTACCATGGTCCCGAAAGCTTTAAAAATGTGGGGATTTGAAAATTTTCATGTGGTAGAAGAACAAAGCGTTCCCGATGGCAATTTCCCAACGGTGTTTTCTCCCAATCCCGAAGAAAAAGCCGCAATGGAATTAGCGCTTAAAAAAGCCAAGGCGATTGATGCCGATCTCATTTTAGCCACCGACCCTGATTCGGACAGAATTGCCGCCGGAATAAAAAATTTAAAAGGCGAGTATCTGCTGCTTACCGGAAATCAAATCGTTATTTTGTTAACCCATTATCTTTTATCGCAATTAAAAGCCGAAAACAAATTACATCTTACCGATTATGTAATCAAAACCATCGTTTCTACCGAGCTCATTCCCAAAATGGCAAAAGATTATGGTGTTGATTGCTTCGATGTTCTAACCGGCTTCAAATATATTGCCGCGGTAATTCGTGAAAATGAAGGGAAACGCAAATATATCGGCGGTGGTGAGGAGAGTTTCGGTTATCTTGCCGGCGATTTCGTACGCGATAAAGATGCGGTTTCCGCGTGTTGTCTGTTTGCTGAAATGGCAGCGCAAGCTATAACAAATCACAGCACTTTGTATGTAGAATTATTGAAAATCTATCAAAAATACGGATATTATAAAGAAGATCTTTTATCTATTACCAAAAAAGGGAAAGAGGGTTTGGAAGAGATTAAACAAATGATGGTAAATTACCGGAACAATCCACCCAAAGAAATTAACGGCAGCAAAGTAATTTGCATCAAAGATTATCTTTTACACCAAACGCTTGATTTAATCACAGGGAAAACGGAAAAAATAGATTTACCCACTTCCGATGTATTGCAATTCTTCACGGAAGACGGCTCAAAAGTTTCAGTAAGACCCTCCGGAACTGAGCCTAAGATTAAGTATTATTTTGCAGTTTGCCACAAACTTTCGAATATTGAGGAAGTTGAAGAATTAGACAAAGTTTTGGCGGAACGTATTGAGGCGATAAAACATTCGATTGTCTGAATAAAGCAAAAAAAATACACTCCCCTTTTTTCGTATCAAATAAATTCTATCTTTGCCACCCTTTTTGAAGTGAAAAAGAAGACCGATAAAATCTACTAAAAACAACTCTTAACTGCTTGATTTCACGGAGCGTATATAATGACTGTTGAATAGATGAGGGTGAATTGTATAGTGCAAAATGAGATTAAATAGTTGCAATTTCGCTCCGAAAACGCTGCTATTTTTTTGTTTTATAGATCAAAATTAATATCAAACATAGAAAAAGACGTGATGAAAAAGATTAAAATTACACAAGTGAAAAGTACTATTGACAGACCGGAAAGGCAAAAACGCTCAATGCAAGCTTTAGGTCTTCGCAAAATGCACCAAACCGTGGAGCATAACCCTACCCCGCAAATTTTGGGAATTGTTGAAAAAGTAAAACATTTGATAACAGTGGAAGAAATTTAAAATAATTACGAAAATGTAACTTGTAACCCGTAACTTGTAACTTAAAAATTAATAGTAAAAACTAAAAACAAAGATAATACACGATGAAATTACATGAATTAAAACCGGCGGCAAACGCAACGAAATCATCGAAAAGAATCGGTAGAGGACAAGGATCAGGAAAAGGCGGCACCTCTACAAAAGGTCATAAAGGACAACAATCTCGTTCCGGATATAGCCGTAAATTAGGTTTCGAAGGCGGACAAATGCCTATTTATAGATTGGTACCCAAAAGAGGTTTCAAAAACATTAACCGCGTTGAATATAGCCCCATCAATTTGAGAACATTACAAATGTTAGCCGATAAAACCCAACAAACGGAAATTACGTTGGAGTTAATGAAAGCAAACGGACTTATTTCAATGAAAGATAAAATTAAAATCTTAGGTAATGGCGAAATTACCTCTAAACTCACTGTTACCGCACACGCATTCTCTAAATCTGCGATAGAAGCGATTGAAAAAGCTGGCGGAAAGTGTGTAGCTTTGATGACGAAAGAAGCGGAAGGAGCGAAAGAAACCGTAGTAGCAGAAAGCAGAAAGGAAGAAAACGGAAAGCAGAAGACAGACAAAACCAAGGTTGAAGAAAAACCCTTAGTAGCTGAAGAGAAACCGGTTGTAGAAGAAATTAAAGAAGAAGTTCCGGTTGCAGAAATCTCAGTAGAAGAAACTCCTGTTGCAGAAACACCGGCAACCGAGCCTGCAACCGAACCCTTATCAAATGAAGCTCCCTTAGTAGCTGATGAAAATTAATTGAAATTTAAGAAAGAAAAACGATATGAAAAGATTTTTTACCACCCTAAAAAACATATATCGCATTGAAGATCTGCGCAAACGAATTCTTTATACATTATTTATTGTATTTATATATCGTTTGGGTGCACACATCGTGCTCCCGGGTATCAATCCCGGCAGTTTAGCCAGATTTACCGCAGAAACACAAGAAGGTTTGTTGGGTTTATTAGACTTATTTTCAGGGGGCGCATTCTCTAATGCCTCTATTTTTGCATTGGGCGTAATGCCCTACATCTCCGCATCAATCGTAATTCAGCTGATGACCCTGGCAGTTCCATACTTCCAACGTCTTCAAAAAGAAGGAGAAAGCGGACGTAAGAAAATTAACCAAATTACGCGTTACTTAACTATCGCTGTAGTTTGTGTTCAAGCTCCTGCTTATATTGCTAACATTACCTCTCAATTTTCTTATGCGGTTTCCCCATCTTTAATTGAGACCTCGATTCTTGGATTCTCTGCGTTTGCATTGACAGCATTTTTGCTTCTTATCGCAGGAACTTTGTTTATTATGTGGTTAGGCGAACGTATTACAGATAACGGACTTGGAAACGGTATCTCTATCATTATTATGGTAGGTATTATCGCACGCTTTCCGTTTGCACTTCAATCCGAGTTTATGGCTCGTTTAACAGAAAGCGGCGGACCGATTGTGTTTATCGCTGAGATCGTAATCTTAATGTTGGTTATTGCAATGTGCGTACTTTTAGTACAAGGCACACGCCGTATTCCGGTACAATATGCAAAAAGAATTGTAGGTAACAAACAATATGGTGGCGTACGTAACTTCTTGCCTTTGAAAGTGAATGCAGCCGGTGTAATGCCTATCATTTTTGCACAAGCCATCATGTTTTTACCTTTAACTTTTGTGAAATTTACCGATCAACCCGGAAGAGTGATGATGAGTTTTATTGATTATAATGGATTGGGATACAATATTATTTTCTTTGTGCTCATTATTGCCTTTACTTATTTTTATACTGCTATTACCATTAATCCGCAACAAATTGCAGAAGATTTAAAGAAAAACGGCGGTTTCATTCCGGGAACCAAACCCGGAAAACAAACGGCAAACTTGATTGATGAAATTATGTCAAGAATTGTATTACCGGGATCTGTTTTCTTGGGCTTTGTTGCCATCATGCCGGCATTTGTAAGATTATTTGGTGTGAACCAACAATTCGCACAATTCTTTGGAGGAACTTCGTTGCTCATTATGGTGGGTGTTGTATTAGATATGTTGCAACAAATTGAAAGCCATTTATTGATGAGACATTACGACGGACTGACCAAATCGGGACGGATTAAAGGACGTAACAGTAGCGCGTATTAATGGATTGAAGGATTGAGGGAATGAAGAATAAAAATGAAATTTAATAACAAAAAAGATAAATATAAACTTTATACCCCTGAAGAGATTCAGCAGATAAAGGAAAGTTCTTTGATAGTTGGAAAAACCTTAGCCGAAGTGGCGAAACGCATTGCGCCTGGCGTGCCTCTGATAATGTTGGATAGAATTGCGGAAGAATATATTAGAGCTCATAACGCCGAGCCTTCGTTTAAAGGGTATCGTGGATTCCCTTCAACCTTGTGCGTTTCGGTAAATGAAGTGGTGGTGCACGGCATCCCGGGAAATCAAATCTTGCAAGACGGCGATATTGTTTCTGTAGATTGCGGGGTTTCTAAAAACGGATTTCATGGCGACTTTGCCTACACGTTTCCGGTAGGAAATGTTTCGGAAGATAAGCAATTGCTGATGGAACGCACAAAACAGTCGTTGTATTTGGGAATTGAGCAAGCGAAAGTAGGAAACACCACAGGCGATATCGGCAATGCGATACAACGTTACGTAGAATCGTTCGGCTATGGTGTAGTGCGCGACTTGTGCGGGCATGGGTGCGGCAGAAATTTGCACGAGTTTCCGGAAATTAATAATTACGGAAAACCCAAACAAGGCGTGTTGCTCAAACAGGGAATGGTATTTTGTATCGAACCTATGATTAACAGAGGTACTTACAGAGTAAAAACCGAACCTGACGGTTGGACGGTACGAACATTAGATCGAAAACCCTCCGCCCACTTTGAGCACCAAGTTGCACTCACGGAAAACGGCACTGAAATACTCTCGTCGTATGAAGAGATTGAAAAGGTAATGCAGAGGTGAGGAATGAGGGATGAGAAATGATGGAATAAAATCCCCTTCAAATTTTGAAGAGGTGGATCACGAAGCGAGACGGGGTAGTTTATATGAAACGTAAAAACAAATAAAACAATAAAATATAATGGCAAAACAATCCTCCATTGAACTCGACGGCATCGTTATTGAAGCGTTAGGCAACGCGATGTTTCGTGTGCAATTGGAAAACGGGCACGTCATCACGGCGCACATCGCCGGAAAAATGCGCTTGAACTATATCAAGATTTTACCCGGAGATAAGGTGCAAGTGGAAATGTCGCCCTACGATTTGAGCAAAGGAAGAATAACATTTAGACATAAATCATAAAAAACATAAAACAATGAAAGTAAGAGCGTCTGTAAAAAAAAGAAGTGAAGATTGCATCATCGTAAAACGAAAAGGGGTAGTTTATGTGATCAACAAAAAGAACCCGAAATATAAACAACGTCAAGGATAATTATTAAACAAGTAAATAAACAGTAAGAATTTATGGCAAGAATTGCAGGTATTGATTTACCGAAAAACAAAAGAGGTGAGGTAGGTTTAACCTATATCTACGGAATCGGCAGAAGTATGTCGAAGCAAATTCTCGATAAAGCCGGCATAGACTACAGTAAGAAAGTTAATGAATGGAATGACGATGAGTTGGCTGTCCTCCGTGGAATCATCAATGAAATGAAAGTAGAAGGTGCGTTGCGCTCTGAGGTTCAAATGAACATCAAACGTTTAATGGATATCGGCTGTTATCGCGGTATTCGTCATCGTATCGGATTACCACTACGTGGACAAAGTACTAAAAACAATGCACGTACCCGTAAAGGACGTAAGAAAACCGTTGCAAACAAGAAAAAAGCAACTAAGTAATAGTTAATCATTTTAGTCAAGTAGAAGGAAATATAATATTATGGCAAAGAATACAAAAACCGTAAAGAAAAAAGTCGTTAGAATTGATGCAATGGGCAAAGCGTTCATTTCCGCATCGTTCAATAACGTGATCGTAACGCTCACCAACAGCGATGGGCAAGTAATATCTTGGTCGTCAGCAGGTAAAATGGGATTTAGAGGTTCGAAGAAAAATACGCCTTACGCAGCGCAGATGGCTGCTCAAGATTGCGCAAAAGTTGCGTACGATTTAGGCTTACGTAAAGTAAAAGTGTTTGTAAAAGGACCGGGCAGCGGACGTGAATCAGCGATTCGTACCATTCATGCCGCAGGCATATTGGTGGAAGAGATTACCGACGTAACCCCATTGCCACACAATGGATGTCGTCCTCCAAAACGCAGAAGAGTGTAATCAATTACGAATTAAAAATTACGAATTAAAATCTTAAATCAAAAAAAATGGCAAGATATACAGGACCACAAACCAAAATTGCAAGAAAATTTAGAGAGCCTATTTTCGGACCGGATAAATATTTAGATAAGAAAAATTATCCTCCGGGACAACACGGACAAGCCAAAAAACGCAGTAAAATGTCAGACTACGGTCTTCAGCTGCAAGAAAAACAAAAAGCAAAATATACCTATGGTATGTTGGAGCGCCAATTTAAAAAATTGTTCTTGAAAGCCGCAAGTAAAAGAGGTGTAACCGGTGATAACTTAATGAAATTCATTGAGTCTCGATTAGACAATGTGGTATTTCGTTTGGGTATAGCGCCTACACGTGCAGCAGCGCGTCAATTGGTAACCCACAGACACATTACCGTAAATGGAAAAATTTGCAACATCCCTTCTACCTTGTTAGTTCCCGGTGATATAATTACCGTTCGCGAACGTTCCAAATCTTTAGAAGTGGTTACTAACTCATTACACGGAAAAGGAAATGCTTACTCATGGCTAGAATGGGACGGCGGATTGATGACCGGAAAATTCATGAACTATCCGGAACGTAGCGAAATTCCGGAAAATATTAATGAGCAAGCGATTGTAGAGCTTTACTCGAAATAATAAATGATAAAATGTACGGGCGCAAAATGTTGCGCCCCAACAACATAAATATAAAAACCAATAAACAAAAAAATATGGCAATATTATCATTTCAACAGCCCGACAAAGTGATTATGCTTGAAGCGGATGATTCTCATGGAATTTTCGAATTTCGTCCGTTGCAGCAAGGATATGGCGTAACCATCGGCAATGCGCTACGTCGTGTACTTATTAATTCATTGGAAGGTTATGCCATTACTTCAATCAAAATAGATGGCATTGCCCAAGAATTTTCTACAATTCCGGGAATTATTGAAGATGTTACCGATATCGTTTTAAATTTGAAACAAGTACGTTTCAAAGCGAAACTTCCGGATGTACATGCAGAAAAAGCTACATTAGTAATCAGCGGACAAGAAAAATTTACCGCACAAGATATGAACAATTTCCTTAATTCTTTCCAAGTGTTAAATCCGGAACACGTGATATGTCATATGGAAAAGAATGTGAAATTGGTGATGGAAATCACTATTGATAAAGGTCGTGGTTATGTGCCGGCTGAAGAAAATAAATCACTTCACGAAGGTATTAATGTAATTACCATTGATTCAATTCATACGCCCATAAAGAATGTTAAATATACGATAGATAACTTCCGCGTAGAACAAAAAACCGACTTTGAAAAATTGATTTTAGAGATTGATACCGACGGCTCAATTCATCCGAAAGAAGCTTTAAAAGAGGCTGCAAAGATTTTAATTCAACATTTTATGTTGTTCTCCGATGAGAAAATTCAATTAGATGAGCCTGTAAAACAACAAGTGTTCACGGAAGAACTTGATGACGCATTAATGGTTACACGTCAGATATTAAAATCGAGATTGGCCGATATGGAACTTTCCGTTCGTGCATTAAATTGCTTAAAATCAGCTGAATTAGAAACGTTAGGCGACTTGGTATCTATTCACAAAAGTGATCTATTAAAATTCCGCAACTTCGGTAAAAAATCATTAGCAGAATTAGAAGATTTAGTAAAATCGAAAGGTTTGGAATTTGGAATGAATGTAACAAAGTATAAATTAGATAAGGATTAAGAACAATGAGACACGCTAAGAAAAACAATCATTTAGGAAGAACCGCCTCGCACCGCGAAGCGATGTTGTCGAATATGGCAGCTTCATTATTACTTCACAAACGCATCTCCACTACGTTAGCTAAAGCTAAGGAATTACGTAAATATATTGAACCGCTAATTACACGTGGAAAAGAAGATACAACACACTCCAGACGTGTTGTATTCTCTTATCTTCAAAATAAATTTGCTGTAAGTGAATTGTTTCGTGAAATTTCGCAAAAAGTGGGCGACAGACCGGGTGGCTATACACGCATCTTAAAAACCGGCTTCCGTAAAGGCGATAACGCCGAAATGTGTATTATTGAGTTAGTGGATTATAACGAAACTTATACATCGAGCGACGACAAGAAGAAAACTGCAAAAACAAGACGTAGCCGCAGCAAAGCAAAAACAGAGCAATCGAATGACAAACATCATACCGGCAATGTAATAACAGAAATTGAAGGCGGCATTGTTCCCGAATTCAAAGTGGAAGAGCCACCTCTTGAGGAAACGGAAAGAATAAACTAAACCTCGAAGCCCTACTAAGGGCTTCTTTTTTATACATTGCAATGCAGCAACGAATTGGTGGCATAAGATGGAAATCGAAATTTACTTTGAAAGAATTATTGCCTAATAATCTTTCTGCATTTTCCCGCATTTTTGAATCATTAAAACACAAGAATTATCGTCTCTATTTTTGGGGACAAACCGCTTCGTTAATTGGAACATGGATGCAAGCCGTCGCCATGAGCTGGTTGATTTACCGCTTAACTGAATCGATAGTTTTGCTGGGTACGGTTGCTTTTTTAACCCAGATCCCTACTTTGTTCTTCACTCCTTTTTCAGGCGCAATTGCCGACAGATACGATAAACGCAAATTATTGATGCTAACGCAGTCGATGTACATGATCCAGGCGATTTTATTAGCGATCTTAACATTAACACATTACATAGAACCCTGGCATATTTTAGCATTAAGTTTATTTGCAGGCTTCATCAATGCGTTAGATATGCCTGTACGCCAGGCATTTTATTCAACATTAGTGCCTCCTGAGCTGCTGACCAATGCGGTAGCGCTAAATTCAACCATTATGAATGGCTCGCGATTAATTGGTCCTGCCATTGGTGGTTTTTTAATTGAATTAATTGGCGAAGGCGGATGTTTTACCATTAATGCCGTAAGCTACTTATTTGTATTGGGCGCTTTAACAAAAATTGTGTATTCCGAACCGAAAAATAAACAAAAGAAACGTCCTCTTTTAGAAGTTAGAGAAGGGTTTCATTATGTACAGAATCATACCTCTATTCGTATTATCTTGTTAATAACCAGCTTATTTTGTTTTTGCATTTTCGCTTATGCCACCTTTATGCCGGCGTATGTGAAAGGTACTTTATTACGAGACAGCGGCACATTAGGCATTATTATGTCTGCGGTAGGAGTTGGCGCGGTATCATCCACCTTTTATTTAGCTGCGCGAAAATCGGTTTTGGGATTGGGAAAAGTAGTGGTCATTACTATTGCATTGGCATCTATTGCGTTAATGCCTGCATTTTTTATTAAGTCCTTATGGCTCATTTTGCCGTTAGCGGCTTTCGCCGGTTTTGGAATTACCTGCTCATTAGCCTCCATCAATACACTGTTGCAAACTTTGACCTCCAACGCAATGCGCGGTCGCGTAATGGCATACTATTCCATGTGTTTTGTGGGTAGCAGCGCCGTAGGATCTCTATTTTGGAGCTATATTGCCCAAGTAATAACATTACCCTGGGCGATGATGATTTGTAGTTCCATTTGCTTAATTACGGCATTCACATTTGAGAGATACCGACCGCTTGTACGAATGCACGCGCATCCAATTTACGTGGAAAAGGGAATTATTAAGGAGATTGCGCAAGGAATGGGGGAAATATAAGTCAGAAAAAAATCAAAAATATGACATATAAAAAAGCGAGAGAACAATGTTGTTCTCCCGCTTTAAATGTTTTCACAACGGAATAATCCTTATTGTGATTTGCTTCTTAAGTTTGTGCGGCAAAAGTAAAGTTTTTTTAATAAGAGATGAAAAAAGTTTTATTTTTGGCACATTATTTAGAAAAATGTGATTTTATGAAACGGATATTAGGATTGGATTTGGGGACAACATCAATCGGTTGGGCTTTGGTAGATGAAGCAGAAAATAATGAGGAAAAATCCTCAATAATTCGATTGGGAACGAGGATTATACAATACGATAATTTTGTAAGCACTGTGACAAAAAAAGAAATAAAAGGCGATCCTGCTGATGCCTTTAGAGCAGGGAAAGGTGTTTCTCCGAATGCAGCAAGAACACAAAGTCGTAGCATGCGACGTAATTTGCAACGATACAAGCTTCGTCGAGAAATTTTGATTGAGATTTTGAAAGAACGTGGTTTTATTTCCAATGAAACGATTTTGTCTGAAAACGGTAATCGTACCACTTTTGAAACTTACCGTTTGCGAGCTAAGGCAGCAACAGAAGAAATAGGTTTGGAAGAGTTTGCTCGTGTTTTATTGATGATAAATAAAAAACGAGGTTACAAAAGCAGTCGTAAAGCAAAAGGAACGGACGAAGGCACTTTAATTGACGGAATGGAAGTTGCTACAAAACTTTACAATGATAATCTTACGCCAGGACAATTCTGTTTGCAACTTTTGCAAGCGGACAAAAAATACCTTCCCGATTTCTATCGCTCTGATTTACAAGCAGAATTTGATAAAATATGGACAAAACAACAAGGGTTTTATCCTGAAATTTTGACTGATGAATTGAAAGATAAATTCGTTAAAATAGAAGTCAAGAATGGCAAGAAGAATATAAAAAGGACAAATAAAGGCGAAACTTGGAAAATATGTGAAACGCCGTTTAGTATCATTGGAATAAAACGAGAAGCAAAAGGAGCAGAACAGAAAAAACAAAATTTTGAATGGAGAGCAAAGGCAATCGCTGAAAAAATAGATTTGGAACACTTGGCAATTGTTTTCCAAGAATTGAATAATGAAATAAATAATGCGGGTGAATATCTCGGTGCAATTTCCGACCGGAGTAAAGAGCTCTATTTCAAAAAACAAACTGTTGGGCAATATCAAATGGCTGTTTTGGCAGAAAATCCGAATGCAAGTTTGCGAAATATGGTATTTTACCGTCAAGACTATTTGGATGAATTTAATACGATTTGGGATAAACAAGCCGAATATCATAAAGAACTGACTGAAGAATTAAAGGAAATTATTCGTGACGGAAAAGTTTGTAATGGAAAAATAAGAGGTGGTATTTTCTTTCAACGCCGACTGAAAAGTCAAAAAGGTTTGATTAGTTTTTGCGAATTTGAAAGTCGGAAAATTGAAGTGGAAATTAATGGCAAAAAGAAAACAAAAATCGCTGGCAGCCGCGTAATTCCACGTTCTTCGCCTTTATTTCAAGAGTTCAAAATTTGGCAAATTCTAAATAATATAGAAGTTTCTGTTAAAGGCAGGAAAACAAAGAAACAAAAAGAAATTTCACTTTTTGCAGAACAAGAACCGCTTGAAGTTTACGGTAAAAGAGAATTGTATCAAGAAGAAAAAGAACTTTTAGCAACTGAACTTTCAGTAAAAGAAAAACTTACAAAAGCAGAAATTTTGAAAACGCTTTTTGATAATTCACAGGAATTAGATTTGAATTTTAAAGAGATTCAAGGCAATTTGACGCAAGCGAAATTGTTTGAAGCATATAAAAGAATAGTAGAAGCATCAGGACATGAACTTGATTTGAAAAAAAGTGCTGAGAAGATTCTAAAAAATGTTGAAGAAGTTTTTAAAGGATTAGGATATCATACCGATATTTTGGTTTTCGATTCGGACAAACCATTGGATGAACAACCCATGTACCAACTTTGGCATTTGTTGTATTCTTTCGAAGGCGATAATTCTAATACTGGTAACGAAAATTTAATCAATAAAATATCAGAATTATATGGATTTGAAAAAGAGTATGCACTTATTTTAGCCAATGTTGTTTTTCAAGACGATTACGGCAGTTTGTCGGCAAAAGCAATTCGCAAAATTTTGCCACATTTGAAAGATGGTTTTTCTTATGGGGGAAGAAAGAACAGATCGGAGGAACCAAGCGCTTGTTTTTTAGCCGGCTATGAAAAACATTCTAAGTCTTCGGAAACCAAAGAAGAAATTGAAAACAAAGTTTTAAAAGATAAATTGGAAATTCTTCCAAAAAATTCTTTACGAAATCCTGTTGTTGAGAAAATTCTCAATCAAATGATTAATGTAATCAACGCAATTATCGAAACCTATGGGAAACCTGACGAAATTCGCATAGAGTTGGCTCGCGAACTAAAAAAGAATGCTAAGGAACGAGAAGAATTGACAAAATCTATTGCAGAAACCACCAAGTTGCACGATGAATATAAGAAAATTCTTTCGCAACCGCCTTTCAATCTTTCATACATAAGTCGCAATGATATTATTCGTTACAAACTTTATAAAGAATTAGAACAAAACGGTTATAAAACATTGTATTCCGATACATACATTTCTCCAGCAACGCTATTTGATGGCAGTTTTGAAATTGAACATATTATTCCGCAATCGCGATTGTTTGACGATTCTTTTTCTAATAAAACATTAGAAACTCATGAAGTAAATCATCCGAAGAATGGGAAAGGAAACCGCACTGCTTATGATTTTATAAAAGAAAAATACGGTGAAAACGGTTTGGAAGATTACTTAAGTAGAATTGAAGCATTATTTAAACAAGGTATCATTTCGCGTGCTAAATACAATAAACTGAAAATGCAAGAAAAAGATATTCCCGAAGATTTTATCAATCGAGATTTGGGCGATACACGATACATTGCCAAATATGCCAAAACAATGCTTGGTGATTTAGTAAAGCGCGTTGTTCCTACAATCGGCTCAATTACAGATGCCCTACGTGAAGATTGGCAGTTAATTGATGTGATGAAGGAACTAAATTGGGACAAGTACAATGCACTCGATTTGACTTATTATGAAGAAAATCGCGAAGGCAAACCACTGAAACGTATAAAAGATTGGACAAAACGCAACGACCACCGCCATCACGCAATGGATGCACTTACGGTAGCGTTTACAAAAAAAGCTTTTATTCAATTGTTTAATAATCGGAATGCAAGTTTAAAACCAAATTCCAATGAGTTTGCTTTGAAAAATTTGTATATCGAAAACGGTATAGTAAAACCACCTATGCCATTGAATGAATTTAGAGCCGAAGCAAGGAAACATTTGGAAAATACGTTGATTTCCATAAAAGTCAAAAACAAAGTCGTTACACAAAATATCAACAAAGCCAAAAATGGTGCTACTTTTGAAAAAAAAATAGCAAATAATGAAACAAAAAAAATAAAAGGGCAACAGTGTTTTACGCCACGCGGACAGTTACATAACGAAACGATTTACGGTAGCCTAAAACAGTATATGGTAAAAGAAGAAAAAGTGGGAACAACTTTTGATGAGGCAAAAATTTTAACTGTTTCAAAACCTGCTTATCGTGAAGTACTATTAAAGCGTTTACAGGAAAATGGAAACGATCCAAAGAAAGCATTTGGAGGGAAAAATGCACTAGCGAAAAATCCGATTTTCATAAGTGAAACCGAACAACTACCCGAAAAAGTTAAAACCGTAATTTTTGAAGCGGTTTATACTATTCGTAAAGAGATTTCGCCAGATTTGAAATTGGAAAAAGTGATTGATGTTGGCATTAGAACAATTTTGAAGAACAGATTAAAGGAATTTGGCGACGATCCGAAAAAAGCGTTTGTCAATTTGGATGAAAATCCGATTTGGCTCAATAAAGAAAAGGGAATTTCCATCAAGCGAGTAACTATTTCAGGTATTAGCAATGCTGAAAGCTTGCATGATAAACGCGACAAAGATAGTAAATTGATTTTGGACGAAAATGGGAAGAAACAACCCGTCGATTTTGTAAATACGGGAAATAACCATCATGTTGCCATTTATTGTGATACTGAAGGTAATTTAGATGAAAAAGTTGTTCCTTTTTATGAAGCCGTTGCGCGCCGAAACGCAGGACTGCCCATTATAGATAAAAATTATAAACGAGATGAAGGCTATGAGTTTCTTTTCTCTATGAAACAAAATGAATATTTTGTTTTCCCGAATGAAAAAACAGGATTTAATCCAAAAGAGATTGATTTGCTCGATCCTGATAATTACGCTTTGATTAGTCCAAATTTGTTTAGAGTACAGAAAGTTTCAACCAAAAATTATATGTTTAGACATCATTTGGAAACAAAAGTATCGTTTGAAGTAAAAGATGAGAGTAAAAGCAAAGAAGAGCAAAAAAAACGAGCAAAAGAAATAGAGAATAAATTAAGAAGAATTGCATGGGAACTTATTCAAACACCTAATAATTTACAAGGAATCGTCAAAGTCCGTGTCAATCATATTGGACAAATTGTATCAGTTGGAGAGTATTAATAAACCAATAAAATAACAATCATGTCAAAATCCTCCTTTAAAAAAGAACTTCAAAAACTCACCAAAGAACAATTGATAGCTCAAATTTTAGATCTGTACGAAAAAAACAAAGCGGTAAAAGAGTTCTATAACTTTTATCTCAATCCGCGAAATGAGAAAGAATTGGTGAAAAAGTATAAGAAACTTATTCGCAAGGAACTTCATGTGGAAAATCCTGAGCGAGGAGGATTTAAATTTTCAGTGGCAAAATGTATCATTTCCGATTTTAAAGATTTACAACCCACTTCCAAAGCATTAGCCGATGTTATGCTGTATTTGCCGGAATATGCTTGCGAATATACATATCACCACGGCGATATAAGCGAGCCATTTTATAACGGAGCCTACAATAGTTTTGTAGCAACATTAAAGTTTTTGCATAAAAATGACTTGTTAGATTTTTTTAAAAACCGTGTTGAGCAATGCCTAAAATGGGCTTCATCGTGCGGTTATGGTTTTGGCGAGGCAATTGCTGATGTATATTATGAATATTATCAAGATGAATAGTATAGAAAACTAATAATTAACTAATTTTACATAAACTATGAATACTGAACTCAACAAAATCATTCTCTATACCGCTCCAAACGGAGACGTACGTGTTAATGTTTACATCGAAGACGAAACTGTTTGGCTGACACAAAAATCTATGGCTGAATTGTTTGGTGTAGAGGTTAATACTATCAATTATCATTTAAAGGAAATCTTTAAAAGTCTTGAATTGCAAGAAGAGCGAACTATTCGAAAAATTCGAATAGTTCAACAAGAAGGAAGTAGGTATGTCAATCGAAATGTTGAATTTTATAATCTTGATGCCATTATTTCGGTTGGTTATCGTGTCAATTCCTCTAAAGCCACGCAGTTTCGTATTTGGGCTACTAAAACGCTGAAAGAATATATTGTAAAAGGCTTTGTATTAGATGATAATCGTTTAAAGCAAGGCAAAGCGTTTTTCGAGAAAGACTATTTTCGAGAATTGTTGCTTCGTATCCGATCTATCAGAGCAAGTGAAAGGCGTATTTATCAGCAAATTACCGATATTTTTGCCGAATGTAGTATTGATTACGATCCCAACTCTGAAATTACACGAAGTTTCTATGCCATGGTTCAAAACAAATTCCATTTTGCCATTACCGGGAAGACAGCAGCAGAAATTATTTATCAAAATGCAGATAAAACAAAAGAGCACATGGGACTGACCACATGGAAAAATGCACCTGATGGCAGAGTACTGAAAACCGACGTAATTGTAGCAAAAAATTACCTGCAGGAAAATGAAATAAAACAATTAGAAAGAACTATAACAAGTTACTTCGACTACATTGAAGGGTTGATAGAACGTGAAAACACATTTACTATGATGCAGCTGGCAGATAGCGTTGGAAGGTTTCTTACTTTTAATGACTATAAAGTACTTGAAGGAAAAGGAAAAATATCCAAACTTCAAGCTGATAAGAAAGCGATTAAAGAATATGATGAGTTTAATAAAATTCAAAAAATTATTTCCGACTTTGACAAAAAAATACAAAGTTTAGAACAATTAGATGACTAATTGAAAGAAACAAACAATTAACATCATGATAAAGAAAACGCTCTATTTCGAAAATCCAGCCTACCTCAGTTTAAAAAACAAACAATTAGTCATTAAATTACCCGAAATAGAGAAAAACGATACGCTACCCGACTCATTTAAAACAGAATTTGTCAAAACAATTCCCATTGAAGATATTGGAGTCATAATTTTAGATAATAAACAAATTACGCTTACGCATGGATTGATAGAGACGTTACTTGAAAATAGTTGCGCATTAATTACTTGTGGAAATAACAGAATGCCTGTGGGTTTGCTTTTGCCTTTAGAAGGTAATTCTGTTCAAAATGAACGCTTTACTGCACAAATTGAAGCATCGCTTCCTTTAAAAAAACAATTGTGGCAACAAACGGTTCAAGCGAAAATAGAAAACCAAGCGCATGTTTTGAAAGAATGTCGTGGTGCAGAGGTGCGTAACATGTTAAAATGGGTAGATGAGGTTCGTAGTGGTGATGCAGATAATATGGAAGCACGTGCAGCTGTTTATTATTGGTCAAATCTTTTTAAAAAATTCAAACGTGACCGGGAAGGTGAACCTCCAAATAACTTGTTGAATTATGGTTATGCCATTTTGCGGGCAGTTGTGGCGCGGGCATTGGTAGCCAGTGGCTTATTGCCCACATTGGGGATTCATCATCATAATCGGTATAACGCCTATTGTTTAGCGGATGATATTATGGAACCGTATCGTCCGTTTGTGGATAAATTAGTGGTGGAGATCGTAGAGGCGGAAAATTTTCCGCCTGATGAACTAACCAAAGAAGTGAAAACAAAATTATTACAAGTCCCTGTTTTGGATGTAATAATAAACGGACAACGCAGTCCGCTAATGATTGCAGTGGGACAAACCACCGCTTCATTGGCTAAATGTTTTTTAGGAGAAAGCCGCAAAATTGCTTATCCAAGTTTTGGATGATATGGAACGTTTCAGTGAATACCGGATTATGTGGGTACTTGTATTTTTCGACTTGCCAACCGAAACAAAAAAAGAGCGAAGAGCACACGCACAATTCCGTAAAAAATTGCTGGAAGATGGTTTTACCATGTTTCAGTTTTCCATTTACATGCGCCATTGCGCCAGTAGAGAAAATGCAGATGTTCATGTTAAGCGGGTAAAAAAACTTTTACCGGAAAAGGGATATGTCGGAATTTTATCTATTACCGATAAACAATTCGGCTCAATGGAGTTGTTTTATTGTAAAAAAGAGAAAGAAGTTGTTGCGCCAAGCCAACAATTAGAACTTTTTTAATATAAAATTCTTTGATTTCGTCAATGCGTACCTCAAAAACAAGGCTGAATACTTCCATTTATGCCTCACTACGAAGTAGTGAAGGTAAGCCCCAAAATCCCCTTCAAATTTTGAAGGGGTGACTCCGCGTAGCGGAGTCGGGGTAGTTTATATCATATATTTTACCAAATGTTTTAACAATGAAATCCGTTAAATTCATCAAAACCGTACTCATATAGAGACGTACACACTCCTCAGATATTCTATAAACTATCAATCCTAATGATTCTAAATACACTGTTCTTTGTGCATCATATTCTTCCTGAAATTGATGTATTGCTCCATCAATTTCAATGACCAATCCAAAACATTCTACATAAAAGTCAACGATGTAATTTCCAATAATTTTCTGTCTGTCAAAATCAATTCCATAAAACTTTTTCTTATTGACTTGCATCCAAAACAATACTTCAGATAAAGTTGAAGTGTGTCTCAATTTTCTTGCTTGTTGTTTCAAAGATTCATTGAAGGGTAAAGATGTTACATATCGCGTAGGAATATGAATGCCATTGATTTCTATGTGTTTAATTATTTTCAATTTTATATATTTTGCTTAATCTTATATATAAACTACCCCGTCCGACTTCGCCGTCCACCCCTTCAAAATTTGAAGGGGATTTTTGGGTCTGTCCTATAACGACATTATAGAACATAATATTTTTTTGAAAAAACGCTTGAGTATTTCGAAATTTTGGTAGTGAAGTCGGGAAGGAAATTGTTGTGCCAAGTTAACAATTAGAACTTTTTTGAGAAAAAATCCGCACAATGAACAATTATTTTCTATAAAAGGGAATTCATTTAAACAAAAAATCTCGCCATTATTAGCGAGACTTTTTGTTTAGCGAACAGATTTTTTAATTTCTAATAATCTTTGTAAATCGTTGTTTGTCATTTTAATACCCATATTCTACTGTTCACGATGTCAAAGATACAAACTTTTGAAAGCAAATCACAACCAAATTGTTGAAATCATATCGAAAAATTCTACTGTTCACGATGTCAAAGATACAAACTTTTGAAAGCAAATCACAACCATCGCCAAACCACACGCCAGCGGAATAAGACTGTTCACGATGTCAAAGATACAAACTTTTGAAAGCAAATCACAACTCCACTACTATCTTGCTGCTGTATTTTTTACTGTTCACGATGTCAAAGATACAAACTTTTGAAAGCAAATCACAACCGCCTGGTATTCATCCAATGCAGCAATAATACTGTTCACGATGTCAAAGATACAAACTTTTGAAAGCAAATCACAACATCAGTAGATAGCTCGTCAAGTCCTTTAAAACTGTTCACGATGTCAAAGATACAAACTTTTGAAAGCAAATCACAACCCAGTAGTTCAGACATCCAACACAGCGACTACTGTTCACGATGTCAAAGATACAAACTTTTGAAAGCAAATCACAACATGGGTTGCATCGTGGGGAGCACAAGTGGTACTGTTCACGATGTCAAAGATACAAACTTTTGAAAGCAAATCACAACGCTTGTTTATTGGCGTAAAAATATGAAAATACTGTTCACGATGTCAAAGATACAAACTTTTGAAAGCAAATCACAACGGAGAGTTTAGGTCTGATTTGTCCAGTGCCACTGTTCACGATATCAAAAATACAAATTTTTAAAAACAAATCAAAATTAAACGAGATATAGCATACTTACAGCCGCTCATTATCCACCAACGCAAACGTAAATTTCCCTGAAGCGCACAATTCACCTTTTACATGAATAGAGCCTTCAACAAAGAAAATTAACGCACGTCGGTTGTAAATGCGTGCAGTAATCTCTAACGTATCGTTCGGAACGGCAGGGCGCTTAAAGCGCACATCGGTCATGCCGGTAAAAAATGGCGTGCGTCCTATCAATTCCTCTTTCATGAGTATGGCAGAAGATTGTCCCATGATTTCACATAAAATAACACCCGGAACTACGGGATTGCCGGGAAAATGCCCTTGCAAAAAATATTCATGCCCGGTAACAAAATAAGTAGCTTTAGCAAAATAGTTACCATTTTCGTCTTGAATAACGTTAACTTCATCAACTAACAACATCGGCTCGCGATGCGGAAGGTAATTTTTGATTTCTTCTCGAGTCATAATATTAATATTTTCTAAATGCAACACATCCGTTATGTCCGCCAAAACCCAGCGAATTAGAAAATGCAATAGTTATATTAGCTTTTCTTGCCGTATGCGGTACATAATCTAAATCACACTCAGGATCCGGGCAGTCTAATCCAATAGTTGGAGGTATAATGCCATTTTTCAATGCTAAAATAGAAGCAATGGCTTCAAAGCCACCGGCAGCGCCCAAACCATGCCCTATCATCGATTTATTGCTTGTAATCAAAGCTTTGTATGCAGCTTCTTCTCCAAACGCCAGTTTAATAGCAGCCGTTTCCGTTTTGTCATTTAAAGGAGTTCCGGTTCCGTGCGCATTAATGTGAATAAAATCTTCGGAGATTAATTTGGCTTCTTCAGCGGCCAATTTCATGGCATTGGCAGCACATTTGCCATCAGGCATTGGCGCGGTGAGATGGTGAGCGTCGCAAGTGTTTCCATATCCTACCACTTCAGCATAAATATGTGCGCCACGCTCTTGCGCATGTCCCAATTCTTCCAAAATCATTACTCCGGCACCTTCTCCCAGTACAAATCCTTGACGACGGCTGTCGAAAGGCAGCGACGCTAATTTCGGATCTTCCACTTTCGTAAGCGCTTTCATATTAGCAAATCCGCTAATTGCCAATTCGTGCACCGCAGCTTCAGCGCCACCGGTGATAATGGCGTCCGCATAACCGAATTTAATCACACGAAAAGCTTCTCCTATGGCATTTGTTGCTGTAGCACAGGCTGTTACAACAGGAAGCGTAGGGCCCTGGGCATTATGAGCTATTGCCACATTTCCGGCAGCAATATTGGAAATCATCATAGGAATAAACAAGGGAGAAACCCATTGTCCACCTTCTTCCAACATTTTTTGTGTTTGAGCAACAAATGTATCCATGCCTCCTACTCCTGAGCCGATGTAAACGCCTAAACGCTCAGGAAGTACCGTAAGTTTGCTGTCTTCCATAGCTTGTTTGGCTGCAATTAATGCGTATTGCGTATATTTATCCGTTCTACGTATGGTAGAAGGGTCTAATCCCAATGCTGAAGGATCATAATTTTTAACCTCTGCCGCAATCTTAACGGGAAGCTTAGAAGGGTCTATACCTTTAATATAATCAATTCCGGAAACTCCATTTACCAAGTTATTCCAAAACGTTTCTACATCGTTCCCCAGCGGGGATACAATGCCCATTCCTGTAATTACTACTCTTTTCATCTTTTTATTTTGTTTTTTATTCTTACTATAAACTACCCCGTCTCGCTTCGCGAGACACCCCTTCAAAATTTGAAGGGGATTTTTCTGTCTTCCGCTTTCTACTTTCTGCCTTTACCATTCTAATACGCATGCCCCTGTAGAAAACCCCGCTCCAAACGCACTCATCACCAATATATCACCATCTTTTAATTGTCCTTCTTTGTTCATTTCATCTAATAATATCGGAATAGTTGCCGAAGAGGTATTTCCATATTTGTGAATATTTTTAGGAAATTTCTCCTCTTTTTCGCCTAAATATTCGCGTATCGTTTCCATAATTCTTACATTGGCTTGATGGAGCAAATAAAATGAAATTTCTTTTTGGGTAACATCTGCCTCTTTCATTACTTTACTAATATCTTGAACTGAAGCGTTAACTGCCATTTTATATATATCTTTCCCGTTCATTACCAAAGGTTTGAATTCTTCTTTTTTGTTGTAAGGGTTAAACTCTAATTTCCTTTGATAGTAAAGCGGTTCTACGGCGCAATTAGTTGACAAATAGATTGATTTTAATTTTTTTCCTTGCGTAACCACCGTTGCAGCTGCGCCGTCACCAAATAAAATACTGGTATCGCGCGCACTCCAATCCACAATTTTTGAAGGTTCTTCCGCACAAACAATGAGAATATTTTTAGCTTTTCCTGCATCTAAATAGGCGGCTGCCATATCCAACGCATAAACAAATCCCGAGCAGGCGCTGTTCAGATCAATGCAGGGACAATGCGCTCCAAGCTCGCCTTGAATAATACAACTTAACGCAGGCGTTACATAATTATTTACGGTATTCGAACAAATTAAAAAATCAATATCCTCAGCTTTCAAATTTGCATTTTCTAATGCTTTTTTACAAGCGGAAACGCCTAACTCTACTAATGATTCGTTAGAGATAATCCTTCGTTGTGAGATTCCTGTGCGTGTAGAAATCCATTCGTGACTGGTATCCAAAATTTCGGATAACATGTCGTTGGTTACGGCTAATGAAGGCAGCGCGCTTCCTGTTCCAATTATTTTCATTATAATGAATTTTTCAAGTGCAAAAAAAGCACCCTTTCGGATGCTATTCTCAAAAATGATTTATTCAATCGTTAGAAATGTTAGGAAATGTTAAAAGGCGGGGCGAAAAACGAATATGTGGGGCGAAAGTGTGAAAAAAAAATCACTGATTTCAATTGTTTTTAGGCATTTTTATACATTTGCCGTCGGAAAATTATAACTATCAAATCTAACTTCATCAAAAATGAAAAAAATTGTCTTACTTATTTTAGGATTACTTGCTTGGATGATTTCTTTTTCGCAAGTTGACATTGATCAGCTATTTACAAAATCGCCCGAGGTAATTTTCAAATTTCAAATTCAAGACAGAAACCAATTAGAAACACTAACCCGAATGATTTCCATTGACAATGTTAAAGGAAATGAGGTAACTGCTTATGCCAATCCTGAAGAGTTTGTACGATTTTTGACATTGAATATTCCTTACGAAATTGTTGAAAAGCCTGTTTTAACGCCGGAAGAGCTGAATATGATGGATTTTGAGGCAATAAAAAACAGTAAAAACGATTGGAACTATTATCCATCTTATGATGCTTATTTATTTATGATGGCAGAATTTGAAACCAATTATCCTGATCTTTGCCGCGTAGTAGAGATTGGATCCTCCGTGCAAAACCGAAAATTGTTAGCTTGTGTTATTAGCAATAACGTTCATGTGCGTGAAGCTGAACCTCAAGTGCTTTGGAGCTCTTCCATGCACGGCGATGAACTCACCGGTTATGTGTTGATGCTGCGTTATATTGATTATCTGTTAAGTAATTATGGTATAAATGAACGAATTACCCAACTGTTGGATAATATGGAAATTTGGATTAACCCGTTGGCAAACCCCGACGGAACATTTTGGCCTTCCGGCGCGAGACGTAATAACGCAAACAATCGCGATTTAAATCGTAACTATAAAGATTGGTATTATGGAGATCATCCTGATGGAGCTCAATGGCAAAAAGAGACGTTGGCTTTTATGGATCTTCAAGAAACAGAATTTTTTGTATTGGGCGCTAATATTCATGGTGGTGCTGAAGTATGCAACTTTCCATGGGACAACAGATCTGTGCGCCATGCCGATGATGCATGGTGGCAGTTGGTTTGCCGGGAATATGCCGATACCGCAAAGTATTATAGCCCCGGAACAGGTTATATGAGAGATGTATTTCATCCTGGAGGTTACCCAGGAGTTACCAATGGATATGATTGGTATTCCATTACCGGCTCTCGTCAGGATTACGCCAATTATTTTGATCATAACCGCGAATTTTGCTTGGAAATCTCTAAGACTAAAACACCATCGGCATCACAGTTGCCTACTTTTTGGAATTATAACTATCGCTCATTTTTGAATTTTACCGAACAAGCCTTATATGGTATTCATGGAACTGTAACGGATTTAAATAGCAAAACACCTCTTTCTGTGAAAGTGTTTATCAATGACCATGATAATAATAATTCTTTTGTAGTGAGCGACCCCCGTGTAGGTTACTATGCTCGTCCCATTAAAGCCGGAACTTATTCTGTAACCTACTCTGCCGAAGGTTATATTTCTCAAACAGTAGAAATTACGATTACTGACCGTCAAAAAATAATTCAAAACATTGAATTGATTGCACCGAGACCGCCACAACCGGATTTTACTGCAGATTTAACTACTATTGCCGTTCATACAGAAGTAACATTTACAGACCAGTCGTTATACGCCCCTGCTTCATGGGAATGGTATTTTGAAGGTGGAACACCGAAAACGAGCACCGAGCAAAATCCGACTGTTTTATATGAAACCGCCGGAACATTCGATGTAAAATTAGTGGTAGAAAATAGTTTTGGAAAAGATTCTATTTCGAAAGAAGATTATATAACCGTAATTATATTACCGGAGCTTCCGATAGCAGATTTTGAAGCTGATGAAACAGAAATATATGAAAATGGAACTGTTTATTTTACTGATCTATCTGAAAATGCTACAGCTTGGGAATGGCATTTTGAGGGCGGAACACCGGAAACGAGTACCGAACAAAATCCGGCCGTTTTATATGAAAATGAGGGCGTTTTTAACGTAAAACTAACAGTAAGCAATGTCGTTGGAAGTGCAGAAATACTAAAAGAAGGTTATATTATAGTTGCCCCCGATACTACGATAATGGTTGAACCGGAAGGATTTAAAGTAAAAATATTTCCAAATCCTGTTTTGCGAGAAAGCGTTATAACAATAGAAGCAGATTCACTTTTATACAAAATGGAGTTGATTAGTTTGCTGGGTGCAGTCGTAAAAACCGCATATCCTAACATTACTTCATATGCTTTTTCCGTTTCGGGCATCCAACAAGGATTATATTTGATAAGAATAGAAACCGCAAAAGGTGTTTTTGTAACGAAAATACAGATTCTATAGCAGAGATGAGAATAAGAGGTAAGGAAACATGTATCTTTGTGTAATTGCAAAAAATCATATATTTTTGCACATTCACAATTATCATGTCAAATTAAACCACATTTTATGAAGAAAAATTACACTTTCATTTTAGCATTTTTATTGCTTCTACCATTTTCGTCATTTGGACAAATTGAAGGTATTGATAATCCACCCACAGAGATTCCTGCTGAGAAAAAAACAAAAAAGAAAAAGGAAAAAAATCCCGATGGAGTGAAAACAGGCTGGACTTTTGGAATTTTACCCAGTGTGGCATTCGATGCCGATTTGGGTTTTCAGTTCGGGGTATTGTCGAATGTATTTTATTATGGTGATGGCTCTACTTTCCCCAATTATATGCACTCATTCTATGTTGAAGCTGCTTATACCACAAAACGCTACGGTATATTCCGGTTTTGCTACGATTCAAAATTTTTGATTCCAAAACACAGATTTTCGTTCGATATCACGTATGTACCTGATGCTATGAGCGACTTTCTCGGATACAATGGTTATCAATCCGTATATAATGAAGCGTGGCGCAACTCAAAGCTCACCGCTGATCAAGGTTACAAAACGCGCGCCTTTTATAAATACAGACGCGATCTATTACGTGTTGCCCCCGACATTCAAGGTCCGATTAAAGGAAACTGGAAATGGGCTGCCGGCGTGGGATTTCTTGGCTATTGGACCGGAAGCGTGAATCTTGGAATGATTAACAAAAATAAAAAGGACGAGAATAAATTGCCCACCGATATTGACGGATTGTACGAAAAATACGTGAAATGGGATATTATTCAACCCGCTGAAGCCGAAGGCGGAATGCATCCCTACGTGCGAAGCGGTTTCGTATATGATAGCCGCAACAGGCAAATAAATGCCTCCACGGGAATCTATGCCGATGCTTTTTTTACTTACACTGCCGGTTTCGGAAAATCATCTGCCTACAACAATTTAAAATTCAATGCAGTTTTTCAACATTATGTACCTGTTTATAAAGATTATGTCACCTTTGCCTATCGCGTAGGAACACAATTGTTGGTAGCAGGGAAAAGTCCTTTTTATATGGATACTTACTTGAACATGCTTTACTATCAACGTGTATTGTATGAAGCAATTGGAGGCGCTAACTCTGTGCGCGGGCTCATTCGCAACAGGGTATTATCCAACGGTTTTGGGTATGCCAACGTTGAGTTTCGTATTAAAGTATGGAAATTCAAAATAGCGAATCAACATTTTTATTTAGGATTTAATCCATTTTGCGATATGGGAATTATCTTGCAACCTAAGCCGTTAAATGAACAAAATATTTTAGAAAGTATTGCCAGAAACGACCCTGATTTCGACATTGAAAAAGATTTAAAAGATTATATTCTTTTCGGTAAAACACCCTACACTCCGCATTTTGGCGCCGGAATCGGTATGAAAATTGCCATGAATGAGAATTTTATCCTTTCTGTGGATTGGGCAATGCCGTTTAACAAGCAAGATAATCATAGTTTGGCGAATATTTACATTAAAATGGGGTATCTGTTTTAGTACAATATTTAATTTAGAATATCGTTGTTTTGAGGCATTATTAAAAATCAGTTTTATGAATACCCAAATTGATATTCGAGAATTAAACGAACGCATTCAGCGTGAAAGTTCTTTTGTGGATCTCATTACGATGGAGATGAACAAAGTGATTGTTGGACAAAAGCACATGGTAGAGCGATTGCTCATCGGATTGCTGGCCAACGGACATATTTTGTTGGAAGGCGTTCCCGGGTTGGCAAAGACACTCGCCATTAAATCGCTCGCCCAAACGATTGATGCCAAATTCAGCCGCATTCAGTTTACCCCCGATTTGCTTCCTGCCGACTTATTAGGTACCATGATTTATAGTCAGAAAAAAGAAGAATTTGTGGTGAAAAAAGGTCCTCTTTTTGCTAATTTTATTTTGGCAGATGAGATTAATCGTGCACCGGCAAAAGTGCAAAGTGCGTTATTAGAAGCGATGCAAGAGCGACAAGTAACCATTGGAGAACATACCTACAAATTAGACGAACCTTTTTTGGTAATGGCAACCCAAAATCCTATTGAACAAGAAGGAACCTATCCGCTGCCCGAAGCGCAAACAGACCGTTTTTTAATGAAAGTGGTCATCCAATATCCAAGTAAAGAAGAAGAAAAATTGATTCTTCGCCAACAAATTGATGAAAATATTCCAACGACCAACACGGTATTAAAACCGCAAGATATTGTCAATGCGCGCAAAGTGGTAAAAGATGTTTACATAGATGAAAAAATCGAAAATTACATCACCGATATTGTATTCGCCACGCGTTATCCGGCAGAGTATAAGTTGGATAGATTTAAAACGATGATTAATTACGGCGCATCGCCGCGTGCTACCATTAATTTGGCATTGGCAGCACAAGCCTTTGCATTCATCAAACGCCGCGGCTATGTCATTCCTGAAGATATCAGAGCTGTAGCGCACGATGTTTTGCGCCACCGTATCGGATTAACCTACGAAGCAGAAGCAGAAAATATTACGTCTTCCGATATTATTAATGAAATTCTTAATACAATTGAAGTACCGTAAAAGGAAGAAGGCAGAAAGCGGAAGGCAGAAATTCCTTCTCCTCTTGAGGAGAAGGTGGCAAACGGCGGTTCACCGCCGGGTGATGGAAGAGGTGATAGAAAACGGGGTCGTTTATAATAAAATATGGATTCAACGGAATTACTAAAAAAAGTCAGAAAAATCGAAATCAGAACGCGAGCATTATCCCAGCAAGTGTTCTCAGGGCAGTATCATAGTGCCTTTAAAGGACGTGGTATGGCATTCAGCGAAGTTCGTGAATACCAATATGGTGATGACATTCGAAATATTGACTGGAATGTTACGGCACGCTTCAATCACCCCTATATTAAAATATTTGAAGAAGAGCGCGAACTTACCGTAATGTTGCTCATTGATGTAAGCGGCTCTACGCAATTTGGCACTAAGCAACAATTTAAGTCAGACTTAATTACCGAAGTTTCGGCAGTATTATCATTCTCAGCCATTAACAATAATGATAAAGTGGGGGTAATTTTCTTTAGTAATCAAGTAGAAAAATTTATTCCTCCTAAAAAAGGTCGTTCGCACATTTTAAGAATTATCAGAGAATTAGTAGATTACAAATCCCAACAAGTACAAACAGATTTATCGGAAGCATTGCGATATCTTACCAATGCCATTAAAAAAAGATGTACAGCATTTATTCTTTCCGATTTTGTGAACAGTGATTGCGAGCAAGCATTAAGAATTGCCGCAAACAAGCATGATGTTGTGGCGTTGCAAATTATGGATAAAGGTGATATGCTGCTTCCTGACATGGGTTTGGTGCAAATTTACGATCCTGAAACGGGTAAAAAAACGATTACGGATACTTCAAACTTTAGAGTGCAGCAAGAATATGCCCGCTGGTGGCATGCCCAACAAAAGAAAAATCTGGAAACTTTCAAGAAATCCGGCGTGGATGTTGCGCAACTTTATACTGATAAAGATTATGTAAAAGCGCTCACTGAGTTGTTTCACCGCAGAGGCGCATAATCTATTTCATCAACGCTTCAATCTCTTCAACTTCTACCGGCACGTCCGCAAACAAATCTATTGGGTTTTCTCCCACTACCACATCGGTTTCTAAGCGCACGCCAATGCCTTCTTCGGCAATGTAAATGCCCGGCTCACAACTCAGTACCATGCCTGCTTGAAAAACAAATTCACGTTGCCCCACATCATGTACATCTAATCCTATAAAGTGGCTCGTATTATGCATGAAATATTTCTTAAACAAGGGCTTATCTTTCGGTTGATTTTTAACATCTTCTTCAGTATAAAGCCCCAACTTAATAAGCTCTTCATCCATGCGTTTAAACACATGGTCATTAACTTTATGAATCGTCATTCCAGGTTTAAAAAGAGGAATCGCTTCTTTGTAAATATCCAAAACAGCTTGATATATTTGCTTTTGACGCGGTGAAAAACGTCCATTTACCGGAACCGTGCGCGTAATATCGGCGGCGTAATTGGCATATTCGGCACCAAAATCCATGAGCAATAAATCGCCGTCCTGCATCTTTTTATCATTCTTAATGTAATGCAAGATACACGTATCGGCGCCTGCAGCCACAATGGGTGCAAAGGAATGTCCGGTAGCGCTATTTTTAATCATTTCATAAATCAGTTCAGCTTCAATCTCATACTCATACATGCCCGGTTTTATAGTTTTCAGCGCACGCACAAACGCTTTATGTGTAATTTCACATGCTTTTTGGAGCGCCTTAAACTCTTCCGCATGTTTCACCATACGCAACGGATACAAAATGGGCGCCAATCGTTTGTAAGTATGTAATGGATACTGTTTTCTCAATTTTTTTATGAGTCGAAATTCTTGCGTAGGATGTGTAATCCTCATGCGCGGATTTTCGGGAAAATGCAGATAAATATTTTGCGAGTTAACAATAATATCATGTAATGTGGCTTCCAAATTCTCCACAAACATCACATTTTCAATGCCTGAAAATTCCGTTGCCTGCTCTTTGGTAAGGCGGTGTCCATACCATACCACCATTTCAGGAGACGGATTTTTAATAAACAGAATTTCGCGGTAGGCAGGATTGTGATGCCAGGGTGCTAAAACTAATGTAGTATCTTCTTGATCAATGCCGCACAAATACAACAATTCGGCATTTTGTTTAAATGGAAACGTTGTGTCGCCCGAGCGCGGGTATTCATCATGAGAAGTAAGAATAGCAACGGAATTTTGCTCCATTTCGCTCACCACATTTTGGCGGTTTTTCTTATAAAAATCGGAATGTAAAGGAGTATATTTCATATATAAAAATTTGCTGGCGAAGGTACAATAATTCTTTTAAGTTGTCTTAAATTTGCCCTCTTTACAAAAGGAAAAGAAGATAAGGCAAAAAATGTAAGCAAAAATCCAAGAGAAACTATAATTTCGCGGACGAATTTTAAAAACATATAAATGGAGACGAAACAAATTAAAATTATGGTTGCAGACCCAACTACACTCGGGCTTTTCGGCTTAGCAATTGTAACGCTGGTAGCCTCTTCTCAAAAACTTGGAATTACGGAAGGATTAGGTTTTGTATTGCCTTGGGCGTTATTTCTTGGCGGCGTGGCACAACTTATCGCATCCGTGTTCGATTTTAAACACAACAATCTTTTTGGCTCAACCGCTTTTGCCGCCTACGGATTGTTCTGGATCGGTATGGGAATGAGCTGGCTCATCAGATTAGGATGCTTTGGCGAAACGCTGGCAGCTTCCGCCGATACAAAACAATTAGGATTTATTTTTATCGGATATCTTATTCTTACGGTCATTTTTCTCATTTCCTCCGTGAAAATGTCTAAAGCTATGTTTTTCCTTTTATTACTCATTGTAGTTTTATTTTTAAGTTTGGCTTTAGAAGCTTTCGGATGCGGACATATATGGCATGTTACTGCAGCGTATGCAGAATTAGCAATTTCATTATTAACATTTTATGTGCTTGCTGCCAAGTATCTAAACAGCTTTTTCGGAAAAGAAATCCTTTGCACCGGAAAACCATTTATGCAGTAACTACTTAAAAATCTGATTAGCTCGAATAAATATATATATTCGCACCATGAAAAAAATCCGTATCATAGATTATAATCTATTGATCTTCTTGATGTTATGCTTATTTTTCGGAGAGGTGTCCGCTGCTACTGAGGGCGAGTTTCTTCCAAAAAATAATCATATATGTTTCTTTGAAGTTGGTGAGGTGGATGAAATGACTGTGTCTTCTATTGATGTAAAGACCAAGAAAAGTAAACCAAAAAAAAGTAGAAGCAGAAGTAGAGGAAGGGTAAACTTTGAAACTTTTCAAGAACACTACGACAAAGCGATGAATTTTTACAACAAAAAAGCATTTTTGTCGGCAGCGCGTATTTTTGAAGAACTTTATCCGTTGTCTATCGGTACACCATTAGGCGATACCATTCTCTTCCTTTTTGCGGATTCTTATTTTCAAAATCGTGATTATCAAATGGCAGCATTTCATTTTCGGGAATACGTGCGAAGATACCCGGGAACGGAAAGAACGGAATTGGCAGCTTTAAATGCCGTAAAAGCCATGTATTATAGTTCTCCTGAATATTATTTGGATCAATTTATCACACTCCTTGCTATTGATGAAGTTAATTTATTTATTCAAAACTATCCTTATAGTAAACATATTGAAGAGTGTAATGAGATTTTAGATGCCTTGCGAGATAAGCTGGCTAAAAAGGAGATGGAAATGGTAAGAATGTACTATCAAACAGGAAATTTTGAAGCCGCTCAAATCATAGCAAGAAATTTCTTAAAAACCTATTCTTCTTCAAAATATGCACCGGAAGTGCTCTCCATTTTAATAAGAAATAATTTTGATTTTGCGCGAAGAAGCGTGGAACGCAGAAAATATCACCGGTTTAAAGATGTTTTGGATGCTTTTGAAATGCTGCAAACACGATATCCCGAAAGCAACTTTATAGCGGAAAGTAGGAAAATTGCCGATGAGGCTACCAATCAAATCAGAAGATTAGACGAACGAAAAAAATAATTTAGGATGAAAGCGAACGAATACACCAAAGTAAAAATGAATTCTTTTGCCATAACACGCGACTTGCGTGAATTTGACAAAGAAACCGGTAACATTTATGAAACCGTAGCCATTTTATCTAAAAGAGCAAATCAAATTGCTACGGAATTTAAAGAAGATTTTCAAGAACGTGTGAAAGATTTTGCTTCTCATTATTCTCATGATGCATTTGATGAAAATCATGAAAATAGAGAACAAGTGGAGTTAGCGCGTTTTTATGAACAACTCCCAAAACCTGCCATTTTAGCGATTCATGAATTTGAAAATCACGAAATTTATTTCAAATTACCTGAAAAATAATATAATATGCCGGAATCGGCTCCAAAAAAAATCATCCTCGGAATTACAGGCGGCATAGCGGCGTATAAGTCGTTGTCGTTGATTCGATTGTTTAAAAAAGCAGGACACGAGGTTCGGGTAGTGGTAACGAAAAATGCCTTGCAATTTGTTACTCCCTTGACATTGGAAACATTGTCGCAAAACGCGGTGTATTCTGATTCTTTTACCCGAAATGAGCCGTATTCCGTAGCGCACATTTCGCATGCCGATTGGGCAGATGTGCTCGTAGTAGCTCCCGCAACGGCAAATATCATCGGAAAATTTGCGAACGGCATTGCCGATGACGCGCTCTCCACATTACTTTTGGCTATAAAAAAGCCTGTTTTTTTAGCGCCTGCCATGAATGTAAATATGTATGAAAATGAGGCAGTGCAACGGAATATTGCCCAGCTTAAAAAACAAGGCTGTAATATTATTGAGCCGACAGAAGGTGATTTGGCGTGCGGCATCTCCGCAAAAGGCAGGATGGAAGAACCTGAAAGAATATTTGAAATTATTACCCAGTTTTTCTCTCAAAAAAAAAAATGGTTCGGAAAAAAAGCTGCAGTAACAGCGGGCCCTACTTATGAACCGATTGATCCGGTTCGTTTTATAGGAAATCATTCTTCCGGATTAATGGGTTTTGCGCTTGCTGAAAAGTTGGCGGAACAAGGCGCTGAAGTTACGCTGATTACAGGTCCTACTGCTTTGTATACCACAACGCATGCCATCCAACGTGTGGATGTTGTAACTGCCAAAGAGATGTTAACTCAAACATTGGAATATGTGGAAAATGCCGACCTCATCATTATGGCGGCAGCCGTTGCCGATTATACTCCCAAAGCGGTAGCATCTGAAAAAATCAAGAAAAAAAATGCTGATTGGGAGCTTTCTTTAGAAAAAACAACCGATATTTTGTCAGCATTAGGAAAAAGAAAACAAAAAAATCAATGCTTGGTGGGTTTTGCTTTAGAAACCGAAAATGAAGCAGAAAATGCAAAGAAAAAGCTACAACAAAAAAACGTTGACTTCATTGTGCTTAATTCTTTGAAAAATAGCGGAGCAGGATTTAAATGCGCCACCAATCAGGTAACCATTTTTGCACAAAACGGCGCTATATTTGAAGGTAAATGCAAGGCAAAAACTGAAGTGGCGGAGGAGATTTTAGGGTTCGTTTTTGAGCAATTTTTTGAATGATTTTGAAATTGTAATATTTTTCAACACAGAGACACAGAGAACACAAAATTACACAGAGAATAATATTAGAGAAAAACTCTGTGAACCTCTGTGATCTCTGTGTCTCTGTGCTAAAAAAACTAAAAACCAATGAAAATCCAATCAAAAATTATTAAACAAACAGCTCATAATTGCGGATTTGCTTTATGCGGTATTGCAAAGGCTGAACCTTTATCAATTGAAAAAGAACGTTTTGAAAAAGCATTAGCGCAAAACTTCCATGCAAAAAAACCTTATTTAGAACGTGATATTGAAAAACGTTTTCACCCGGAATTGTTATTAGAAAATTGTAAATCGGTAATCGTATGCGGATTTAATTATAATATGGGGTGCAATGTTGGGGCAAACCTTGCGTTCGTCCGAGAAAGGCAGAAAGCAGAAGGCAGAAAAGAGGAGAGTAATGACGGGCGTAGGATTTCGCAATACGCGCAAATCAATGATTATCACGTATTCATGAAAGAAAAAATGGAGAAATTGGCGCAAGGTTTGCAAGAAAAATACGGCATTTTCAATTATAAAACCACCATTGATTCTTCGGCTATTTCGGAGAAAGCATGGGCAGTGCAGACAGGGATTGGCTATTATGGCAAAAATGGAATCATCCAAACCTCATTAGGTTCTTTTATTTTTCTGGGAACTTTATTAATTGATAAAGAGGTAGATGAATATGATACTCCAAACCGAAACTCATGTGAAGATTGTGGCAAATGTATAGCGGCATGTCCCACAAAAGCCATTGTAGTTCCCTATTATGTAGATTGTAACCAGTGTATTACACATATTACCTTAAATAAAAATGAAACCGACTTTACGCGCGTGGAAAAATACGGCTGGCTTATTGCCTGTGACGAATGCCAAAATATTTGCCCAAATAACGCTCATGCTCCCGTCAATGAAGAGGCGATTGCCATGCGGGCTTCATTTTTAGAAAATAAAGACAAAATTTTTAATACTTTAACCCCTGAATCTTTTGAAAACAATTTTAAGAATACTATCATATATCAGTTTAAATATGAGGGATTTAAAAAACGACTGGAGGATTTTAAAGGATGAAAATAATTCAATTTAAAAACTACTTACATCTTCACTTCATTGTACTTATATACGGATTTACCGGTATCTTGGGAAAGCTAATTACCTTGCCGGCACATTATTTGGTTTTGTATAGATTATTGTTAACCATTCCTATTCTTTACATGGTTATTTTATTCCGTAAAGAATCATTAAAAATTGATAAACAAACCTTGCTTAAATACTTGGGTATTGGCGTTATCATCGGGTTGCATTGGCTCACATTTTTTCATTCCATTAAAGTCTCAAATGTATCGGTAGCGCTAAGTTGCTTTGCTTCATCAAGTTTGTTTGCAGGAATATTAGAACCTTTAATCGAAAAAAAACCAATTCGAAAATTGGAAATATTTTGCAGCATCATTGTGTTCATCACACTTTGTGTCATGTTAGGATTTGAGATCAAATACTGGCAAGGTGCACTTTTTGGAGTGCTGGCAGCCTTTTTAGCTGCTTTATTTACGGTGTTGAATAAACAATTATCCGAAACAAAAGCATTAATAACGATGTCGTTATACGAGATGGTGGGGGCGCTAATTCCGATTATTGTGGTGTTGGGGGTGTCGTTGTTGTTCATTGGGGCGCAAAATTTTATACCCGTACAGAACGCGTGGCAAATGCCATCCATTTTCGATTTCGGTTGGCTGTTATTGCTCGCCTCTATTTGCACCGCCTATCCTTTTGTGGCAGTTATTAAGTTATTGCGCTCATTAACTGCATTTAACGTTTCTTTAGCCGTAAACTTCGAGCCTATTTATTCCATCATTTTTGCATACCTCATCTTCGGAGAATCGGAACGCATGACGCCTGTTTTTTACATGGGACTATGTGTTGTTTTTGGGGTGGTATTTTTGTATCCGATATTAAAACGGAGATTTGTTAATTAATCTCTCTGTCAAACTCTGTGTTCTCTGTGTCTTTGTGCTGATTTTTTCAGCACAGAGTTCAAGAGTGTGTGCAAAGAACCACAGAGAATTTGCACTAATCTGAAAAATCTGCATGCTAAAATTACAATAATATAAACTTCGCCGCACACCACTGATTTTTTTCTTTTGCAGCAACAAATTGCAATCCCAACTCATGGCATTTTTGCGTAATCATCTCCAAATCTTCCCCCACATAAAATCCGCTTAGAAAAATTACTCCATTTTTATTTAACACATTGATATAAGCCGGCAAATCATTCAGCAAAATATTACGATTAATATTAGCAATAATGACATCATATTTCTCATTTTCTGTTAACAAAGAAGCATCTCCTAACTTTACTTGTATCATTTCGGCGTTATTTCGAACGTTATTTTCAATATTATTCAAATATGCCCATTCATCGTTATCAATAGCGGTAACGGGTGTAGCACCTCTCAGGTACGACAAAATTGCCAGGATGCCGGTGCCTGCGCCCATATCTAACACACTTTTGTTATGCAAATCTTCTTCCAACAAAAATTCAATCATTAAGGAAGTGGTTTCATGATGTGCAGTTCCAAACGACATTTTGGGCTCTATCACAATTTCATACTCAGCTGTTAAATTGGGCTCATGAAAAGGTGCGCGAATAAAACATCTCTCCGCAATCATCACCGGTTCATAATTTGACTCCCAAATGGCATTCCAATTTTGTTGCTCAACTTCTTGAATTGTGTATTGAATATTGGTTTCCGAATGATACTGTTCGAAAAGAACTTTTATATTTTCTTCATTATAATTATCTTCCGAAATATAGGCTAACAAAATATTATCGGTTTCTCCATCTGCAAAACTCTCGCATCCCAAATCAGCCAAAAGTGAAATAAAAATCTCTTTCCATGGAAAAACTTCGGAAAAAGTTATGGTAATTTCATAATATTTCATAAAACAAAATTTTAGTTCGCAAAAATATATTTTTGCAATCAAAAACAATGAAGAAAATCGCCCTTCTTGCCGGTGGAAATTCAGGAGAGTATGAAATCTCTTTGAAAACAGCCGCTAACATTCAAAATCAATTGGATGTTACGCAATTTGAAACCTATCTTATTATTGTAAAAGAGAACAATTGGATTTACACGGATACAAGCGGCGCGCGTTTTTATATGGATAAAGATGATTTTTCTTTGACCGTTCATGGTAAACCTATTGTTTTCGATGTTGTATTTATTGCCATTCACGGCGATCCGGGGGAAAACGGAAAGTTACAAGCCTATCTCGAAATGCTGCAAATTCCTTATACCGGATGCGATAGTTTTTGCTCCGCACTCACATTCAATAAATACTTCTGTAACATTGCAGTAGAAAAATGTGGAGTTCCCATTTCACCTTCCTTACACTTTTATAGAGGCGACGTCATAATGTACGATGAAGTGATTGATTATTGTGGATTGCCTTGTTTTGTAAAACCTTGCAATTCAGGATCAAGTGTTGGTGTTACCAAAGTGCATCATCGCGAAGAGCTTGGAACTGCTATAACCTTAGCTTTCGAAACGGATCATCAAATGATGGTTGAACGTTTCATTCCGGGCAGAGAACTTACTTGCGGTGTAACTACATGGCAGGGAGAAATAAAAGCGCTTGCCGTTACGGAAATTAAAAGCAAGAAAGAGTTTTACGATTTTGAAGCTAAATACACGCCCGGATTTCTTGAAATGATAACCCCGGCTGAAATTGATCAAAATGTAGAAGAAAAAGTAAAAAAGTATTCCGAAATTATTTATAAAAAATTAGGTTGTAAAGGCGTAGTACGCATTGACTTTATTCTCAATTTTGAAAATGAACCCATCTTTTTAGAAATCAACACAATTCCCGGACAAACCGCCATGAGCATTATTCCAAAACAATTGGCGTACAATAATATTTCTCAACAAGAATTTTATGCAAACTTGGTTTTAGAAGTTTTAAATTAAGAGGAATTTATAGTTATCTCTATTTTTTTTGCAGTGCATTCACCGCATTCTTAAACTGATAATAATAGGAACGCGAAACCGTGAACATTCTTGAATCCATATAGACAAGATTCTTTTGAATTTTATCCACAAACTTCAAATTGATGATCGTGGCATTATTGATACGAACAAGATATTCGGTGGGGAGTTTCAGGGCAACATCTTTAATAGTAGACTCATGAAAATAGAGCTGATTGGTAGAAGTTTCTATCGCAATCAATTTTTTCTCTTTGATAATTACCGTAATAACGCTAAATTTAATTTTTGTCGTAATTTTTTGGAAGCGTATGAAAAAAGAATCATTTTCTTTATTTAAGGAAGATTTCGATGGTTTATAAACAATAGAACTTTCCGCAGCTATGGGTTCCGTTTGATAGATATTACTAATATCGGAAATAATCCGAGTGATTTTGTAAATTTTGCGAACCAACAAATCGTTGGAAAACTGGATGGGGAGGACATCGAATAAACCTTTATCAAGCCAAAAGTGGGGATTTTCTTTCGAAGAAATAATACCCAAAACAAACGGAGGCTTGTGAATCATTTCTAAAATTTCAATCTCTCCGGTTTTTTGATGAGAAAGGTCGAGGATTAAGATTTCGGGGCGAAAGTGATTCATTTGCTCCAAAAAATCTACACGTTGATTAACAAATCCAAAAAAATGAATGGATTTAAACTTTGACAAACAGTCAATTACCTTTTTTTCAAGGGTTGCGTTTTGAATAAACGCAAAGCATGTTACTGATTTCATAATGATTTTATTTTATTTAAACTGCGCGGCAATAATAGTATATTTTTTAAAATAATCAAGCAAAAAATACTTTTTTTTAAAATAATTTCTTTTTGTTCCGTTTTTTTTATATATTTTTGCGAACTGAATTATTAGATATGTCAAAGAAAAGAATCTTATACATTACTCCTGCCATTTATCCTTATTTACCGGAGAGCTATATTTCCTCTATTTGCAGATTCTTGCCTCAAGGAATTCAAGAAAGAGAAAATGAGATTAGAACGTTTATGCCTAAATATGGTTTAGTGAATGAACGTAAAAACATGTTACATGAAGTGATTCGGCTTTCAGGGCAAAACATTATCATTGAAGAAGATGACTATCCGCTTATTATTAAAGTAGCTTCTTTGCAGGCGGTTCGCATGCAGGTGTATTTTATTGATAGTGAAGATTTTTTTAGAAGGAAAGCACTTTTTGTAGATGAAAACGACCAGTTTTTTGCAGATAATGATTCACGTATTCTATTTTATGCAAAAGGAGTTATAGAAACTGTACGTAAATTGGGCTGGAATCCCGATATTATTCATTGCCACGGTTGGATCAGCGCGTTAATTCCCATTTTTATTCGCACAGTTTACAAAGACAACCCTCTATTTCAGGATGTTAGAATTGTCACTTCTATATATAATGATCAATTTTCCGAAAGATTCTCTTCCAATTTTTTGAAAAAACTTAAAATCACGGGAATTCCTCGAGAGTATTTGAAGCATTTTAAAGGGACGGCAGGGTACGATACCATACTAAAAACTGCCATCGACTTTTCTGATGCCGCCGTAATCGGCCATCCCAATATTACGCCTTCATTAAAAAAATATTTGAAAAAATACGAACATCCCACAATTGTACATCCGGAAACGGAAGAATATTTAGAATATGTTGATGAATATAACCATTTTTATGAAGAACTTTTGGAAATTCCACCACGAGAATTTTAATGTGCGCATCTTAAATTATGTAGCTCTTTTTTTGCTTTCTACCATGTTATTGATTGCTCAAAGTTGCAAAAAAGAGCCAAGTTCTATTGGACTTGATCTAAAGGATCGTAATGATCTGCTAAATGCTGTTTTTACAGATACTACAACTTTAATCGCATATTCTGTTTTAGAAGACACATTAAATACTACAAATCTTATACACAATTACTTAGGCCATATAAAAGATCCTATTTTTGGAACTACCACCGCCGGCATATACACCCAATTTATTCCATCCGGAAATAATGTTAATTTCGGCGAGTCGCCGCAACTCGATTCTATTGTTTTAACGCTAAGATACACAGGTGGTTTTTATGGAGATACCACAAAACCGTTTACGATTAGAGTCTATCGTTTAACAGAAGACATCTCAACTACAGTAATATACAATCAGAATAGTTCTATTGCTCATAATGAGGAAAATCTCACTTATCGCCCTAATTTTCAGCTATTCCCTACTCCAAATACTAAAGTAAGATTAGATACGCTGTTTGATGCTCACATGCGCATCAGATTAAGCGATGTGTTGGGGAATGAATTTCTCCAGAGCGCCTCTAAAATGGCAACTGCCGACGATTTTAAAAACTTTTTTAAAGGGTTGTACATTTGCGCTGAACCTTTTCAAAATGAAGGATCGCTCGTCAATTTTACTTTACAAAACGTCAATTTATCGGGCATTCAACTCCATTATAAAGATAATGGTACAGCAAGGAGATTTTCGTTTCTTATTAGAAATAGTCCGGAAACAGTTAGATTTAGTGTTTATCAGCACAATCATGAAATGGGAAATGCAGATTTTGTGAGCCAAGTGCTCCATGATAACACTTCATTGGGAGAAAAAAAACTTTACGTGCAATCTATGGGAGGCGTAAAAACAAAAATTACATTTCCTCATTTTAAAGCATTAAAAGATAAAAACATGGTAATTAATAAAGCAGAATTAGTGATTACCAATATTGGAGAGATGTTAGATTTATACCCACCTCCGGTTAGACTAAACATTCATGGAATTAATTCAAAAGGAGATATTGTTCGCATACCTGACGATCCTTTTTTTACAAATGAAACCTATTGGGGAGGAATCTACGATGCTACAAAAAAAGAATATAGATTACGCATTACAAAATATATACAAGATATTATTCTGAGAGATAATTTTCAACCATCAATTTATTTGATGGCAAGAGATGCGCCTGCGAATCCTAACAGATTGCTACTAAGCGGAACACATCCTGAGGGAACATCTCCAAGATTAAGATTAGAAATCTATTACACTGAATACTAAATTTCTTACTATAAAACAATTACTATGTGTGGAATTGTAGCCTATACCGGGAATAATCAAGCATACCCTTTCTTGATTAACGGGTTAAAAAGATTAGAATACAGGGGGTATGATAGTGCCGGTGTTGCCCTGCTTGGGAAAGATCATATTCGACTTTACAAAAAACAGGGCAAGGTTGCAGATCTTGAAAATTACTGCGCTGCTAAAGATGTAGCAGCTTTTACCGGAATTGCCCATACACGATGGGCAACGCACGGAGAGCCTAACGACGAAAACGCTCATCCGCATCTTTCGGAAGACGGAACTTTAGCCTTGATTCATAATGGCATTGTAGAAAACTATTTGAGCTTAAAAAATGAGCTTATTGAGCGAGGCTATATTTTTAAAAGCCACACTGATACGGAAGTATTGGTGCATCTCATTCAAGATATTCGAAAAACCGAACAGGTGGATTTAGTTGAAGCAGTGCGAATGGCTCTATCCGTCATTGTAGGTACGTATGCATTAGCCATTTTGTCTGCTGAATATCCTCAGCAAATTATTGTGGCTAAAAAAGGAAGCCCGTTGCTGATTGGATTAGGGAAAAATGAATTTTTTGTAGGTTCGGACGGAGCGCCTATCGTAGAATATACACAAAATGTTGTCTATTTGAATGATGAAGAAGTAGCGGTTATGCATCCGGATAAAGAATTAAAAATTACTAATATTCGCAATGAGAAACAACGTCCTTTTATTCAAAAGTTAGAATTAAAATTAGATCAAATTGAAAAAGGTGGTTTTGAACATTATATGCTCAAAGAGATTTTTGAACAGCCCAAAGCCATTGTGGACAGTATGCGAGGAAGAATAAATACCAAAAAAGATGTGGTATCTCTTGGGGGGATTATTGAATATGAAAATAAAATGCTTCATGCGAAACGTTTTATTATTGCGGCTTGCGGAACTTCATGGCACGCAGGTTTAGTAGCAGAATATATTTTTGAAAGCTTAATTCGTGTTCCTGTAGAAGTGGAATATGCCTCCGAGTTTCGATACCGAAATCCCATTATTAATGAAGATGACGTGTTGATTGCCATTTCTCAATCGGGGGAAACCGCAGATACGCTTGCGGCAATAGAATTGGCAAAGAGCAAAGGCGCTACTGTACTGGGAATATGCAATGTAGTAGGCTCAAGTATTGCCCGAAATACACATGCAGGCTCTTATACCCACGCCGGACCTGAAATAGGAGTGGCTTCTACCAAAGCTTTCACTGCACAGGTTACTGTGCTCATACTCATGGCATTAAGTTTGGCAAGAAAAAAAGGCTCTATTCCACTCTCTTATTATTATCAATTAATAACCGGTTTGGATGCAATTCCTGAAAAAATTGAAGCTATTCTTCAAAAGAATGACGAAATAAAAAAGATAGCACACTATTTTCTTGATAAACAGAACGCTATCTATCTTGGGCGTGGCGTAAACTTTCCGGTCGCTTTAGAAGGCGCATTAAAATTGAAAGAGATCTCTTACATTCATGCCGAAGGCTACCCCGCTGCAGAAATGAAACACGGACCCATTGCCCTTATTGATGAGGAGATGCCGATTGTTGTAATTGCTACAGAACAAGAAACTTACGAAAAAGTAGTGAGCAATATTCAAGAAGTGAAATCAAGAAGAGGGAAAATAATTTCCATTGTTTCCGAAGGTGACAAAGTCGTGAAAAGCATGTCGGATTTTTGCATTGAAATACCTAAAACCGAAGAACTGTTATCTCCTTTAGTGGCGTCTGTTCCATTGCAACTGTTAGCCTATCATGTAGCTTCATTACGTGGTTGCGATGTGGACAAACCTCGAAATTTAGCAAAATCAGTCTCTGTAGAGTAATATATTATGGTAAAAAAAATAGTTCAACTTCTTATTTTCCTTAGTCTTGGAATATTTTTTGTATGGTTTTCCGTGAAAGATCTATCTCCGGAGGATGTGGAAATCATTAAAGTTAGCGCTAAGGGAGTGCTCAATTTCAAAAGCTTATTTTTCCTTTTTATTTCAATGGGCTGTGGCGTTATAGCACATTACTTCCGCGCCCTTAGAAACATTTTACTTATTGATCCATTAGGCTATCAAGTGCGTAAAAGCACCGCTTTCTATTCTATAATGACATGCTATTTAGCTAATTTAGCCATTCCGCGTCTTGGAGAAGTGTTGCGTTGCAGTATATTACAACGCTATGATCAAGTGCCTTTTCAAAAATCGTTTGGAACGGTGGTGATAGACCGTGCCTTTGATTTGTTGGTATTTGCCGCGCTTTTCATACTCATTATTTTCCTAAATACGGAATTGTTATCGAAATTGATGATCAATAAACAAGAAGGAATTACATTGGGTGCGTGGGTGAACGAAAAATGGGTGGCGTTATGGGCAATGAAATATCTTATTTTGGGCGCTCTTATCGGATTGATTTTGATTTTACTAATCTTCAAACACATAAGAACGACACGCCAAACAAACAGAAAACAGTCCAAAATCATTGGAAAAATTAAAAATATTTTTGTGGGATTATGGCAAGGGCTCATCTCTGTTAAAGATTTGAAACATCCTTATTTATTTATCATTTATACCACTGCCATTTGGGTATTTTATTATCTGGGAATTTACATGTGTTTTTTCGCCTTCGACTTTTTACAAAATTTGGGTTTCATGCCTGCATTTGTTGTAATGGTGGTGGGTTCTATCGGATTTATGATAGCACAGGGTGGCCTGGGTGCCTATCCGCTCATTGTTGCCGGAATATTAGCCCTTTATGGCGTAGATTACGCACAAGGATTAGCCGCAGGCTGGATTGGCTGGAGCGCCCAAACCATTATGATATTGGTGGTGGGTTTCACAGCGTTAATTTTGGCATCGTTCCTAAAAATTGAAGACAGACGCCGTGGTAGTGATTAATACTTACTTTTGCCACTGCAAATCATAAAATATTTTATTATGAATACTCCGCTACCGCACACCGCTTACCGCCTGCCGTTAAGCATTACAGATTACAAGTTACAAGTTACAAGTTACGTTTTGTGCTTTGTGCTTTGTGCTTTCTGTCTTTTGCCTTCTGCTTCTGCGCAACGTCTTGAAGTACATGGCATCAAAGATTTTTCAACCAATGAAACTGCCAATAAGGCTTGGGGCGTTGGAGGCGCCATTGACCTCGACCAGTTGGTGAAAAGAACCATTTTCAGAATTCATTTCGATTGGGCAATGTACAAACCTAAAAATGATATCATTAGTACCAATTATCGAAGAATGACCGGTGGCGTTTCAGCACTTTATTCTTTTAAACTCATGGAAAAACTTACATTTCGGTGTGGCGTGGAGGTGAATTATACCAATGCGAGACACTCTTATGTTCATGGTGTAGACACTATAAATGACAGATTTGTAACCTTGCTACAAACAGGAAACTTTATAGGCATCGGTCCACATATTGCTTTAAATTACGAACTTTCATCCCGGTTTAATGCAGTACTCAATTTTGTTCCTGTTTATCTTATTCCGGTAAGTTCCAAATCGTATATTACAACCGTTGAACCTGAATATAAAAAAGGACTTTGGTTGTTCCCGCTTCAATTAGGCATCTCTTATAAATTATTTAAGTCCGATTAATCAATGAAAAAAATCATCTTTTTAAGCATTGTTATTTTATCGGTATTGGCTTTGTTCGCAAAACCACGAAAAAAGAATACTGAAAACCTGCCTCTGTTAAATACAAAATGGATATTGGAAGAGGTTTACGGAATGCCTGTTACACAGGGTGTAGATACCGCTTTTATCATTTTTTTCGATAATTATAGAATTTCAGGAAATTTTGGGTGTAACCTCTTTTTCGGAAATTTTAGCTTTGGAAAAAAAAGAATAAAATTAGATTATGTAGGTTCTACAAGAAGACTGTGTATAGACATGAGCTTGGAAGATCAATTTTCAAAAGCCATTCGAGATGATATAACTCATTACCACATAGAGAAAAACAAGCTTTATTTACGTTATAAAGAGCATGTGATTTTAAAATTTGAAGGAATAATTTCACCAAAATAAACAGTACTATTTATGAGTAACGCAAAAGTTGCCCTTATTACGGGAATTAACGGACAAGATGGTTCGTATTTGGCAGAATTTTTGTTAGAAAAAGGTTATGAGGTACATGGCATGATGCGGCGTGCCTCCTATTTCAATACCGGAAGAATTGAACATTTATATTTTGATGAATGGATTGAAGATATGAAACAGAAACGTCGCATTGAGCTTCATTATGGTGATATGACCGATTCATCAGCGATTTTGAGGATTATTCAAGCCGTTCAACCTGATGAAATTTATAATTTGGCTGCACAGTCGCACGTAAAAGTCTCTTTCGATGTTCCCGAGTATACGGCAGAAACCGATGCTGTTGGGACTTTACGCATCTTAGAAGCAGTGCGCATTTTAGGATTAGTAAAGAAAACACGTATTTATCAAGCATCTACATCGGAGCTTTACGGTAAAGTACAAGAGATACCTCAAACCGAGAATACGCCGTTTTACCCGCGTTCTCCCTATGGAGTAGCTAAGTTATACGCATTTTGGATTACAAAAAATTATCGGGAAGCGTACAACATTTATGCGGCTAACGGAATTTTATTTAATCATGAAAGCGAACGTCGTGGCGAAACTTTTGTAACGCGGAAAATTACGCTTGCCGTGGCGCGTATCAAACACGGCAAACAGAAAAAATTATATCTCGGAAATCTAAATGCCATGCGCGATTGGGGCTATGCTAAAGATTATGTGGAATGTATGTGGCGTATTTTGCAACATAATGAGCCGGACGATTTTGTGATTGCTACCGGAGAAATGCATTCTGTGCGTGAATTTTGTACACTTGCCTTTGCTGAAGCCGGAATTACTTTACGCTGGGAAGGAGAAAACGAAAACGAAAAAGGGATTCATGTGGAAACCGGTGAGGTTTTAGTGGAAGTTGATCCGAAATATTACCGACCTACCGAGGTAGAGCAATTGTTGGGCGATCCTTCCAAAGCTAAAAAATTGTTGGGATGGAATCCTACAGCAACGCCGTTTGAAAAATTGGTGAAATTGATGGTGCAAAATGATTTGAAAAGTATTTCATAATGAATAAAAATTCAAAAATATACATTGCCGGACACACCGGTTTAGTAGGCTCGGCAATTGTACGTTGTTTACAAAATAATGGCTATACCAATTTCATTTTTAGAGATATTAAGGATTTGGATTTAAGAAGACAGCAGGAAGTAGAAGATTTTTTTGCCCAAGAACAACCGGAATATGTTTTCCTTTCTGCTGCCAAAGTAGGGGGAATTTTAGCCAATAATACCTATCCTGCGCAATTTATCTACGATAATTTGATGATTGCGACCAACATCATTCATTCCGCTTATTTATATAAAGTAAAAAAACTATTATTTCTCGGCAGCTCTTGCATTTATCCAAAAATGGCGGCACAGCCCATTAAGGAAGAGTACCTTTTAACCGGAAGTTTGGAATCCACTAATGAGGCTTATGCCATTGCCAAAATTACAGGATTGGAATTGTGCAAATTTTACCGTCGAGAATACGGTTGTGATTTTATTTCGGCGATGCCTACGAACTTGTACGGTATTAACGATAATTTCGATTTAGAAACTTCGCATGTTTTACCTGCATTAGTTCGCAAATTTCACGAAGCGAAAACAACCGGAAAAGAAGAAGTTGTACTTTGGGGCACCGGAACGCCCAAACGTGAATTTTTGTATGTAGATGACCTTGCCGACGCCCTGTTGTTTCTTATGCAACATTACGCCGGAGAAGAACCGGTGAATATTGGCATGGGAGAAGATGTTGCCATTGGCGCATTAGCTCATATCATAAAAGAAATTGTTGGTTTTCAAGGAAATATCATTTATGATACTACCAAACCGGACGGTACGCCGCGAAAATGGTTAGACGTTACCAAGATTAATAATTTAGGCTGGAAACATAAAACCAAATTAACAGAAGGAATTAAAAAAGTGTACGAGTGGTATCAACTCCATAACTTGTAACTTCTATGAAAATCTCCATCATCACCGTCACTTACAACGCCGAAAAGTTCTTAGAAAGAACGATCTTAAGTGTTTTACATCAAACATGTAAGGACTTTGAGTATATTATTGTGGATGGCGCTTCGAAAGATAAAACCGTGGAGATAATTACGAATTACGAATTACGAATTATTAATGGAGAGTTTCCGGGGGTTAAGCCGGAGCAGTTTCGATGGATTAGTGAACCTGATAGAGGGTTGTATGATGCAATGAACAAAGGAATGGATTTGGCAACCGGAGATTTTTTGTGGTTTGTCAATGCCGGAGATTTGATTTACGATGAGCATACTCTACAAACTATCGTGAATGCCTATTCCGAAGCCCCGATGAGTGATATTATTTACGGACAATGTTTGATGATTGACGAACACAAAAATGCGCTTGGAGAACGACATAAAATTGCGCCTAAACAGCTGAAAAAAAACTGTTTACTGCAAGGCTTGGTAGTATGCCATCAATCTATTTTAGTAAAAAAAACAATCGCCCCGAAATATAATTTGAAATACAGAATTTGCGCCGATTATGATTGGACTATTCGAGCGGTAGAAAAATCAAAAATTAATAACTATGTGGATCAACATATTTCCAGGTTTTTAATAGCCGGATTCTCTTCTCAGCAAAGAAAAAAATCCTGGATAGAGCGTTTCAACATTATGAAAAAAGAGTTCGGGTGGTGCAAAACCTTATGGGCGCATTTGATCATCATACTAAAATATCCGTTTACCAGAAAATACTAATTATCATGATTATACAAACAGAAGTTAAAGTCTTTTCCGACCGCACCAAATTGCCCTTGAGAGATGCTGATTTATTAACCATTGCTTATGAAGCTGCGAAACATGCGTATGCGCCATATTCACGCTTTAAAGTGGGTGCGGCGGTTTTATTAAAAAACGGACATATTATTTCAGGAAATAATCAAGAAAACGCGGTGTATCCTTCAGGAATGTGTGCTGAGCGTGTGGCGCTGTTTTATGCTGCTGCACAATTTCCGGAAACGCCCATTGAAAAAATTGCGATTACTGCCATAGGAAATGAAAAAGAAACAAATCGACCTGTTCCGCCTTGCGGAAGTTGTCGTCAATCACTTTTAGAATATGAAATAAAATTTGGCGAGCCTATTGAAGTGATCATAGCAGGCGCAAAAGGAGAAGTTTATATCGTAAAATCCGTTGCCGAATTGTTGCCGTTATCGTTTAACAACGATTTTTTATAAAAGACGCTTTAATAATTCAACATTACCGGCATAATCAACATCAGTAAATCTTCTTCCGGAGAATCTTGTTCGGTGGGAATAAGCAAAGCTGCACGGTTAGGTTGTGACATCTCAAGGGTTATTTCTTCCGAATCCAAATTTTCTAACATTTCTCTTAAGAATTTAGAGTTAAAACCTATATCCATGGCTTCTCCCGTATAAGCGCCGGTGATATTCTCTTCTGCTTTATTCGAAAAGTCTAAATCTTCTGCGGTAATCACTGTTCTTTCGTCTGAAAGAGAAATTCTTACTTGATAAGTGGATTGATTTGAGTAAATTCCCACACGGCAAATAGATTTGTGAAATTCTTTTCTATTTACCACAAATTTATTCGGATTTTCTTTGGGAATAACTGCCTGATAAGCAGGAAATTTTCCTTCTTTTAAAGAAGAGAATAATACGATATTGCCGAATGAAAAACGAATATGATGAGTGTCGATAGTATATTCTACTTTTACTTTTTCATTTACTCCGGATAAAATAGATTTTAATTGTGTGATGGGTTTTTTGGGCAATATGAATGAAAGCGTATCATCTACTTTAACAGCGGTGTTTGTGTAACGTACCAATTTATGTGCATCGGTAGCCACAAAAGTGATGTTTTCATTGGAAAGTTCGCACAAAACGCCCATCATATTCGGGCGAAGTTCGTCGTTTCCGGTAGCAAACAATGTTTTGCTTATGGCGCGTTGTAAAATAGGAGCTTCTATTTCAAACGATTGCGGGTCTTGCATGGTTTTCATTGCCGGATATTCTTCTCCGGGGAAACAGGAAGAATCGTACTCGCCGTTTGCTGCTGAAAATTTCAACGTATGGTTTTCAAGGTCAATATCAAAAACAAGTGGGGTTTCGGGCATCAATTTCAGCGTTTCCAAGATGGTTTTTGAGGGTATGGCAACAGCGCCTTCGCCTTCCACATTGGTCAGTTGAACGGTGGCAGTCATGGTGGCATCCAAATCGGAAGCCATGAGTGTTAATATATCTCCCTCAACGGTAAAAAGGAAGTTATCCAATATAGGTAAAGTGCTGTTGGTGCCTAAAACGCCACTGATTGCACTTAAATTTTTATACAAAACATCACGAGATACAATAAATTTCATGTTTTTTTTGATTAATTGTTAAGGTGGCAAAAATAAAAAAATAATGTTTCTTTGCAAAGGAAAAAAGTAATTAAATCAAAATTAAACATGGACAAAAATCAAGTACGCGAAGTAATTGCCAAACGTGTGGCAAAAGAACTTAAAAACGGAGACGTTGTGAATTTGGGCATTGGACTTCCCACATTAGTACCTAATTATTTACCGCAAGATGTTGAGTTAGTGTTGCAATCGGAGAACGGGTTGCTGGGTATGGGGCCTACTCCGGAAGCAGGTAAAGAGAAAGCGTATTTGGTTAACGCCGGCGGCGGATATATTACGGCAGAGCCGGGAGCTTCCACTTTTTCTTCTGCGCAATCGTTTGCCATTATCCGTGGCGGGCACGTGGATGCCACCATTTTGGGCGCCATGCAAGTAGATGAAAACGGCGACTTAGCCAATTGGATGATTCCGGGCAAACTTACACCGGGCATGGGCGGCGCCATGGATCTTTTAGTAGGCGCTAAATATGTGGTAGTAGCCATGGAACACACAGCAAAAGGAGCGCCTAAGATTTTGAAAAAATGCACATTGCCGCTCACCGCAAAAGGACAGGTAAATCTCATCGTTACCGAAATGGGTGTGATGGAAATTACGCAGCAAGGTATTGTTTTAAAGGAAATTCATCCGGAGTTTTCTATAGAAGATGTGCAAGCGGCTACGGAGGCTACCTTGATTATTTCGCCGGAATTGAAGCCGATGGCGTTATAAATTTCCTTACCGGTTATTTTCGTTGGCGTATCAAAGAACCCAACCCCCAACTTGCATTTATGTTTGCTTTCAACTCTATCAGTATACCCAAAAACCAAATCTTTTTGGTGCGTCTAAACCTGTTTTTTTAAAAATATAATCAAGAAGAAAATTAGAAAATTTTGCATTACAGTTGGCAGGAAAACGAGCACATCCCTTAAATATTTTTATTTGATCATTATATCTAATCTCTAAAAATGAATTTTGGCATACTTCTTCAATCATCTCACCTTCTTCAGGAATACAACTGATGTCGCAACTTGATAATATTTTTACCAAACTCTCATACTCATAATCAAGTATAGGTGAGGTATATACTTTGGCTTCATCAAAATATTCATCTTTAATGACTATTCGCGATTTTTTAGTCGAATCTATATAAAGTACTATTCTAATTGTATCATATCGGGCTTTGAAGGAATATTCAAGGTAAAGTTCTACAAACTTATAGTTGAGCATATTATTTACAAAAATATACTGATTCTTTTCATTAGGTTGGCACAATTCGAAAAAATCTGCTCCATTTGGAGATAAAATTAGAGTATCATTTGTTAGGTGCACAATATTATATTTTTGCTCTAACTTTTCTTTATTGTCTTTTTTTGAAAGAATAATAAAATCATTTTTCTCAATTTTACTAATCTTAAATTCTTGATATTCCATTCCTTTTTGCAGGATGGCTTTTTCCTTTCCAATATTCAAATACTCATTATTTTGCCCTACCCAAGTAATCTTATCTATTTTGGGTTGGGAGCAGGTGATAAAATAAAAGAGGATTAAGGTAGAAAGGAAGATAAGATGTTTCATAAAAATTAAAGTTATTATCTAATTATTATATTTAATGAAAATAAACTGCCTTTACATATACTGATAATGGTATTCATAACTAATTCCATCCACAAAGAAAAGAGTATTTTTTGATTTAAGCGACATTTTTAAATTTTAATTCTGCAAATTCTTTAATGGTTAGATTTCCCAAAGCCGAATGTTTTCGGTTTTGATTGTAATATATTTCAACGTATTCGAACAACATAGATTTGATTTCATCCTTTGTTACGAGTTTATTTCCGTAAATTAATTCCGACTTTAATGTTTTGAAATACGATTCAGCAACCGCATTGTCCCAACAGTTTCCTTTGCGAGACATATTTAGAAAAGACCCACTAACGCAGGGCTTTTTACTACTCAAAATCAGGGTAAGATCCATTATATATTCCGGTTTGCATTCTATGAACAATACTTTCCGCATCCATTACTAAACCTATTTCCGCTTTGCGATTTTCACCGGTAAGTTTTCCTACACGGGTAAAATTATCATCATTGATACGCCACACATACCAATTATATGATACTTTAATGGGTTCTTCATCTGCTTTACAAGCATAGTCAGTAGTACTTCTAAACAAAATATGATTAAGTGACCCGATTTCTTTAGCACTCCCTACTTTCTCCCAAAGGTTCATTTTTATTCCCAGTTTTGTAACACAATGGGCATAAAATTCTACTTCATCATTTACGATTTCTGATAAATTGGGATTTGCATCAATGGGATATGTTTTTTTAAATGCTCTAATTACATCGCTGTTTAATTGCCTTAAATCATAAGCAATTAATTGAAAATACTTTTTATTGTTCTCGTCTATCTTCACAGAAAACATGTCGCCTATTTTTGTAGATACTCTCATAATATATATTTTTACGAAAAAATGCCTGACTCCCACCAGTATTTGGGATCTATTGAGTTTCGAAGATTCAACAGGTTCTCTAAACCGTGTTGGTTGATTAATTTTTGTTCCAAAATGCGTGCTTGAGTTCTTGTTAGACCTTTTATGTTTTTACCCCTGCAAACATTTGCTTTATCCTTTCGTTTTCTATTTCCTCTAGTCTTTTTTTAGTTGTTGAGTAATTTTTTTTATTAAAAAGAGCTACAATATTGGTAAGTTCCGCTTGTAAAAAGTCCATATTTTCTTCAATAGTTACTATCTTATTGAATCTTTTTTCATCATATAGCAAAATCTTTATTAATGCTAAATCATACCAATTCAGGTTATCATTACTGATATCTATTGATAAAATTGATCTATCACTGAGCAACCGAAAATAAATACACTCATTTACAGACAAATATGTGTCATAGTAATCTCCAAAATATTCAGATGAATCACTTCCTATTAACTTGAAGCCAATTGATAAGAAAAAACTATTTATTGAATCTCTAATTTCCATAATTTCATTATTATTTGTATAACATAAGTCCATCAATACTTATTTTGTAGCCTTTTTCAAATAAATAATCAAGCTCCATTTGATAGAAACTACCTGGCTTAACCTGATTAAGTGGAGTTGCAAGCCTAATATTATCTCCTCTGTTTCTAACAACTCAGGTACAGTAAAGTTCGGTGGTGGCTGTAAAAACGTCAACTCTTCCTCCGTTTCTACCAGCTCTGTTACTGTTAACTCAGGTGTTGTCGGCGGTGGAGGCGCTAATGGGGGTGTTTGTATCGGTACCACTTTACGACTCGTGCGGTTACCTGCTGCATCATATGAATATTCTCGGGGTAAGGGGTCTTGTGCCATGCAAGATAATGGAACCGCTAACCATAATAAAAAAATAATTCTTTTAATCATACGCCATAATTTTCATTAATAATTCAAGAGCAAAGATAGAAAATATTTCTGAAACGATGAACATTTTAATAGAAAAACATGGGCAAATTTTGTCCAATTTTCAGGATAAGATAGCATGCTTTCTCTACAAATTTTGAAAGAAATATTTATCTGTCTGTACGTAATTGAAAATTTTTCATATTAATTTGCAGACAAAATTTAAAAAACATATTTCTATGAGTATTGGTGATAATTTAAGAGTGTTACGAAATAAACAGAATATTTCACAACAAGAAATTGCCGACTTCCTTGGCGTAGATCGCAAAACTTATGTAAGTTGGGAAGCCGGATCTGCAGATATAAAAAGTTCCTACATTCCCAAATTAGCAGAGGTCTTGCAAGTAGAAATCAATGACTTGTTTAAAGAAAAAGTGAGCAATATAATCATTAACCAAAACAATTCGGACAATAAAGACAGTTCAATAAATGGTATAGTGCTGTTATTAACCGATAAAGAGGCAGTGGATCAAATGATGGAGATTATAAAGAAAAAGGTTGAAAAACAATAGCGATTACGCTTTATACCCGACTACGTTGTGGGTGATAGACTCGAAAATTAGACCCGCAACCATCCCCAAATACTCAGCATCAATCTCATCAAAAGCAGCAAGTTTTTCACTATCTACATCCAAACATCCGATAACTTCATTATCAGCATTTTTCAACGGAATTACAATTTCCGATTTGGAACGCGAATCACAGGCAATATGCCCGGGAAATTGATTTACATCGGGAACGATAAGTGTTTTCCCTTCATTGATAGCAGCCCAGCAAACGCCGCTATTTTTTTTCAAAATCTGACAGGCTAATGGACCTTGGTATGGACCTACGGTTAATTCGTCGTTAACCAATAAATAAAAACCTACCCAAAAGAAATTATCCATTTTATGATATAACAGCGCATTGACGGTAGCCATTCGTGCGCATAAAAAATCTGTCTTTTGCAACAACTCTTCCAATTGTTGTATGATTCTTTGGTAACGACCTTCTTTTTTTGAGAGCATAATTATTTGAAAATTAAATGATAACTTCTTATTATGTGGCGTTCGTTTCCTGTCACCACTTCTTTACCCGCTTTAAATTTAACAAATTCGTAGGCGAATTATCTAATCCATTAATGTTTTTTTGAATAAACCGCGCTTTTTTATCGTAAAAAAGTACAACTACCGGAGCGTCTTCCATTAACAAAGAATCTAAAATGGTATAATATTCATTTCTAAGAACTTCATCTGTGATGGTTTGTGATTTTTCAAAGAGTTCATCAAAAGCCGGATTTATATAATGGGTATAGTTTGACCCAATGGGTTGCAAGTTTTTAGAATAAAAAAGCGACAAGTAGTTTTCGGCATCGGGGTAATCGCAAATCCATGAGCCTCTAAAAAACGGCAGCTGATAACTGCGCATCATTTGTCGTTGTTGCGCCGCTTGTTGCACTTCTAATGAAATGCGAATCCCGATTTTGTTTAATTCATGTTGAATATATTGGCATAAATCCAAATAGCTTGCCGAAACCGAAAGTGGAATTACAGGCAATCCCTCCCCATTTGGGAAACCTGCTTTTTGCAATAACTCCAACGCTTTTTGCGGGTTATAATGATAGCCTTTCACTTTTTCGGAATTAAATGAAGCCATGCCCAAAGGTACAAAACCGCTGGTGCCTGCATATCCCATGTTGTTACGCAAGTATCGAATCATTTTTTCTCTATCGAAACCATAATTAATAGCTTGTCGTATTTCTTTGATTGACAATAGATTATTTTCTTTTTCTTTCAATAAAAATCCTAAATATTCAGTATTGAGGAAAGGACCGGTTTGCAGCGTAATTTTATCTGCATATTCCTCTTGTAGAGTTCCTTCTTTGGTTAATAAAGCATCTTTATAACAAGCTTCAATTCCGGAAATAAAATCCAAATTCCCTTTCATAAACTCCATGAAAGCCACTTGTTTATCAATAATAAAAGAAACGGCAACGGCGTCTAAATAGGGAAGTTTTTCGTTATTTTCATCTCTTTCAAAATAGTTTTCGTTTTTTCGTAATACTAATTTAATTCCCTCTTCCCAAAGTTGAAACTGAAAAGGACCTGTGCCTACCGGAAACTTCCTGAAGTCTTTACCATATTGTGCTACCACTTCTTGCGGTACTACCGAAGCGTACTTCATGGCAAGCATTCCCAAAAACGGTGGAAAAGATTCTGCCAATACGATCTGAAAAATAGTATCATTTAATGCAAAAAAAGCATAGTTTCCTGCATCATTTTTGGCAACTTTTTGAAAAATCCAGGCGCCCGGCGAAGCGACTTCAGGGCTTACAATCCGGTTAAAGCTATATACAAAGTCAGCAGCCGTAACTTTTGGAGGTTTATCAAAAATATAATTATCAGTATTTTGAAAAAACACATCATCGCGAAGATAAAAAGTATAAGTTTTGCCATCGGGGCTGATTGTCCAGTGTTTGGCAATCATGGGCACAACGTGCAGCGAATCGTCCAAGTCTATCAATCCGTTATACAGCATGTTACACACCCAGGTAGCCGCCTGTCCCGATGCGTAAGCCGGATCGAGCGATTGAATACCCACCGCTTCATTATATCGAAATATTTTTTTGTCGGATATAGTTGAAGATGAGCATGCAACAAATAAACAGAGAGCAAGAAAAACAATGAAGCAGTGCAGGGGATTATATTTCATCTGAATATTTCATAATTTTTTTGGCAAAATTATTATTTAATATAAATAGTTCTACTACTTTTGCCGAAAATTTTTAACAATTCCGTCAGTTAAAACTGACGGCAATCTTTAAATCTTAAATTTTTAAACTTTAATGCGCACCATCCTAATCCTCATCAAAAAAGAATTTCTACAAGTATTTAGAAATACGTTGTTAATGCAGATTCTTATTGTGGCTCCGTTGGTGCAATTTTTACTTTTTCCTTTTACTGCCGACTATGAGATAAAGACGCTTAATATTGCTTTCATTGACAACGATAAGTCCACTATTACCAGAGAAATGCGGAATAAGTTTGAGTACTCAAAATATTTTGTGAGCTATGGTTTGTTGGAAAGAAAAAAAGAAGCAGAGGACTTAATGTTAAATGATCATATTGATATTTTAATTGAATTTCCACAGCATTTTGAGAAGAGTATTATGACCATGGAACCCACTACGATTGCCATTACGGCAAATGCCATTAATAGTGTGAAGGCAGGCATCGGTGTGGGTTATGTGCAAACCGTTCTGGGAGAGTTTTATGAAGATAAAGTAACGGAACAGAGTCCAGCAGGCAGCAAATCTTCTAAATTGCTGATTACTAATATTTATTGGTATAACGAACAAATGAATTATAAAAACCTGATTGTTCCCGGAATTTTAGTGATTTTGGTTACATTAATCGGGGCGTATGTTACGGCATTAAATATTGTTCGCGAAAAAGAGATTGGAACGATTGAACAAATCAATGTTTCACCTATTCAAAAATGGCAATTTTTGGTAGGAAAAATGATTCCTTTTTGGATTCTCGGCATGGCTGAATTTTTATTAGGATTATTTCTCATGAAAATTGTTTTCGGAATTACCGTGCAAGGAAGCTTGCCGGTGCTTATTTCTGTGACTTCCATTTATTTATTGGTAATGTTAGGATTAGGTTTCTTCATTTCCAGTATCTCCTCCAATCAGCTTCAAGCGATGTTTATCGTGTTTTTCCTATTTATTGTTTTTGTTTTATTAAGCGGATTATTTACACCCATTGAAGGAATGCCGCAATGGGCAAAATATATCAACTACCTCAATCCGATGTCGTATTATATGGATGTAATTAAACTCATTGTGTTAAAAGGCAGTGGGATTGAGGAAATTAAAATGCAAATCAGTGTGCTTTCGGGAATGGCGGTAATTATAAATGCTGCCGCATTATTCAGTTATCGTGAAGCAAAAAAATAAGCGGCATTGCAAATGCCGCTTAACTTGTGTGACTTTTTTGAGATTCCTCGCTTTGCTCGGAATGACGATTTACTCGCGCACTTTTAACAAATACCCTGTCCCGTGTACATTAACAACCTCTACTTTCGGCTCGTGCCCGACTTTGTATCTGTTTTTTCTTCCACCATCAGGATTGAGGTGTTCGGCAGTATTTTCTCCATCAGATTTAAGGTATGCTCTAATTTTTGAAAGGAAAACATCTAAACTTCTTCCCATCGCAGCTTTTGATTCGCCCCAAATCTCTTTAATCAATATTTCTCTTGGAACTAATTTATTCTTGTGCTCATATAATAGCCTAAGCAGTTGCGCTTCTTTTCGGGTAAGCATACGAACATGCTCGCCTTTTATTAACTTCAATTCACTATAGTTAAAAATAAAGTCTCCAATGTTGAATATGATTTCTTTATGTAAGATAACTTTCTTGCTTGCGCCACGGGATCTTCTCAAAATGGCTTCAATACGAAGTAACAATTCTTCCGTGCTGAAAGGTTTGGTAACATAATCGTCGCATCCGGCTTTAAAACCCTTGATTCGATCTTCTTTACTGTCTTTTGCCGTTACGAAAATAACCGGCAAGTCAGGGGTTATATTGTGTAATTCGTTAATAACAACATATCCGTCTTTTTTTGGTAATCCAATGTCTAACAGACAGATATCACAGCTGCCATTTTGATAGCCTTTTATAGCAGCGTCTCCGTCTCCGTAATCTACTACTTCGTAGTTCATCATTTCAAAATAGTCCTTTAATACCGAACGAAGATTTTGACTATCTTCAACGAGCATAATTTTAGCTTTTTTGTTGTTCATCGCTTAAATATTTTTTGTTAATAAAATTATAATTCTGGCATCTATTTTTTCTATATAGATAATCGCTATTTTTGTGTGTTTTATTGCTTTCCAATGAAAATTTATATTAATCTGATTTAAAGAAAATTACAATGATACATGAAGTTTTTTTAGCAAAAACATTTGCAGGTTTTGAAAATTTATTGCTAAAAGAGTTGCTAAAATATGGTGCAAAAAATGCAATTCTGTTAAATCGTTCAGTGCAATTTGAAGGAGATTTTCATTTGTTATATAAAGTAAATTATTATTCCCGATTTGCCTCTCGCGTACTTTGGCAAGTGAAAAATTTTACTTTCGATTCAAATACTTCTTTTTATAAAGAGATTTTTGCTTTTCCGGCGGAAAAATATTTGTCGCGCTCGGGAACGTTTGCAGTGAGCTGTACCGCTTCGGAATCCATATTCAAAACACCGCTTTTTGCATCGCTTCTTACAAAAGATGCGATATGTGATCGATTTAGAGAACAATACGGCGAACGCCCCGACGTAGATAAAGAAAACCCCGAAGTACAGTTTCATATTCATATTTATAAAAATAATGCGATTTTTTATTTAGACAGCTCGGGCGAGTCGCTGCACAAAAGAGGCTATAAAGTTTCGAATCATCCGGCATCTATCAACGAAATTACTGCCGCTGCCATGGTAGCTTTGAGTGATTGGGACGGCAAATGCGATTTGATAGACCCCATGTGCGGCGGCGGCACTATCCTCATTGAAGCGGCCATGCAAGCGCTCAACATTCCCGCAGGATATTACCGCGAAAAGTTCGGTTTTTTTAAATGGCTAAATTTCGATAAATACGCTTGGAAAAAGATAATGAATGAATCTATTATAAATGAAGATATTCCGATTGATTTATATGGATACGATTGTAATCCGAGATTTTTGGGAATGGCAAAAGCCAATGTAGAAAAAGCGCGATTAGAAGATTTTATTTTGCTAAATAAAAAAGATATGCGGACATTGAAACCGGTGCGCACCCCTTCGTTGCTTATTTTTAATCCTCCTTATGGCGAACGACTTGAAATAGAAGATAATAATGTATTTTATAAAGAAATAGGAGACGCCTTAAAACAAAATTTTTCTAATTGCAAAGCATTTTTGATAAGTTCCGACATCGAGGCTTTAAAGCATATCGGATTAAAAACCTGTTTTAAACAAAACATGTTCAACGGACCTTTGGAATGCAAATATTATGGTTATGATCTATTTTCCGGCAAGTTTGCTCCATCGCACAAGACCCAGCACGGAGACTACAAAATACACGGCAAAAAGGATCGCTGAGAAGTAAAGTCCTAACCACCAATTGGCAATGACGTAAATGGCGTTTACCACCATCCAAACACACCAGTGTTGCAGGTACTTTTTTGCTAAGAGCCACATGCCAATCACACTTAATGCTGTTGAAAAAGCCTCACTTACGGGGATAAGAGTGTTTGTATACCTTATTAATACAAAGGCAATAAGAGGTGTGAGTAAAAATATAATAGCCAAGAGCTTTGGGTAATATTTTTTTGGAAGATTTGAAATTCCGGAATAGGAATTTTCGGAACTATTTCTTTTCCAAACGATGATACCATAAATATTTGCGCCCAAGTAATAAAGATAAGTTAATGCCCAAGCATAACAATTTACTTTGGCAAAAATGTAGATATAAAACAGCGACATTACGATTCCGGCAATCCAAAGCCACCATGAAGCGCGGTACTCTAAAATAATGTACACTAAACCGATAATAGCGCCGATAAGTTCAATGGTGGAGATGTTCATAAAATTGTTTTATTGCCGGCAAAATAATAGTTTTCATTTATAAAAAACCTATTTTTGCAAAACTATTAATCATAAAATTATGTCAAAAATTAGATTAGGAATTGTAGGTTACGGTAATGTAGGACGCGGTGTAGAATATGCGATAAGCCAAAATAATGATATGGAGCTTGCGGCAATCTTCACGCGTAGAAAGTCTGATGAGATAACGCCGATAACTGCCGGAGTTAAAGTCTATAATGTTGAGGATGCCGAAAAACACCTCCATTCTATTGATGTAATGATGCTTTGCGGAGGTTCTGCCAACGATTTAATGAAGCAAGCTCCCCATTTTGCTGCTATGTTCAATTGTGTGGATAGTTTTGATACCCACGCACGAATACCCGAATATTTTGCAATTGTGGACGAAAGCGCCAAAAAATCGAAAAAAGTAAGCATTATTTCCACCGGTTGGGATCCGGGCTTGTTCTCTCTGCTGCGTGTATTGGGAATGGCGTGTATTCCGCATGGCTGCGATTATACTTTTTGGGGAAAAGGTGTCAGTCAAGGGCATTCTGATGCCATACGACGAATCAATGGCGTAAAATATGCCGTTCAATATACAATTCCTCTTGACTGTGCAATGGCAGAAGTACGAAAAGGCAGTAATCCAACGCTTGTTACGTGTCAGAAACATATTCGGGAATGTTTTGTGGTAGCTGAATCCCAAGCAGACTTAAATATCATTGAGCAAACAATCAAAACAATGCCTCACTATTTTTGCGATTATGACACTCTTGTTCATTTTATATCGGAAGAAGAGTTTAAAAGCGAACACACAAAAATGCCGCATGGCGGTTTTGTTTTCCGTACCGGAGCAACGGGAAAAGAGAATGTGCATCAACAACGCATGGAATTCTCACTGCAACTGGACAGTAATCCTGAATTTACTGCCGGAGTAATGGTTGCATACGCTCGCGCTGCATACAAACTATATCTGAAAGGTGAAACCGGAGCGAAAACTGTTTTTGATATTCCTTTAGGATTGTTAACGGTTGATTCCATGGAGGAGTTGAGGAGAAGAGTGTTGTAGGGTGAATTAAGCTGTAAATCTACTTCCCCTTATCAAGTAAACCGAATAAAGAATTAGTCCTGCCCAAATAAAGCTAAAGCAAACGATATGTGCGGTAGTGAATACTTCCTTAAATAGTAGGACTCCAACAAGCAGTTGCAAGGTGGGAGACAAATACTGAACAAATCCCAAGGTGGTCATGGAAACAGTTTCAGCTGCTTTTCCAAATAAAAACAACGGAATGGCAGTGATAGGTCCCGTTAACATGATGAGTATCAAAGTAGAAATATCAGTAAGTTGATAGCTGTTGGTGTGATTTATAAAAGTCATTATTAAAAAGCCGAGCGCCACAGGGAGTGCAATAACGGTTTCTACTGTCAATGCCGGCATCGCTTCTATTTGGGCTTTTTTTCGCAAAAATGCATATAGCGAGAAGGTACAAGCTAAAATAATCGTTATAAAAGGAAGGGTTCCGTAGCTGAACGTGAGATAGGCAACACCGAAAAAGGCAAATGCAATTGCAATTTTTTGTATTCCGGAGAGCCGCTCTTTCAAAAAAAGTACGCCCAAAATGATGTTAATAAACGGATTTATGTAATATCCCAAAGAGGCATCTATGATGTGTCCGTTTTCTACCGCCCAAATATACAATGTCCAATTTACGGTAATTAATGAAGAGGTGCATAGTAGGTAAAGCATCTTCTTTTTACTCCTTAAAATGGAGCGAAAATCGGTTTTAAAAATGATAACGGATAAAATGAACATAAGTATGGCAGACCATAAAATGCGGTGTGCCACGATCTCATACGGCGAAATGCCGGACAACAGATACCAATAGATTGGCATCGTTCCCCAAATTAAGTAAGCGCCGATGGCGTAGAATATTCCTTTAGATTTTGACATTTTTTTTCAAAACCACAAAAATAGACGATTATTCAGCACAGAGGCACAAAATGCACAAAGTTTCACAGAGGAGTTTCATCTCTGTGGTTCTCTGTGTTTTCTCCGTGAATTCTTTGCTGAAAAAAAATCTTACTTTTGCGCCAAAATTACTATTTGATTATAAATGTTAATCTATCTCCCCGATGTTACCCCCCGAATCTCATACACTTTTCGTGTAATATTCAAGCATATCTTAAACTGTCCCATAAATTTTACTACAAATATTGATGAATTTTTGGCTTCAACCGAGCCGAAAATGGCATATTCATCTCACAAAATTGAAACGCCGGTTTGGATGGAAGCCACGCCACTGCTTTTTGAAGAAAATATTGTTAAACAAAATATTACTCCTGAAAAATGGGAAGATGCAACACTCTTTTTCCCCACAAGAAATGGAAACTTCCCTGTAGATTTTGCCGCGGTTATTTTCTTCCTTATCAGTCGTTATGAGGAATATTATGAAGATAATACGTTTGATAAACACGGACGTTTTCAGTGCCAAAGTAGTGTGGCATATAAATTAGGATGGCATAGAAAATTGATGGTGCACCGGTTGTCAATTGCGCTTGCCGAAATGATTAAAACATATTATCCGCAATTTAAGTATAAAACTCCCCAATATGAGGAATTATCTACCCATGATGTGGACATTGCGTATCAATATAAAGGGAAACCGTGGTGGCGCTGGTGTGGCGCAGTAATAAAAGCCTTGCTGCAACTTCGGTTTGAACACGCCCATAACTATCTGAAAGCCGCACTTGGGAAAAAAATCACTGACCTCTTCGATAATTTCGAACCTGAAAATACACACAAAAAACCCATCTATTTTATACTTACAGCCCCATTTGGAAAATACGACAAAAATATTTCTATTAAGGGTAAGGTATTTCGGGATTTAATTAACAAATTAAAAGAAACTTCTGATATAGGCCTTCATCCTTCTTATTATTCTTCAGATAAAATATCATTGATAGAAAAAGAAAAAAAATACTTGGAGGAGGTTTCACAATTAAAAATCACAAAATCACGACAACATTTCTTGCGGTTTCGTTTTCCCAATACGTTTCAAGCTTTAATAAAAGCCGGAATTACAGATGATTATTCGTTAGGTTGGCATGATGAGGCGGGATTTCGCGCTTCCATAGCCGTGCCTTATCCGTTTTTTGATTTAGTAAAGAATGAAGAAACAACGCTGATACTACATCCGTTGGTACTGATGGATGGTATTTTTAGTAAAGAAGAAGAAAAAGTGGTTTTTAATGAATTGTGGGAAGAGGTAAAAAAAATGGGAGGCACTTTGATTGTGCTAACACATAATTCAACTTTAAAGCTCTAATAAATTATTGAAACTGTTTTTTTATTTTATTTGCAATTGAAAAAATAATAATGAACCAAAAATAATCAATATGAAAAAAAAATTACTTACAGTTTTAATGATAGCAATCAGTATGATTGTGTCCGCTCAATGGAGCAATGATCCCGCAGAAAACAACCGAATTACCCCTTTGGAAACGGAAATTTACGATTTTGACATTAAAGTGTCGAAAACCGGTACTTCTTTTATCACTTTTAATCATCCAAAGAATGGAAATACCGCAACATTTCTTCAAGTTGTTGATGTCAACGGAAATATGCTGTTTCCGGAAGAAGGGTTGCTTGTAAGCAATGAAACTACGCTTTCCTGGACCCTGGCAGGTGAACTTTTGTTTGTAGATGATGACGGAAACGCGATTATTGTTGTTACAGATTGTAGAAATTCATCAGGCTATGATATTAGCTATACCCTCTATAAAGTTTCCCCTACGGGCGAAATGTTGTGGGGAGAAAACGGACTTGATCTTTCAGGAGGAATGGCACACGAATTGGTTGCCAATATGAAAATTGTTCAATTAGAAGACGGTAGTTACGTTTGCGCATGGAGCATATATCAAGGCAATGATGGCTATATTCAGTTGCAGAGAATTTCCAAAGCAGGAGAACTGCTTTGGAATGAAGTAGATGCTCGGATATACGAAAATTCAACTATGATTGAATACCCTTATTTAGTAAACGCCGGTAACAATCAAGTAATAGTGGTGTTCGCAAGAGGGTCTATATTCAATAGAATTATTAAAGCGCGAAAAATAGACAATAACGGAAACAATGTTTGGGAGCAGGATATGAACGTTTACAGTAGTGGAGGTTTTGGATTTACCCCTTTGTGGGTTATACTTAGAGTTATTCCCGACCAAATGGGTGGCGCTTTTGTGGGCTGGTTTGATGACAGGGATATGACCTGGACTGAATCCACCTATATTGCACACGTTAAGGCTGATGGCACCCATGGATTCCCTACCGGTGAATTAGGAGAAAAAATAGGACATAGCCATTTAAGAAGTTTTTTTCCTGAAATGTATTTTGATAAAGAGGAAGGATTTTTATATGTAGCATGGCGAGAAACAAACGATACTCAATCATGGCAACAGATGAAAGGACAAAAAATGAAAGTTCCTTCCGGTGAGTTGATGTGGGGAAACAATGGAAAAGATATCTACCCTCTAACGCAAAATCATGCTGCTGCGTTTTACTCCATTCAAAGCGGCGGAAACGACAATGTGGCGATTTTCTTTTCCACTAATACTTGGGACCCCGAACACCTTTGGCTTTGGGATGTTAACAAAGTTACGCTATTGAACAGTCAAGGTGAATTTGTTTGGAATGAGGAGATTATAGAATTTTCAAATCCTGTAAGTTTTAAAGGCAATTTGGTTTCCACCCCATTGATTTTTAACAATTATTGGTTAACACTATGGGGCGATGAGCGCGAAACCGAGGGCGACCCCAACGGAAACAAAAAGGTTTATATGCAACGTATAAATAAAGACGGAACATTGGGAGCTTCTGATATTCAGCCATGCGAATCTCCTGTAAACTTGAATGCTACAGAAATAACAACTACCAGTGCAAAATTATCTTGGGAAGAAGGAAACGAAGCAAATTTGAATTGGGAGCTTCGTTACAGTGAAGCAGCTCATATTTCTTGGATTTATGTAGACGCTCTTGAGGAAAAAACATACTTTTTGGATGGGCTTATACCAAACACTGTATATTTATGGACAGTAAGAGCCCACTGCACCGGAGACCAAATCAGTGATTGGGCTATGCAAAACGAATTTACTACCGAGCCGTGGAGTGTTAATGATATAGACAAAAGAATGATGACGGTTTATGCTTCCGGTAAGATGATAAACATCATTAACCCGGAAAACAGATATATCGAAAAAGTTCAACTGTTTGATATTACCGGAAAACTGCTTTTCGATTATGTCGTAAAGAGTACTGATAATGTATTGGTATCGACTACCCTTAGTAGCGAGATGATTGTATTTGTCAAAATCATTGGGCGAAACGAATTTGAAAACCATAAGGTTTTGATGAAATAAAAAAATAGGGGCGGAAAATTTTTCGCCCCTACCGTTTTATTGCACAAACACTTTACTAACTTTTTGTTGACTACTTTTTCGCGAGATCAACAATGGCTTTAAATGCCTCGGGATTATTCATTGCGAGGTCGGCGAGGGCTTTGCGGTTAAGTTCAATGCCCTTCTTTGCAAGCGTACCCATAAATACGGAATA
>Ga0209737_10000012_pt1 | contig 156284 bp, 132 predicted proteins | sample TergutCu122P3_FD_187284 | JGI IMG/M metagenome (GOLD analysis project Ga0209737, IMG submission 187284) | Cubitermes ugandensis P3 segment gut microbial communities from Kakamega Forest, Kenya - Cu122 P3 (SPAdes) (version 2) | ecosystem: Host-associated > Arthropoda: Insects > Digestive...
TGAAGTTAATATTTTTAAAAGAATTTTTCATGAGACAAAGCTTCGAAACATAATAAAAATAGCGTGGAAACAACCTGTCTGAAACCCAGGTTTCCACGCCTATCCCTCCGACAAGTACTCCACGCCGCTAAACACGGCGCTTCACTAACTTATTCTTGAGGGGTAATGGGGTTATATGTGATTTTTGTGGAAAGATAGGTTTCAAGAATAAATAGCAAATCGCTATTTTTATATATCTTAACCTTCATATGTGCTTATCAGCACATTGTTTTACATCATATGCAATAAATTTCGTTAATAATTTGGGTGCGAAAATAGAAAAATAATAGGTAAAACATTTTTTTCTTAATTTTTTAGCTAAAAAATCATAAATTGAGAAGAAATAAAACAACTACTTCTTTTAAGAGAGAAGAGAAAGGTAGCATAAAATTTATTCAAACAGCAACTTCCACATTTCCTCAATTTTTCCAATTGGAATGAGTTTTATTTGATACTTAGAAACATCAATCCCTTTCATGTTGTATTTAGACAAGAAGAAGCGTTGAAAGCCCAACTTATCGGCTTCGGCAATGCGTTGCTCAATGCGGGGCACGGGGCGCACCTCGCCGCTAAGTCCCATTTCGCCGGAAAAGCAAGTTTTGGCATCAATGGAAATATCGGCGGTAGAGGATAAAATAGCCGCCATGATTGCCAAGTTAATTGCGGGATCATCAATATTAAATCCACCTACAATATTAAGAAAAACATCTTTAGCTCCCAATTTGAAGCGGCATCGTTTTTCTAAAACTGCCAATAGCATGTTTAAACGGCGTAAGTCGAAACCGGTGGCGGAACGCTGTGGTGTTCCATACACTGCTGTACTTACCAAAGCCTGTGTTTCAATCATTAACGGACGGTTCCCCTCTAATACAGCTGCCACCGCAGTGCCGCTAAATAACTCATCATGATGTGAAAGTAAAATTTCGGAAGGGTTGGTTACTTCGCGTAAACCGGTAGCATTCATCTCAAAAATACCCAATTCGGAAGTAGAGCCGAAGCGGTTCTTAATGCAACGCACAATACGGTATCCGTAATGTTGGTCGCCTTCAAATTGCAATACGGTGTCCACAATGTGCTCCAATATCTTAGGACCAGCAATGGCGCCGTCTTTTGTAATATGTCCGATTAAGAAAATGGGCAGCGCAGTGACTTTTGCCAAATGTTGAAACTCAGCAGCACATTCTTTAATTTGCGAAATGGAACCTGCCGCAGAGTCAATGAGCGTACTTTGCATTGTTTGAATAGAATCCACAATGATAATGTCCGGTTGTAATCCTTCTATATGTTTTACAATCTCTTGTGTTTGCGTTTCGGTAAGGATAAATAGGTTTTGGTTAGGGTGTTGCGAAATCCTTTCGGCGCGCATTTTAAGTTGCGTCTCACTCTCTTCTCCGGAAATATAAAGTACTTTGCTTTTTTGTAAAGCTAACCCCATTTGTAGTAAAAGAGTTGATTTTCCAATTCCCGGCTCGCCGCCAAGCAAGGTGAGTGAGCCACGCACGATCCCCCCACCCAATACGGTATCAAGTTCTTGATAACCGGTAGTAATACGCGGCATCGCTTCCAATTCAATTTCATTAATTGGTTTGGGTTTAGATTTAATCAGTACCGATAATGCTTTGCCTTTTTGTTTTTCTTCACGATGTATGACTTCTTGTTCAAAAGTATTCCATTCGCTGCAAGTGGGACATTTCCCCATCCACGTAGTGGATTGATATCCACAATTTTTGCAATAAAAGAAACGAGTTGATTTTGCCATTAATTTTTTTGCGAAGATATAAATTAATTTTTTTGATGGAATGGCAAACGCCGGAAAAATCGGCACGTTCAAAAAATTAAAAAACAAAACTTTAATGCGAATATTTTGTTAAAATTGCAAAAGGCTTGCACAATTAAAAAATAATATTATTTTCGCGGCGTGTTATTATTGAATGAATAGTCAGTCAAAAAACATTTAAGAATAGAATATATGCCAAGAACAAAAGAGCAAAACATGGCAATACGCACCGAAAAGAAGCAGTTAATCATGGATTCTGCATTGCAACTTTTTGCCGAAAACGGTTTTGAGCATACAAGTATTGATAGTATTGCCCGGCATGCCAGTATTTCCAAGGGATTGTTATATTCCTATTTTAAGAGTAAGGATGATTTGTTATGTCAGATTTTAGCTTCCGGAATGCAGGTATTTACGAATAATATTCATGCTGAGATGACGATGGAAGGTTTTATCGCAGGTATTGAAAAGTCTTTCGATCATATAATGGAAAACAGAAACTTTTTTAAACTCTACACGATTATCAGTGTACAACCTAAGGTAACGCAAAATCTTGGGAATTTAGTAAATGAACATGGCGGTTCGCACAATCATATAGCAAGTCTGTTTCAAAAATACTTTGGCGAACGCGCTGCACAGGAATTGTTGTTGCTTTCGGTTATTATGAAAGGATATTCCATTATTTCGACGTTTGGTGACCAACAGAACGTAGCTTCATTTGATATATTAAAAAAAACAGTTGTGGATTTTGTTAAAGAACGATATAATTTTAAAAAAACAGTATAAAAAAACGATTATGAAAAATTTTAAAACTTTGCTATTGATTTTTCTTTTGTTGGGTGTAGTAGGGACAAGAAATTTTTTGCCTCTACAAGCGCAAACGCTTACCGCAACGGAAATTGTGAAACGCGCAGATGAAAACCGTCGTGGAAAAAGTTCTCATTCCGAAATTACGATGACCATCATACGTCCTACGTGGACGCGCGAAGTTGGCATTAAAGCATGGTCTATGGGAACTGACTTCTCGCTTACGTTAATTACATCGCCTGCGAGAGACAGAGGGCAAACATTTCTTAAACGCGGGAGAGATTTATGGAACTGGCAGCCGAGTATCAACCGGATGATAAGAATGTCATCGTCCGTGATGGGGCAATCGTGGATGGGCAGCGACTTTACTAACGATGATATGATACGCGAATCGTCTATTGTAAACGACTATACCCATCGATTGGCAGGAACGGAGAAGGTGCGCGAGTTCGATTGTTACAAAATAATTCTCACACCGAAAGAAAATGCAGCAGTAGTTTGGGGCAAGGTAATCACATGGATTTCAACTAAAGATTTTGTTGAAATAAAGACAGAGTTTTACGATGAGGACGACGAGTTGGTAAATACTTTTAATGCATTCGATATCAAAACATATGGCACTCGAAGGCTGGCTTCGCGCATGGAGGTTGTTCCGGCGAACAGGCCGAACCAAAGAACTGTAATGACGGTTATAAAATACGATTTTGACATTGCCATAGATGAGAGCTTTTTTTCGCAACAAAATATGAAAAGGGTTCGATAGTTTTATAGCTAATAGTTTTATAGTTAATAGGGGTAATAAGAAAATGGAAAAGTCAACTTATCAAGGATTGCTAGTGTGGCAGAAGGCAATGGATTTGACTGCTACAATATATAATTTAGTAAAAAAACTGCCCAAAGAAGAATTATTTTCTTTGAGTGATCAAATGCGTAGAGCTGTAGTTTCAATTCCAAGTAATATTGTCGAGGGGCGGGATAGAAATACAAACAAGGAGTTTATCCAATTTTTAACCATTGCACGTGGTTCAAAAGCAGAGTTGGAAACCCAGCTTTTAATATGCGTAAAAGTCGGTTATCTAAATGAAACAGACGTTTTAGACGCAATGAATTTATTAACGGAAATTGGCAAAATGCTCACTTCCCTGATCAACAAACTAAAAACTATAAAACCATAAAACTACAAACTATGAAACTAATTTGGAGAAACATTTGGCGTAATCGCCGCCGTACCATAATCACTATGGCATCGGTCTTTTTTGCAGTCTTTTTCTGTGTCATCTATTCAAGTTTTGAACAAGGAACATGGAATAGAATGATTGAAAACACACTCAACACACAAGCAGGGCACATTCAAATACACGGCAAAGGATATTGGGATGATAAAGTTGTGGATAATTTCATGTTCATGGATGCAACTACCATTGCACAGCTCGAACGTTTAAACAATATTACTAACGTCTCGCCGCGTTTAGAAACCTTTGCAATGGCTTCTTTTGAAACAACGAGTAGAGGAATAGCTGTTATTGGTGTTTCACCTGAAAGGGAAGCGCAAAAATCGAACTTACCGTCGCGTCTTGTGGAAGGCGAGTATTTGTCGGAAACAGATGATGGCATTCTTATTGGTGAAGGGTTGAGCAGATTTCTGAGAGCAAATGTTGGTGATACGCTGGCACTTATCGGACAAGGCTTTCGTGGGGCAAGCGCCGCACAATTGTTCCCAATTCGCGGCATAGTGAATTTGATGACTACTGATATGGATAATGGAGTGGCATACGTCACATTGCCGGCAGCACAACAATTTATTGATATGCCCGACGGATACAGCGGAATTTTGATTTCCATAAGAGATAACCGGCGGCTGGATGAAACTATGCAAGCTGTTAGTTTGATAGTTAATAGTTCGATAGCTGATAGCGATGAAATTAGGACTATTAACTATGAAACTACAAACTATAAAACTAGCCAATACGAAGTATTGCCGTGGTATTTCACAATGGAACGTTTGCTGCAAACAAGCGAATCGAACAGAGTATTCCTTATATTATTGATGGGCATTCTGTATGTGATTGTAGGATTTGGTATTTTAGGAACTGTTATCATGATGACCAACGAGCGTGTACGCGAGTTTTGCGTAATGATTTCCTTGGGAATGTCGCGGATACGGTTAGCCGTAATCGTTTCTGTCGAATTGTTTATTAAAAGCTTGATTGGAGCATTGTTGGCTGTTGCGGTAACCATACCGATAACGTATTGGTTTAACGTAAATCCGATACAATTAACAGGCGAATTGGCAGATACTCTTGTACAGTTCGGAATGGATCCGGTACTGCCCATGGCGTTCAATTCGTCCATTTTCATAAACCAAATAATCACAATACTTGTAATCTCTTTCTTAACGGTGATTTATCCGGTGCGGAAGATTTTGGGATTGGAGTTGAGTAAAAATAAATAAGCTTGATAGTTTTATAGTTAATAGTAATGAAAACGATGAACTAAATAAACTATAAAACTACAAATTATAAAACCATAAACTATAAAACTATGATAAAATTAGCTTGGAAAAACATATGGCGCAACAAAGTTCGCAGTGGAGTTATCCTCAGTGCCATAGCCATAGGGTTGTTTGCGGGAACTTTCTTGTTGGCCTTTATACAGGGATGGATTCTCGGTACGGTAAATAGCGACATTAAAACACAATACTCGCACATACAGATACATGATGCAGGTTTTTTGGCGAATTTTGATATTAATGCGTATTTTATGAGAGAGGAAATTGGGGAACGAATTGATAGGGGCGTTGCGCGCAACGCCCCCACAGCATACCGTTTAAACCTCAACGGAATGTTGGCATCGCCGCACAACGCTATCGGGGTGACTGCAAAAGGCGTATTTGAGGATGAAGAAATGCAAGTAACTGACGTTTGGCAACATATTCCTGATACAATGGGTGTTTTTCTTACTGACGACACCCGCATGGCAATTGTCATCAGCTCACGAATTGCCGATAAACTGAAAGTTAGGCTCAGGTCACGAATTATCTTCACATTTCAGGATGTTCATGGCGAAATGCAAAGCATTGCATTTCGTGTAGGCGGCATCTATAGAACAACAAATGCGATATTTGACGAATCGCATGTATTTGTGCGCTACTCCGACGTGTTCAGCTATACCGGTTTACCCGAAGGAGCCGTACACGAAGCCGCCATTCTTCTGCCCGATATTGAAACAAGCAACATCGTAGGTCCACAACTGAGAAACATGTTTTCCGATATGAGCGTACAAGACTGGAGTGAAATGAATCCGGCGCTCTCTATGTACTTTGCCTATACCCAATTCATGGGGATTGTTATTTTGGGAATTTTCCTCTTTGCGCTCTCTTTTGGTATCATTAACACGATGTTGATGGCAGTACTTGAACGAACACGTGAACTTGGAATGTTGGGCGCCATAGGTATGAGCAAGCGACAAATTTTCAGCATGATTATGCTCGAAACGGTTTTCTTGACGCTGCTTGGCAGCGCTGTGGGTATTATTTTGGGAATTGTTGTTGTGCTGCCAACGATGGAAACCGGAATAGACCTGAGCTTTTTCATGGAAGACCAGTTTGAAGATTTCGGATTTGCCTCAATGGTGTATCCGATACTCAACATGAGGATGCTTGTTGAAATAGTTGTTTTAGTGATACTTGCCGGAATATTGTCTGCTATTTATCCTGCAAGGAAAGCGCTAAAATTAAAACCATTGGAAGCCATGAGAGGGTAGCCTTATAATTGATAGTTTTATAGTCTTTAGTATTTTACAAATAAAAAAATAAAAAATATGAATACAATTATTGAAATAAAAGATTTAGTTAAAATCTTCAAAGACACAGCACAGGAAGTTACTGCTGTTGACCACGTGAGTTTAAATATTTCCGCAGGTGAATTTACAACCATTGTAGGACCTTCGGGTTCCGGAAAGACCACGTTATTGAATCTTATTGGTGGTTTGGATGCACCTACTTCGGGGAGCCTACATGTGGACGGCAGAGACATATCGCTTTTGACGGAAAGAGAGATGACCGCATTCCGCCTGCACCATATAGGCTTCGTTTTTCAGGCATATAATTTGATTCCGGTGCTGACAGCAAAGGAAAATGTAGCTTTTGTAATGGAATTGCAGGGTAAAAAAAGAGAGGAAATAGATAAAAGAGCAACCGAGCTCTTAGAAGCTGTTGGATTGGGTGACAGGATGAATAGCCGTCCTGCAAAACTTTCGGGCGGACAGCAACAGCGGGTGGCAGTAGCGCGGGCGCTTGCTTCAAAACCAAAATTTGTCCTTGCCGACGAACCTACTGCAAACTTGGATAGCAAATCGGCTGAAAACCTCTTGGATATCATGGAGCGACTGAACGAGCAAGAGGGAGTTACTTTCATCTTTTCTACCCACGATCCGCGCATCGTTGCCAAAGCGCGGCGGATTATTGCACTCGAAGACGGAAAAATTGTGAGTGATAAATGGATTTAAAACTCTCATTGCCGTCAGTTTTAACTGACGGTTCGCAAGATTTAAAAATTTAAAATATAGGCATGACAATTAGAAAATTAGTTATCAGTTTTCAGTTTTCAGTTTTCAGTTGTTTCCTGTTTTGTTATTCATCACTATTTGCTCAAGAATTTACAGGTTACGTTAGTGGAATGCCTTCGATTATCGTTCAACATCCGGGAAATGAGATTTGGTGGCAAATGCTCGTACATAACAGACTCAACTTTAACGCTCAGATGGGTAAATACTTGAGCGTGGATGCAGGAATACGTAACCGCCTCATTGCAGGCAGCGAAGCAATGATCCATCCTCAAAGTATCAGCAATGATCTTGGATGGCTTGACTTGTCGTGGAATTGGAAGGAATGGAAAAACGTTGTGGGCAATACCTCTATTGATCGACTATATCTTACTTTTGAAAAAAGCAAATGGAAACTGCAATTGGGCAGACAGCGCATTAACTGGGGACAAACATTTGTTTGGAATCCCAATGACATTTTCAATACTTATTCTTTCTTTGATTTTGACTATGTAGAACGTCCGGGTTGCGATGCGTTTCGCGGAACATACTATCATAATGCAACTTCGTCGTCCGAATTAGCAGTATCTGTCAATCATGATAACAAAATTACCGCAGCCTTTCTGCATCGCCGGAACTGGAAAGGGATTGATTACCAATTGATCGTAGGTATGCAAACAAAAACTGACTTTGTTCTTGGCGGCGCCATCACAAGCGATATCAAAGGATTAAACCTCAGGGGTGAAGCATCGTATTTTCATCCTGTCAAAAACCTGACCGATACAAGCGGAATTGTCGCCGTTTCCATAGGTGTCGATTATATGTTTTCCAACTCATTGATGCTTCAGGCTGAATTTTTGTATAACAATGTGGGCAAAGCGTTTTCCGACAATGGATTACTGGGATTGTATTCTGCTCCGCTTTCGGCTAAATATTTATCCATCTGCGAATGGAACTTTTTCATCCAACTTTCTTATCCTATTACTCCACGTCTTAAAGGCTCAATATCGGGCATGTACTTTATTGACATACACTCATTTTATACAGGCTTATCTTTGGACTATTCTATTATTGAAAATTTGGACTTATCATTTATTACACAATATTTCGCTTCTTTCAGTAACTCCAATATTGGAAACATGCACGTATTTTTGGGGTTTGCGCGAATAAAATACTCGTTTTGAGACATGTGATTGTTTGATTTTACATGCTTGGCGAGTATGTGTCCATCATTCTGATCAAAGAGAGGAATCTCATTGGTATAATTAAAACTTTTTTGTTTTTTTGCGAAGTTTTTAGATAGCTGAAAATTATATGGATATGAAAAATTTTAAATAATGACCTCCCAAATTACCCTTTCCGATATTGATTACGCTTTACCCAACAAAAAAATTGCCTTCTTTCCACTTGAAGATAGAGATCAATCCAAACTGTTGGTCTATAAAAATAAAACCATCACAGATGCACACTTTATAGATTTATCTGATTTCTTGGACGAAAACTGTGCGTTAATTTTTAACGATTCAAAAGTAATTCATGCACGATTATTATTTCAAAATCAATATGGTACAAAAATTGAAGTGTTTTTGTTAGAGCCTGTTTATCCTACGCGGGATATTACCTCCGCATTTTCACAAACCGGTGTGGTGGCATGGAAATGCTTAGTTGGTAACGCTAAAAAATTTAGAGAAAGTATAGCTTTTGATGTACGGTTGAATGGAAATGATACGATTAAAATTACTGCTGAAAAAGGAGATAGGGTAGGGGACGCGTTTTTAGTAACTTTTATATGGGAAGATGAAGTCATTACGTTTGCCGAATGGCTAGAGGCTTATGGAAAAATGCCGCTCCCGCCTTATATTAAAAGAGATGTAAATGCGTCAGATGAAGAACGTTACCAAACTATTTATGCTCAACAGCAAGGCTCTGTGGCTGCTCCAACTGCCGGACTACATTTTTCAGAAACAGTGTTAAAATCTCTTAAAAACAAAAATATTGTACTCGGAAACATTACACTTCATGTAGGTGCAGGAACTTTTAAACCCATTACCACCGATTCGATATTAGAACATGAAATGCACCAGGAGCAAATAATAATTTCGCGAGATACTGTTGAATTTCTTTTAAAAAATCAACATAAGAAAATTGTTGCCGTAGGTACCACAGTGGCACGAACCGTGGAATCATTGTTTATTATGGGCGCGAAATTATATCTGAACATTCCACAGCCTTTTCAGGTAAATCAATTTGAGATATATGAAAACTTATCCTTGCAAGATGTGCCTATTACCGATGCATTAACAGCTTTGTTGAATTATTTTGAAATAAATAATTTACCTGAAGTAATAGCATCAACCGGTTTGATGATTTTACCTCATTACCAACATAAAATTGCCAAAGGATTGATTACTAATTTTCATCAACCGAAAAGTACGTTGCTATTACTTATTTCTTCGTACTTGGGTGAGGAATGGAAGAGGATTTATGATCATGCATTATCGCATGATTATCGATTTTTGAGCTATGGAGATTCAAACTTATATTTGTGATCTCATATAAACTACCCCACCCTTCGGACGTCCCTTCAAAATTTGAAGGAGATATTTGTGTACAACCTCTTTGCCCGTTATTTCATTTTATAATATTCATACAATGCTTCAAATGTTTGGGTAAGTACATTGGCAATTTCATTCGCACCTCTGTTGGTGAAGTGCACGTAATCATTTCCTGCCCATCCTTTTTTTACCCATGCACGCATGGAGTTGGTGCCGCCCATCACTTCGTACATATTCCAGAAGGCAGCGCCTGCTTTCGGAATTTCAATACTGAGTTTTTCTACTAAGAGAGGTAAATGCTTATAAGTTCTTAGTTCTCCATCTACAATAGAAAGCATATCGGAAGGTCCGATAAATAAAATGGGAATATCCGGCGCTACGCGTTGTAAATATCTTATTTGAGAAATGATATTGTTTACATACACTTCAACACTTCTATCTCCGGATAAGCCGGGCACGGCATTCCCGCCATATTGCAAAATAAACATTCCTACATCCAGTAGCTGGTAAGTTTTCCGCATCAAAGAATCGTTCATGGAGGTGAAATGCAAGCCGCTGGCGCCGCGCATGGCAATGTTATCTACCGCAACCCCAAAGCCATCGTCAATTAAAACTCCATAAATACTAGCGTTTCCATTCATGGCAATAGAAAACGACTTGGTAGAAAAATTCAATGGAAAATCAAACAATTGAATACCTGGGAAATCGGTTTGCATTGCATAGTTAGTTTGATTGGTTTTGTCGGAAAACTCAGCGTTAAAATTTTCATTCAAATTGTTAATTAGCAGCGAAATATTCGAAAAATTGTCTCTTCTATCTGCTCCTCCTCTTCGATTAATTGTACTTGCAGTAAACGTATTTTTTCCATTAATTCTAAACATTTTAGCTAAAGGTCCGTAATCGCCCTCTTTATTTCTGTGCACTCTCCCCCAAAGCGAAAAAACAGTATATTCGCCTGAATAACTTTGATTTAACGCACCGGTAGGAATGGTTTGATGGAAAGGTACCATTCCGGGTCCACCACCGCCAAATTTTTGTTGAAAAAAATTGCGTAGATTAGAGCTAAATCTATCTAATTCAATTTGAGAATCTCCATAATATAAGACTCTTACAATTTTGTGTTGTGCTCTGGCTGCCTCCGCTTTTGCAAAAAAAGCATCGAAATAAGATAAGTCGCCATGCGGCAATTCAAATACGGGTTCCATTTTTTCAAGCGCAGTTTCTAAATATCTTATCGTGTCTTCTCTATGATTTTTTTCAGGTGATAATTTAATGGTATCTTCTTTTTCTATAAGGGTATTAATTTCCCATAGCCTCAAAATTTCTTCCGGATCTTCATCATAAGCAGGCGTGCGTGTCATAATTTTCGATAATGCAGGGAAACGCAATGTTTTGCCCAATAGCGAGATTCCGTCTGAGGGAAATAAAACGGCAACCAAAGCCAAGCAAGCGATGATAATAACAATAAAGAGCAGGATTTTTTGCGGTTTCATTTTTTTATCTCGGTTTTAAATGCGGCTCCGTTTCCATATACACCGGATGTAATTAGTTTTCGATCAACGGCATCTGCCTTCCAAATCACAAATACTTCATTCTCATCTATATTGATAATAAAACCACCGTTGCATTGCCAGGTAGCCAAATCAACATCATTTGCATTTGAGAGAAAATATCGTTGAAAAGAAACAGAATCGTGCTCAATTTTTACAGGATTTGGCACTAAATCTTCATAAAAAAATAGCACCATACCATTGATAATCTGTGAAAAAAACTCATTAGTTTTTCCATCGGTTTCCCATAAAGTATGAGATTCGGTATGAACAGGTATTAATTTTTCGCGATAACCTAACTTTTTCAATTCGGCATGTACCAGTTTCGAACCATACATTTTAGAGAAAAAAACAGGCGCAAATTTTTTAACCATTTTTTGCATGGGATAATCGTATTCATAAGGTACAATCGGATCTTTTGTGCCATGATAAGAAAATACGGAGACATTGTTGTTTTTCAACATTCCAAGGTCATTTACTGCTCCCCAAAGACTAGCAATAGATTTTATTTGAAATGTAATATTGTTATGTTTTCCTACAGATTCAATATTGCCCAAATCTCTACTAAAACGCGACTTGAACGTGCTTCCGGGACGATTCTCATTCTGCATAAATGCGAGATTTAGTGCGGTAATCCCACCTGCGCTCGAACCTCCCACAAAAATAAAATTGGGGTCAATTTTATATTTATTTGCATTTGCGATTAAGAAACGCATCGCAGCATGCGCATCTTGCAAAGACTTATATCCGGCACGCTCAATTGATCCTTTGGAGAGTTGAAATCCTAATCTATAATTTATTGATGATACAGTATATCCTAATGATGCAAAATAATGTCCCATTTCAACATACTTTTTTTCAGCTTTATCTCCCGCATAAAATGCTCCGCCATGAATTAACATTAACAATGGACGATCTATTTTTCCCGCATGTTGTGGCACATAAATATCCATTTTTAAGTCTAACTTTTTTTTGATCGCAGTTGTCGTAATATTTTTTAACAAAATTTTCCCTATATGATCTTCAGGAATCTCTTTAGAGTCCCAATAACCCATTACTTGCGCAAATGGCACATCTTTGTATACTTGCGTAGCAAAAAGGGAGTCTAAAAAACGTCTCGGAAACTCTGTAATGGCAGGTGGTATATAATCAATAAAAATATGAGATACTTTGGCGGTTTTACCGTCTAACAAAACCTTTGGTTTTCTTTTTTGATAATTTACCCGAAACGATTGTGGTTTTGTAAACTCGCTGCTGTCAATTAAGTATGCAGTGGCTGACAAATTTTTGATGTTGCGTGCAACACCTCTACGGCTCTGCCCATTATTCACTTCTTCAATTGCAATAATATAAGGTTTGTGATTAATTTGAGTAGAGTAATAGGTGTTTGGTTTTAAATGATGTATGTTATGATGTGTACTACAGCTTTGCAGCAATAAAACAGCAAGAAACAGCAAAAAAAACCAGGCGTTTTTCATATAAAATTCAAAAGTTAATACATGTCAATCATTTTGCAAATATCAGAAAATACTTCTTCCACCGATTGCATTCCATTTACTTCAGCTAATTTATTTTGCGCGCGATAATATGCACTAAGCGGTGTAGTTTGGTTTTGATAATGTTCAATGCGTTGCCGGATTACTTCGAGATTGTCATCGGTACGTTTTTGTAGCTCCGCTCTTCTTATAATACGTTCAATTACCTCATTTTCATCTACTTTAATGTAAACAGCAATAGTAACAGGGATAATGTGAGGGTAACCAATACCATCCATCATTTTGGCTTGTTCCAAAGTTCGTGGCACGCCATCTAATAAAAAGCCGCGTACGGCTTTAAAAGAAGAACAGAATTGATAGAGCAGGTCTAATGTCGCTTTATCCGGACAAAGATGCCCTCGGTCAATAAGTTGCTTTGCCTGCATTCCAATAGGAGAACCGGAAGCTATCTCCTTCCTGTATAACTCTCCTGTAGAAACATGTTCTAGGTGGTAGTGCTGTTTCAATAATTGGGCTTGCGTGCCTTTCCCTGAGCCGGGAGCACCTAATAAAACAATGTTAAAATAGTCTTGAATCATCGTGAAAATTTGAAAATATGCAGGTAGTTATTTTTCGCTGCAAAAATATTCATATTTTTGTCCGTTATAATGACATAATAAAAAAATGGTTTAATAATTTGTTTATTTTTAAAAATCATGATTAGTAAGAGAACTTTCTTCATATTTTTGCTTTTTGTTTCAGGTACATTATTCGCTCAAAATGCGCCATCGGTAACTTCTATCATTGAAAAAACAGCACAAAAATATAACGCACTTCCCACATTTTCTCTAGATTTTACAGTTAATATTGAGGAAAATAATAAAATAATTCAAAATTTTAAAGGAATTTTGTTTGTTAAAAAAGACAGATACTTTCTCACATTTGAAGATCAAATTATTGCCAATGACGGGACAATAATGTGGAATTACCAAAAAAGTATAAATGAAGTTACGCTTTTTGAAGCGGAAGACGACGATTTTTCAATGTTTCATCCTACAAAAATGCTTAACAATTGGAATAAAGAGTACACTGCTAAATTTATTCGAGAAGATGAGTTTCAAAAAAAACAGGTAAATATCGTGGATTTAACGCCCAAGAAAAGGTCGCCATTTTATAAAACCCGATTGTTTATTGACAAGGCGACCTCTTACATTCAACAAATTATGATGTATGAAATAGATGGTCCCACCATCACTTATACAATCACAAAATTTACACCTAATGTTCAGGTTTCAGATGCCAAATTTATTTTTAACAAAAATGATTATCCTGATGTGGAGGTTGTTGATATGCGGTAGAAAGTTCAACTGATTGTAATGCAAAAAAAATCATGTTAATTTGCCATTGCTAAAAGATAAATATGAGAAACCACCTCCTTCTTCTTGGAATCACTTTAATCCTATTGCTGTTTTTCTCTTCCTGTAATTACACGAAACATTTAACCGAAAATGAATATGCGCTCGTAAGAAATACAGTGAGAGTTGATGAAGTTAGAAGTCAACAATTTGATGATTTGACAGATTTGGTAAGGCCTATTCCCAATAGAAAGTTTATGGGAATTTTTCCGGTAAAGGTATCGCTTTGGGCAAATCATCAACCGAGGTTCGATTCTATTACGGGCAAAACGAGAGATTCAAGAATGAATCAGTGGTTACGAAAAATCGGGGAACCACTGGTGTTGTTAGACAGTTCAGACATGCAACGTTCTATGGAACAAATTGATCTGGCAATGTTTAAACGTGGCTATTTTGATGCAGCAACACATGCTGAAGTGCAATTTTTGAGAAAGCAGAAAGCAAGAGTTAATTATACGGTTACCCCGAATCAACCTTATCATATTCGGAGTATTGAGTATCAAATTGAAATTCCTGAATATAAGCGTACTATAATTACAGATACGGTAAATTCATTAGTGAAAAAAGGAATGATATACAATGAAGAGATCCTTGTTGCGGAAAGAAACCGCATGGTGAACAAAATTCGAGATCAAGGCTTTTTTCATGCTGCTCCTAGTCTTATTACTTTTTTGGTAGATACGAATAATGCATTTGCAAACCCGAACGCCCAGCAACAACCTACAGTAGCGCTTATTATTAGAGTATCTTTAGATGATGTGAATGATGAAACTTTAATAACGAGATATAGAAATCGTTACAGATTTAATAATGTGCTTATTTATACAAACTATGACTTGAATTTGGATAGAAACCTAAGTTTGGATACCATTCCTCATTTTGACTTTAGAAATAAATCGGATTCGACTTTATATGAGTTCGTTACATTGAAAAGACTCGTAAGAAGAACAAATAGAGTGAAGTTGGTAAAAGATTATAATAGTAGAACTATTGTTAATGCAATATGGATGAAGAGAGGAGACATGTTTACGCAAACCGCTTTTGAAAGGACACACAAGAAGTTGCGAGATCTAAACAATTTCACCATTATTAATATCTCTTATCATGAAGATGAAGCGCTTTGGGATAGTATTAATAAAATTGGCGCTTTAAATACGATAATACGCCTTACACGAGCCAAGCAACATGGTGTTGAAGCTGCCTTTGACCTTCGAACAGATCGAACCGGTTTGTCGTTGGCTTACACCAACAGAAATGTTTTTAGAGGAGCTGAATTCCTGAGAGTTAGTGGATTCGGAAATGTTTATTACTATAAATGGTTAAACTCACTTATTAAAAAGGAAATTATAGAAGGTAGTCTTATTTATGGAGAACTAGGAGGCGAAGTTTTGCTTAGGTTTCCAAGATTATTAATGCTGCCGAAATATCAAAATATTAACTTTTGGGGTTATTCTACTGAAATAAAGCTTTCAGCAAGTTACACACAACTTTTTTCACGTTTAAACTTGCAAGCAGCCTATACGTATAATTGGAGCCCCACGCGCCATCTTATACACTCCATTTCGCCGGTTGACGTAGCCACTTTAGATAGCCGAAGCAGTCGTGATACTGCCCTCTTTGCATATTATCCTGCAAGTTATCAACGTAAATTCGAAAAATTCTTTCTCCCTTCTGCACGATATAATTTGACCTATTGGACGCCTGAAAGAAATGGTCATATCTTCAGAGTGAATTTCGCTTTTGAAACCGTAGGACTGCTACTTTACGGCATAAACTCAGTAGTTGATAGAAATAATGCATGGACTATTTTTGGTGATTTTAATTATGGAGTTTTTGAAAAGTTTGACTTAAATCTTGCTTATACTAAAGTTATTAACAAAAATAATGCTTTTGCTTCTCGTTTTGTTTTCGGTATGGCAATACCACTGAGAAAAGGCACTGTGATTCCATTTGAAAGAAGTTTTTTTGTGGGAGGATCTAACAGTATGCGCGGCTGGACATTTCGGCAGTTAGGCCCCGGAGGATATTCTAATACAGAAAATTACATAGAACGCGTGGGCGATATGAGGTTAGAGTTAAATTTGGAATATCGAGGCACCATTTACAGAGCGTTTAAATTTGGCGTGTTTTCAGATATAGGAAATGTTTGGCTTTTATCGATATATGAAGATATGCCCAATGCCGAATTTAACTTTAACACATTTTATAAGCAAATTGCCGTTTGTGTTGGAGTAGGGCTTCGCTTGGATTTTAATTTCTTTATTATTCGAATAGATTACGGACTTCCCATCTACGATCCGTCTAAACCTATTGGAAATTACTGGATTAGTAAAAATTGGGTGAACAATAAGTGGTGGACTGGCGCACAGGGAATACAATTTGGAATTGGATATGCTTTCTAAGTCGCAGTTTTTAACATTATTTCGCGAACAAGTACCCCACGAACCAACTTCGGGGCAAGAATCGGCATTGCAACAATTGGTTGATTTTTTATACAAAAGAGATCCGAAACAGCTTTTTATTCTGAAAGGATATGCCGGTACCGGAAAGACAACCCTGATTAGTGCATTGGTAAAAGTGTTCGGAAACTTGAAAAAGAGAACCGTTTTGTTGGCACCTACCGGAAGAGCCGCCAAAGTTTTTGCTTCCTATTCCGGTGCAAAAGCCTATACCATTCATAAATACATTTATAAAATATCACAAAAAGATGGCTTGGTAAGAGTGAGGCGGAGAATGAATGAAAACACAAACACATTATATATCGTTGATGAAGCCTCCATGATTTCTTGTGAAAGCGGTTCGGGTGAAATGTTCGGCAGTCGCGAATTGCTTACTGACTTGATAGAATTTGTTTTTGAAGGAGAAAACAATAAACTACTTTTCATAGGCGATGATGCGCAGCTTCCGCCTGTGCAAAGCGATGAATCCCCTGCATTAAATTTAGATTTTTTAACAGTAACTTTTGATGTTAATGTACATACTTGCCAACTAACCAATGTAGTACGCCAAGCATATGATTCGGGAGTTTTACATAATGCAACGCTGCTTCGAAAGGCTTTATCGAAACGTAAGTTTCAACTACCATTTTTTTCATTATCGTCATTTGAAGATATTAAACGAATTGGAAGCCAAGAATTGGAGGATGAATTAAATAGATTGTATGCCTATTACAACGCAGAAGATATTGTTATGATAACTCGTTCAAATAAACGTGCTTACATTTTTAACAATGAAATAAGAAATCGAATTTTTTATCGTGAAAACAAATTAACAGCCGGTGATTTTTTAATGGCAGTGAAAAACAATTATTATTGGATTGATGAACTTTCCGAAGTAGGTTTTATAGCCAACGGAGATATGATGGAAGTAATGTCCATTACAAAAACACAGGAACTTTATGGATTTAACTTCATGAATATCCGGGCACGACTGTGCGATTATCCCAATTATTCCGATGTAGATTTTAAGATTATTTTAGAAAGCTTGGAAACCGAAGGCGCTTCCATGACAAATGAACAAATGCGACAACTTTATCAAGAAGTAGCGAAAGATTATGAAGATATTCCGAACAAACGAGCACGTTTTTTAAAAATAAAAAACAATCCATTCTTAAATGCAATTCAAGTAAAATACTCTTATTCATTAACCTGCCATAAAACACAAGGCGGACAATGGAAAGTGGTACTTATAGATATCGGATATTTTGATGAAAACAAAATGAATAATGAATTTATAAGATGGCTGTACACCGCCATCACCCGTGCTACAGAAAAAGTGTATTTGGTGAATTTTGATGATCGGTTTTTTGATTAAAAAAAATAGAGACGTTGCACACAACGCCTCTACGATGTTAAACAGCTAATAAATAATATTTTAAAAATAAAATATCATATACAAAGAACCACCAAGATTGTTAGTGGTAAATTTATGAGACCAGCCCGCAGGAGTTTGAATATCGGTTCTTTGTTCCACTTTACCTGACAATTCATTAAAACCTTCGGCTTCTCTATAAATTTTTCTATTATAAGTAAATACATAGGAGAGATTTATTTGTCCGCCTATTGCTATTTTGGGGGCTACAAATACTTCTACACCGGTAGTCAACTGTACGCCTGCCGAAATAGCGCCCGCATTTTTCTGCATTAATGTTCTTGTGTTAGGACTTGTAGTGGTAGGAAAATAAGATTGATTGGTAGTTGGTTTTTGATTGAATTCATTCATAATATTTCCGTAAGTATACTTAATGGAACCTGTGTAATAGCCAAATAGCAGATCTCCGCCAAAAATCCCTACTACACGCCTCTTACCGCAACGATATTCGGAACCTAAAGCAATGCTCACTCCGTAAGTATCTGTTCGAGTGTAATCGGTAACCGTAGCCGCTGTCGAATTATCAATAAAAAAGGCGGCATCGTCGCGAACGTTATTTCCTATTGTAGTAGACACTATAGTAACTCCCAAATTAGCTCTGACAGCACATTTATTGGATATCATGTATTTTGTCATGATAGATACATTGGGGTAAGGCATACCTTGAAAATAGGGGGTGCCCTGAAACCCCATAGAATTTGATTCGCCCCAAAAAACGGTTCCTAAAGAACGCAAAAGCGGTATCATATCAATACCTACGGCCCAATTAGATTGTTCGGGCAATAAGTTTCTCCCTTTTCTTTCTTTTTTAGATTTGATATGAAATTCGGTAATTTCTATTTCCTCTTGAGCGATTACAGAAAACCCTATTAAAATCAAACCCATCCATACGATTATTGTTTTTTTCATCTTCGTAAATTTTTAATTGTTTATTCCATGTAAAGTTTATAATCCTATTTCGGTATAAGTTAAAACAATATTCCTATGTTCAAGCTTTGAAGCCGCTATGGGAACACTGATTCCATTAGATGAATAAATAACATCTTTTCCTATAATTTTTTGCACATAAATGCCACCTTCCCATACATATTCAAATGTAAAATGTTTTCCTTGAAAAGGTTCTACATTAAGAGTTGCAACAGTGGAAGCAATTTTAACCGGAATCTTTATTGAAAAATTTCCTTGATTATCTGTGGTTCCTGTAAAACGCTTAAGACCAGGAGTTGTACTGGAATAATAGGAATAAAGAACATCAACGGATACCGTATGATTTGGTACAGGTCTTCTTTCTTCAAGATCTGTAGCTGTACTCCCCGGAGGATAGAATAGAACCCCTTGAATAGTAGCATGATGTTGACTGTCATTAATGTTAAGCTCTGTTTGTTCAGGCTTGTCGCAACCGGAAAAACCAATTAAGAACAAAGCTAATAATAAATAAAAGCAGTGTTTTCTTTTCATAATTTGAAGTTTTGATTAATAAAAAAATGAACTATTTCCTTTTTGAAGAATCTTCCGCAAAATAAATAAAATATTTTATTTTTGCCATTATCCAACTACAAAAAACAATTGTACTTTATTTTGGTATAGTTTTTGTAGAACAAATATGAATCTTAAATTTTGATATATTATGAAAAAGACAAAATTAACATCAGTCCTCCTTGTTTTTACAGGTATTTTATTTGGAATTTTATTAACTACTTCAACGACTATTAAATGTAGCCCTACCCATAATACTTTAGCAACGGAAAACTTCGTACAGACTAACCCTCTTGATTTTACTTATGCTGCGGAAAAATCAGTAAATTCTGTGGTACACGTAACAACTATGCATAAAGTAATGCCTTCGCAAGCGCGTGGAGGATTTTCCGATCCTTTCTTTGAGTTCTTTTTTGGAAGACCGCAACAGCCGCGCGAACAAGAAGAACCCAGAGAAAGACCCGGCGGTTCGGGCAGTGGTGTCATTTTGTCAGAAGATGGGTATATTGTTACTAACAATCATGTAATTGAAAATGCCTCTTCTATTGAAATAACACTGAATGATAAGCGTGCTTTCAGGGCAGAAGTAGTGGGTACCGACCCTACTACCGATATTGCATTGCTAAAAATTGAAGCTAGTGGCTTAACCCCCATGCATTTCGGAAACTCCGACGATTTAAGAATAGGAGAATGGGTGTTGGCAGTAGGAAATCCGTTTAATTTAACTTCTACGGTAACTGCTGGAATTGTAAGCGCTAAAGCAAGAAACATCAATATTTTAACAGCCGATCTGAAAATAGAATCATTTATTCAAACCGATGCTGCTGTTAATCCCGGCAATAGCGGTGGAGCGCTTGTAAATACGAGAGGTCAATTAGTAGGAATAAACACAGCAATTGCCTCAAGAACAGGATCATTTTCCGGTTACTCATTTGCTGTTCCGGCAAGTATTGTTAGCAAAGTAGTTGCTGATTTAAAAGAGTTTGGTGTGGTGCAGCGTGCTATACTTGGCGTGCAACTGAGAGATATTAATAGTGAATTCGCTAAAGAAAAGAAACTGTCCACTTTAGAAGGGGTATATATTGTTAATGTAATGGAAAGAGGTGCAGCTCAGTTGGCAGGCATTAAAGAAGGAGACATTATTACTGCCATTGAAGGCGTAAGGATAAAATCTATGGCAGAGCTTCAAGAGCAAGTAGGACGCTACCGACCCGGAAACATCATTCAAGTAACGGTATTAAGGAAAGATAAAGAACATAAATTTGAGGTGGAATTGCGTAATCTTTCCGGAAATACCGGTGTTGTGAAAGCCGTTAATTTGGCGCAATTAGGTGCAAGATTCCAACCCGTTAACGATAGTATGAAACGTAAATTCGGCATTACAAATGGCTTGGAAGTTACTTCTGTTGATAGATCCGGACGTTTAGCAAAAGCAGGTGTTCAAAAGGGGTACATTATTTTGAGAGCCAATAGAACAATTATAAATTCGGAAGAAAGCTTAGCGGAAGTTCTTGAGCAAATTAGAGCCGATGATGATGATGACAGGGTGCTTTTGTTAGCCGGAATATATCCCAACGGACAAGTGGTGTATTATGCAGTGGATTTGAATGAGTAACGAAATAATCGAAATAAAAAATAGGCTGTTCAAAAAGTTTTTTTGGACAGCCTATTTGTATATTTTGACCGAAATAATATATTTTTGCAGCGAAAAACGATAAAATGCTATAAGTCATTATGACAGAAGGAGAAAACATTATAGAAGGAGTTCACGAAATACAACCACAGGAAGACAATTACGATTTACACAAAGTCATCTTTGTGCAATCCATGTTTGAAAACTATTTTTTAGACTATGCCTCTTATGTAATTTTAGACAGGGCTGTTCCGGATATTTACGATGGTTTAAAACCGGTACAACGCCGTATTCTTCATTCTATGAATGAATTGGAAGACGGGCGTTATAACAAAGCGGCGAACGTTATTGGAAATACTATGAAATATCACCCGCATGGCGATGCTTCTATCGGCGATGCGATGGTGCAATTGGGGCAAAAAGATATTACCATTGACACACAGGGAAATTGGGGAAATATTTTTACGGGAGATGATGCAGCGGCGCCCAGATATATTGAAGCAAGACTGACAAAATTTGCTATTGAAGTAGTTTTTAATCACAAAACTACTGAATGGAAAATGTCGTACGATGGACGTAACAAAGAACCGATTGCACTGCCGGTAAAATTCCCGTTGTTGCTGGCACAAGGCGTAGAAGGAATTGCTGTGGGCTTGGCTACTAAAATCTTGCCGCATAATTTCATTGAACTTATTGATGCCTCTGTTGCAATTCTTGAAAACAGGGATTTTGAAATTTATCCCGACTTCCCTACCGGCGGCACGGTGGATGTTTCTAAATATAACGATGGCATTAGAGGCGGAAAAATTAGAAATCGAGCGAAAATTACCATTGTGGATAAAAAAATATTGGTTATCCACGAAATACCTTATGGAACTACTACTACTTCATTGATCACAAATTCTATAGCGCCTGCTATTGAAAAAGGGAAATTGAAGATTAAGAAAATTGATGATAATACTGCGGAGAAAGTAGAAATTTTGTTGCATCTTCAACCTGGCGTTTCTCCCGACCAAACCATAGATGCGCTGTATGCTTTCACGGATTGTGAAATGTCGTACTCTCCCAATGCCTGCGTAATTTGCAACAGGAAACCGCAGTTTATGTCTGTGAAAGAGATTTTACGTGTTAATACGGAAAATACGGTTACATTACTGAAACGTGAACTTGAGATTGAACTTGCTGAATTGGAAGAAGATTGGCATAAATGGTCGTTAGAAAAAATCTTTTTTGAAAAAAGGATTTATAAAGAACTCGAAAAAGATACGGAAACCTGGGAAAAGCAAATTGATAATATTGAAAAAGCATTTGACCCATATCGTGATTTATTTAGAAGAGAGATTACGCGAGAAGATATACTAAAATTATGTGAAAAGCCGGTTCGTAAAATTTCTAAATTCGACATTAAACAAGCAGATGAAAAAATTGCGCAAATTGAAGATAAAATGGATCAAGTGTTGCATCATTTGAATCATTTAATTGAATATGCGATTAATTATTTCGAAAATTTGAAGAAAAAGTATGGCGAAGGCAGGGAACGAAAAACCGAAATTAAAAATTTTGATAATATCGTAGCAGCAACGGTGGCGGTGGCGAATCAAAAGCTGTATGTAAATAAGAAAGAAGGGTTTGTAGGAACTGCACTCAAAAAAGATGAAGAAGTGGAATATGTTTGCGATTGTTCCGATATTGATGAAATTGTGGTTTTTAGAGAAACCGGAACGTTTATGGTAAGCAAAGTTTCTGAGAAACAGTTCTTTGGAAAAGATGTAATTCATGTAGAAGTATTTAAAAGAAACGATGACAGAACCATTTACAATATGGTTTATTCAGATGGTTACAATGGTATGGCAATGGTGAAAAGGTTTTCTGTTGGTGGGGTTACAAGAGATAAGGAATACGACTTAACCAAAGGAACAGCCGGAACAAAAGTGATTTACTTTACGTCAAATCCTAATGGCGAAGCCGAAAAAGTAAGGGTGATTTTAAAAGCTAAGGCCAAACTTAAAAAAACGCAATTCGATTTCGATTTTAGCACGTTAGCCATAAAAGGACGTGCTTCACAAGGAAATATCCTATCGAGAAATCCTGTGCGAAAAATTGAAATTATTTCTAAAGGCGTTTCTACACTGAGTGCAATTAACATATTTTATGATCCAATTGTAATGCGTTTAAACAATGATGAACGCGGCGACCTGTTGGGTGCATTCAAAGAAGATGATAAAATCATCTCAATTTATAAAACCGGAAACTATAGAATTACAGGCTTTGATCTTTCCACGCATTTTGAAGACAGCCTCTGCATTATTCAAAAATTCAACCCTCAAAAACCGATTACAGCCGTTTACGAAAACAAAGAAGATGGAAAGTTTTACATGAAACGTATCATCCCTGAATCTACAGATAAAAAAATTGAATTTCTGGGCGATGAAAAAACGGTTCGTCCCATTTTCATCAGTTATGATTATTTACCGCAAATTGAAGTGGAGTATTATGAAAAAAATCCGGAAAACACTGAGAAAGAGCTCATCTCTTGCATTGATTTTGTAGAAATAATGAGCCTCAAAGCACGTGGGAAACGTATTAATTTTAAAAACATTGTAGCCATTAACCTATTGGAGCCGCTTCCGGATCCGGTGGAAGAAGAAGTTATTGAGGAAGAAGAGATTGAGGAAATAGAGGAGAAAGGAGAAGAGAGAAAGAAGAAGGAAGAAAAATCTCCTTCAAATTTTAAAGGGGTGGACGGCGAAACCGGACGGGGTAGTTTAGATGCTACTACCGAAGAAATAACAAAAGAAATTTCTAAGATAGAAATCCTTAAAGAACCGGAGCCTCAAACCAAAGATGATGAAGAATGGGAGCAACTTACATTGTTTTGAAAAGAGACAAAGCTACCTCCGCGCCCTCCTTAAGCTTTCATCACCAAAAGAATATGTAATTCCGATAATTGCATTGAACCCGACATTTTTAAAGTCATAGTATTTTGCAAAGTTTTGAAATCCAAGATTATTTACTGTGGCGAAACATGAAAACCGTTTTGAAACTAAGTACTCAAATCCAACTCCAAAATTTAAAATCGGACTCATTCTATCAGTTTTGTATACTATTTCTCTGTCTCCATTTAAATAAGGCATTAAAGCATAGCTTCCAAAGCCTAATTTCATATTGAGATCGAAAATAAACTTTTCTCTGAAATAATATTTTCCTGCGAAAGCAACTTCAAGATCAGGCTTGTACCAAGGTTTTTCAATGAATTTTTCGTAATTAAAATATCCCCAGTAATTAGCCTCCAAATTCAAATATAATCTGTCCACTACTTGCCAATTCAGATTGGCGCAAACATTTAGCCAATCTACATTTGCATACACTACATCAAATTGGTTTTTAAGCAATGATGCCGTATCTAAAAAGAAGAATGCCATATCTCTAGTATTTGAATAGCGCGCGGAAACATGATAATTCAATTTCTTTACTAAATTTCCTTTCACGCCTCCAAAAACACTGATTTGTGTCTTTGAAAATCGGAGTGAATCCAAGCCGGGTTTTAGAAATGGATTTTCAAAGAGTAGATCTTTGAGGGAATTGTATTTAGTGTTTCCATCAACGCCAGCATAAATACTCAAAATACCGGGTACTAAGCCTAATTGCACTTCCGCTACCGGATATACGGGACATTTCGCATTGCTATTTGTAATACTATTCAAACTGTTAATAATGGGCACCCCTATTCCCACACGAATATGGTATTCTCTTACTGCAAATTTAACAGTGGGCACAAATTCTACTTTAAAGCTGCTACGCGTAAAATTAGGAATGTAAGTTTCATTATTCCAAGCTTGTGCTTCAGTATGCCATTTATGAATGTAATAATCTACGTTAAAATCTAATTGCGGACGGAAAAAACCATTGAGTTTCCGAAACAAAATATCATAAGCGAAAAAAGAGGAAAGCCCAATATGATTTTCCATATCCTTTCTGTGTGTATGGATAAAATTGTAATTCAACCGCACATCTTGCTTGAGCCTAGCATCTTCCGGAAGAAAATTTGAACGTAACCCAATTTCTGCATGCAGATGATGAAAGTTATTTTTTAAAGTGTCTCTGTAATCTTTTTCATAGAATCGAGGATCAAAACCAAGTTCGCGGTTAAAGCCAAATAAATGTGCAACATTATGATTGTAACCTACGGAAGAATAGAGCGTTTGATTTCTAAAAAATGTATTGAAAAACAGCAGCGTGCGCGTATCGCTAAACGGAGCATAAGCATAATTTTTCATTGTTTTTCCGATAGGTGGCGCCCAACCTGAAATGTGATTGAAATTCAGTCCATAAGAAAACTTTGAATTATCGAAATTGTGAATGCAAAGTTCACCAAGCGGTGTAAGCGGATATCCAAAACCAATTTTAAGGAAATTACGGTAGAGTTTTTTCATCACATCTCCGGGAAGCCTAACCGGTTTTATGGGAATTGGCGAAAAAGAGAGGTCAATAGATTGAGGAACTATCTCATATTCAAAATTTACCGGTTCTTGTGCTTCATCAGGAATGATAGCAGGTTGCGTGATTTTGTGGAAATTTTGGAGCTTTGGAGTAAAATCCAATCGAAATCGTGCAGTATCAATAGGTTGCGAAAATGTAAGCCCCACAAGGAAAAATGAAATTGCAGTTATAAATATTTTTTTCATAAAAAAATGTATTCACCCCTTGACAAACGTAATTTTTAAACATATATTTGCATGTTCGCAAAAAAAAACTATAAACACTCTAAATTAACTCGTTATGATCTCAGAAAAGCTATTGCATTACATTTGGAAAAACCAGTGGTTTGCCAAAGAGCACTTAGAAACAGTTCACCAGCAGTCAATTTCAATACTAAATCAAGGATTTCTTCATCAAGATGCCGGACCTGATTTTAAACAGGCAATTATTAAGATTGATGACGTTACCTGGGCGGGAAATGTAGAAATTCACATTCACTCTTCCGATTGGTATAAACACCGGCATCAAAACGACATGAAATATAATTCGGTGATCTTGCATGTGGTTTATGAGCATGATCAGGATGTTTTTATAGCACAAGATACTCCCGTACCCACCTTAGAATTGCGAACATTATTATCTTCACAACTCTTGCTGCGATACAATCAATTGGTACACACTTTGCATCCACTCCCTTGCGAGGCATATATTGAAAAAATACATTCTTTAACCATGCAATCTTTTTTTACCCGGTTGTCTTTTGACAGACTTATACGGAGACAAGTGCAAGTTTTTGAAACATTGCATATTTTTTCCGGAGATTGGGAACAGTTACTGTTTTACGTTCTATGCCAAAGTTTTGGATTTAAAACTAATGCACCTGCATTTGAAATGCTTGGCAAAACATTACCATATAAAATATTGAAAAAACATGCGGATTCACATTTGCAAATAGCTGCACTTATTTTTGGACAAGCCGGCATGTTGGAAGAAGAATTAGAGGATGATTATTATCAATCGTTACAAAACGAGTATTTATACCTTAGGAGCAAATATAAACTTATTCCCATTGATGCAAAGTGTTGGAATTTATTGCGTTTGCGTCCGCACAACTTTCCATGTATTCGCTTGGCGCAATTAGGAGAAATTATTTTTAACCACCGCGATTTATTTGCAAAAATTACTATTCCAAAAAATCTTGATTATTTTCAAAATATATTTATCAATAAACCAAGCGATTATTGGAATACCCACTACTATTTTGGGAAAACGAGTCGTGCAAGTGAAAAAACGATGGGAGAAAAAAGCTTTTACTCACTCATTATTAATGCGTTAATTCCTTTTCTTTACTCTTACGGCACTTTTACCGGTAATGAAAAACTTCAGGAATATAGCATGAGATTACTTGAATTGCTTCCGTTTGAAGAAAATCATATCACAAAAAAATATCAACATTTGGAATTTTGCTCTAAAAATGCAAGCGACTCGCAGGCGCTGTTAGAATTGCATCATGAATATTGTGAGAAAAAATGGTGTATTGATTGTGTGGTTGGGCAGCGGGTGGTGACGATGGAGTGATTTTGAAAACGAATTTGATCGGCGTAGGGGTGTTGCGCGCAACGCCCCTACGGAAAATACCCAAATAATTCGCCCATATTCCCGTAATATTGGTATCGAAAAAAATGAATATATGTCGTTAATTTCACCAAAATCAGGTGAGATGGAAATTGTTTTTTATTATAGGAATAATAGCATTAACTTTAATTGCTGTCAGTTTCAACTGACGGATGAGTAGAAAATAAGTAAAGAAGGGCTTTAGCCAAAATCATTAAAAATTTATTCATAAAAAAACTTAACCATACCCATAAACTTATTAGATTTTCAAATGTCTTTATCTTGAATTTTTCGCATTTAATTATTAAACATGATTGATGAAAATGTTGTTTACACTGACGTATTAATTGTAGGCGCCGGACCCGCAGGCTTATCAACCGCCATCCATTTAGCGGATCTTTTAAAAAAGAAAGGAGAGCACCAACGAATTTTAGTGATAGAAAAAGGGAGCGCTATCGGCGCTCACATTTTGTCGGGGGCGATAGTACGTCCTGACGTGTTTAAAGAGCTATTGCCGGAAGTTAATTTTGAAGCTATTCCATTTGATTCTCCGGTAGAAAAAGATGGATTGCTTCTTTTATTAGGAAAGTCAATGTCAATAAAATCGCCCCTTCATCCGCCATATATGAGCGGTAAGAAGACTTATACGGCTTCCTTAGGATTGTTATGTCAATTTTTGGCATCTATTGCAGAAGAAAAAGGGGTGGAAATATATTCGGGATTTGCCGTAAGTGAAGTTCTTTATAACTCTGAAGGGAAAATATGCGGAGCAAAAACTATTGATACTGGAATAAATCATCGTGGGGAAAAAATGGAAAACTTCCAAGCGGGCACACGAATTGAAGCGAAATTGACCATTTTCGCAGAAGGGGCGAAAGGTAGTTTAACCAAAACGATAATTGATAAGTTTGACCTTCAAAAAGGAAAAAATCCTCAAATCTATTCTTTAGGATGTAAGGAAGTTTGGGAAGTTCCTTTATCTCGAATTAAACAAGGAGAGGTTTATCATACGATGGGTTACCCGTTAAATCTTCATGAATTTGGCGGTGGTTTTATTTATGGGTTAAAAAATAACCGCGTAGCCGTTGGCTTGGTAGTAGGATTAGATACCGCCGATCCGACTTTTGATATTTATTCTGCATTTCAAGTTTGGAAAACACATCCCGCTATAGCCAAAATCTTAAAAGGAGGTAAAATGATAGCGTTTGGCGCCAAAACTTTGCCCGAAGGTGGTTATTATTCTTTACCCAAACCGTTTGTAGATAATGCTCTAATTGTAGGAGACGGTGCCGGTTTTGTGGCGATGCCCGCGCTAAAAGGCATACATCTCGCCATTAGATCAGGAATGTTGGCTGCCGAAACTGCACTCGTTGCTTTTAGCAAAGATGATTTTTCGGAGCAAACACTTCAAGTTTATCAAGAAAAAATAGATACAAGTTTAATATACACAGAACTTTATCCTGTTCGTAATTTCAGGCAGGCTTTTGCAAAAGGATTAATAAAGGGAGCTTTTCATTTTGGTACACAATTGATTTCAGGGGGTGCAGGTTTCGCTGGTAAACTCAAAGTGCATTCAGATGTCGAAGCCACTCAAACAATGAAAGATTTTAAAGGAAAGTATTTTAAAGAAAGATTTAAACACAAATTGGAATTTGACAAAGAGCTCACATTCGATAAAATGACCGCCGTTTTCTATTCGGGAACACATCATGATGAAAATCAAGTTTGTCATTTGAAAGTAAATAACTCTAGCACGTTCCAATCAATTAATATTGAGCAGTATGATGCGCCTTGTCAATATTTCTGTCCTGCCGATGTTTATGAAATTCATACAGAGCATGACGGAACGAAAAAACTCAGAATTCATTTTGAAAACTGCGTACATTGTAAAACCTGCAGTATTAAGGCGGTTGGAGATGGGATAACTTGGAATGTTCCGAATGGGGGTGATGGGCCGGAGTATGGGAGTATGTGATATTCAATTACGGATTATGAATTACAGATGATGGAATCATGAAGTTAAAAGTTAGCGGTCAGCAATTATGATAATATTAGTCAAAATTAGCACAGAACAGTTTGTAGAAATCTTACAAGATATTTTCCTTTGTATCCCCCCAACCCGCGCTCGTAGAGCGCAAACCTATCTAAGCAGTAGCCTCAGACTATTGTATAAAGAACTCACTCACTCCTCTCACGCCTTCGTAGGAGGCAAACCTACTCAACAGATATACCTCCTACGGAGGCATGGGTTATCGGGATTTACTTTGTCTACAGTACGCTTAGCGTATTGCTTAGATAGGTTTACTCTCTCCGAGAGCAGGTCATATAATTTTAATACATCAGTAGTAATCCGTAATTTATAATTTACTATGACGATAATTAGCCTAATAAAACAAGTTCCATTGCCCAACGAAATGAGAATGGGAGAGGATGGATTAATGGATCGTACAAAAGCGAAATCTATCATCAATGTTGATTGCCAATATGGATTGGAAGCAGGGTTGCAGTTGAAAAAACATTATCCTGAGGCGCGTATGATTGTTTGTTCTATGGGACCACCATCTTTCCAGGCGTCATTAAAAAAGGCTATTTCGGTAGGGTACGATGAAGCTTACTTGCTATCTGATAAGAAATTAGGAGGTTCTGATACTTATGCCACCGGATTGGCGTTAGCAACGTTGCTAAAACATTTGGGATTTAATAAAGACGCTAAAGAGCCCTTCATTGTTTTTTCCGGTCGGCAAACGAGCGATGGAGATACAGCGCATGTTCCATCTCAGGTGGCTGAAAATTTGGATATTCCACAAGCTACATTTGTAGAAAGAGTTACTCCGGGAGAACACGGAAACATTATCGTAAAACGGATTATAGAAGGAGGCTATCAAATGCTTGAATTGCCAATACCATGCGTGGTATCATGCACACCTACAGGAATTTCGCTACGAAAACCTTCTCTTATAGGCGCTATCAAAGCACGAAATGCAAATATCACCGTGTTGGGAATTGATGATATTGGTCTGGGAACTGAAAAAATTGGGTTGAATGGTTCGCCAACTATTGTGACTAATGTAGTGGATATTGTGAGCGAACGCCCTCCGGTTTTAATGTGTGAAGGCGTGTCGGCAAAAGAAAAAGTAAATAGCTTGATACAAAACATGAAGAAAGAAAGGACGGTTTTGAGCAAGCAATCATATAAAGAAAAAATAAAAGGAGATACATCTGATTATCAGATAATAGATACTCGTGAGGATAACAAACATATTCTCACATGGGCGGAGGTGGTTAACGGAAAGATTATTCGCCCCTCGCTTGAGTTGTTTACTCCGGCGCGCCATTTAGCCAACCAATTAGGAAATAATACCCAAATAAAAACAGTTTTAATTGGCAAAGGAACAACTGAGCTGTCGGATATACTTTTTGAATATGGTGCAGATGAAGTGATTTGTGTGGAAGATGAACGCTTGGAAGAATATTTGGCACTTCCTTTTGCTCAAATTTTTGCACAAGTAGTCAAAGAAAGGAAACCGGAGATAGCGCTTTTTGCTGCTACTACGGCAGGACGGGAACTTGCACCTCGCTTAGCGGTAAAGACAGGCAGCGGTATTACTGCAGATTGCACCGGACTTGAAATAGACGAATATGTGGACAAAAAGAATAAACAGATTATTCGTCCCATTCTTCAATCGCTTCGTCCAACATACGGAGAAAGTAAGTTGGCCACCATATTAGGATTTGAGTATCCTCAAATTTCAACAGCGCGTGCAGGAACTTTTGAAATACCTGCAAGAATAGAAGGTAAGAAAGGTATTCTTTCAAAATTTGAACCGCAACTTACCGCCAAAGAATTTTGCACAAAGATATTAGAAACCCATCAAGGTGAAGGTGGCTTGCAAAATTTGTTTGATGCAGAAGTTATTGTTGCCGGCGGACGCGGCACCATTGATGACAATTTAGCTTTAGTGAAAGGATTGACTAAAGTGTTGAGAGATCACGGAGTTAATGCAGAATGGGCTTGTAGTCGCGCCGTTGTTGACGAAGGTATGGCAGAATATGCTCGACAAATAGGACAAACCGGAAAAACAGTTCGCCCAAAAGTGTATATCGCTATCGGTATTTCGGGAGCCGTTCAGCATTTGGTTGGAATTAAAGAATCGGATATTATTATTGCCATAAATCATAATCCTAAGGTGCCTATTTTTAAGAACGTAGATTTTGGCATTGTAGGCGAATATCAAGATATTGTTCCTGAACTGATTGAACAAGTGAAAAACGGATTTTTACTTTCAACGCTTATCCATTAAATTTGTATTATTTGTATGCTAAAATAGCTTTGTTCGTCGTAATTCTTCAAAAATTTCATAAATATACAATTATTCCAAAAACATACTATTTTTGCTACCCAAAATTTGTAAAGATGAAAAAACATTTTACGATACTCTTTTTTTTATTCCCTTTTTTAGCATTTTCGCAAATCGTTGTTACTTTGGAGCAGTGCCAAGAGTGGGCAATTCATCAATCTTCTGCCAATGTGCAAAAGGAATTGAATGCGCAATTGCTTAAAGTAAAGCTAGATGATGCAGCTTCACATATGTTTCCATCGCTGGAAATTAATGGACATGTCAGCTACCAATCGCAAGTACCGCAATTACCTTTGTTGTTAGGAGTGGACCGGCTTTCAAGAGACCATTATGGTATCTATTTAGATTTTCAACAAGTAATTTACGCAGGTAACAAACTTCAACATGGTCGCAAATATGAGCGGATGATGAATAAGTCAGAAATTGACAGATTAGATCTTTCTATTAATGAACTTAAAGAAAAAATAATATCTATCTATTTGAATCTATTGATTTTAGAAAAACGAATTTCACTGCTTTTAAGTGTTGAAAATACGATATATGAACAATTGTCTCAGCTAAGAAAACTTTTGGAAAGCGGTATTGTATATGGAAACACCGTAGCGCATCTGGAATTGGAAGCGCTTAAAATTAAACAGCAGAAAGGAGAGTTGACTTCTACAAAAGAATCCTTGATCGCTTCTTTGTCTATCATTACCGGGCAAAATTTACATGGTGCTATTTTTGAAGTTCCCAAAGCGCCAATTATTCAAAGAAATAGTGCTTCATCCCGTTTGGAGTTCTCCATATTTGAACACAGTAAAAAAGGATTAGAATATCAACGTAAGTTCTACTTAGCTAATAGTTTACCTAATTTTACTTTTTTTGCTTCTGGCGGATATGGAAGGCCATCGTTTAACTTTTTTTCAAATAAATTTGATTGGAATTATATTGTTGGCATAAAATTTAACGTTCCTGTAATTGCATGGGTAAAGACTATGGGAGTAGGAAATATTATTAACCTGCAAAAGAAGATTTTAGAAGCCCAAGAACGTGACTTTGAAAAATCCAATCAAATTGAAATTGAAGAAAAATGGAATGAGATTCAAAAAATTGAAAATTTGATACTATTGGATAAACAAATTACGGAGAAATATAAAAGTATTACGGAAACATCTAAAATACAGTTACTTAACGGAATAATTACCGCTTATGACTTTATTAAACAACAAAATGACGAATTACAATCACTTATAAATCAGGAGGTTCATTTAATGCAATTATTAAAAGCAAAATTCGAGTTTTTAGCATTGAAAGGAGAACTTTGATGAAACGTTTCCTTTTCCTTTTTTGTTTTTCTTTTCTTTTTGCATCAGGAATTGCGCAACAATATCCTAATGTGCAATATAATGAGCATTTGCAACAGCTTTTTATTTTTGCAGAGAGAAAACCCATGGTGAAAATAAATGCACCGGCATTCTCTTTTCATCCGGAGTTGATTGTTGCACAAAATGCTTCTATCACCATCTATTTATATACAGATTTAGAAGTAGATTCCATCTACCATCCATTTGCTGATTTTAACTATAATCCTACTACTACAGATCTTTGGGTCACAAGGAATATTCACGGGTTGGGTAGAACCCCATTTTACGACTCTTATCATAAGTTGGAAATTAGAGCGGACGCCATTTTTTGGAAAATGAATACTCCTATAATTGAATTTAGAGAGCCAATGTATCAAAACTTAGATAAATCTGCTTTTTTTCAGTCGCAAGATTTTTTCGATCCTGAAATCATGCGGCGCAATAAAGGATATAATGATAAAAGCCCGATGCTACACTTGTGGGAATTGTTTAAAGCTAATAATTTTCAACCTATTTCGTTGCGCAACATAACCACTTCATTTCGAAGCTCATATCCCGATGTCAAATCTTTGATGCTTGAATATGCTGTGCAAAGACTTGTTGAATATGATCTGCAACACGATATGATTCACTATAGAAGCAAATTAGCGCATTATTTGAACAATGAATCAAAACGGCGCGATTATGATAATTTATATTGGGAGTCAAAGTCCCATTTTGCTACTTTAGATATGCGTACATTCGATTTAATTGTTTATAGCTGTGATTTTTTTGTGCTAAGTGACGCCAATATCGTAAATGTGTATCCTGCTAATGAAAGAGTAACAGTGAAAAAAAACAGGAATTTGCATTTTACGGGGCGAGTAATTGGCGGCTTATTTGATTTTGTAGCAAGAGATTGTACTTTTGACTACGACAAGTTTAAAATTTTTATGCCACAAATTGATTCGATGGTTATGTTTTCGGAAGATAAATCGAGAGGTAAAGATCTTTATGGAGACTATCCTTTAACAAGAGTGAAAAATGTGATAGAAGAACTCTCAGGAACTTTATTTATTGATGATCCTAAAAATAAAAGCAGTAATAAAAACTTTCCCGATTATCCCATTTTTGAAAGTCACGGGGGCGGAAAGGTATTTTACGATCAACAGTTTATCTTAAATGCTGAATATAAAAGAGATGGATTCTATTTCCTGATGGATTATTTTAAAATCAAAAACTTAGATAATTTCGATATTACAATAACAAATTTTCCGGGCAGGTTAGTTTCGGGTGGGATATTTCCTGATATTTACGAACCGCTTAAATTGCAACCTGATAACTCACTCGGTTTTGTTCATCATACCGGAGATGCGGGACTACCCATGTATGATGGCAACGCACACTTTTTTAATACCATTACATTATCAAATAGCGGCTTGCGCGGAAAAGGAAAAATAGATTATTTAACTTCCACCATTGAAAGCGACAGCTTGGTTTTCTATCTGCAATCTGTTAGAGGAAAGGCGAATAGCTTTAATTTAAGACCGCAGTTAGCAGCAACAGAATATCCGGAGGCATCAACCACTTTTGCGCAACTTTTCTTTGAACCTTATAAAGAAATGCGCATTACTTCCGTAAAATCACCTTTTGTTATTTTTAATGAAAGCAAATTTGAAGGTACGTTGGCTTTATCACCTGAAAATTTAAAAGGAAATGGAATTTTAAATTTTAAACGTGCAGAGTTAGAATCGAAACTGATGACCTTAAAACATCACGCCGTGGAAGCCGAAAAATCCAATTTGCGTATCTTCGAAAATGAAAAAGAGAAAAAATATGCCTTTACGGCAAATAATTATGGAGCTAAAATTGATTTTGAAAAACGTGTAGGAGACTTTGTATCTCCCGACCTGGCTTCGGAAATTCGCTTTATCAGCAATGGATTTAAAACTAGTGCTCAGAGATTTACATGGAATACTATAGATCAAAACGTGCTTCGTTTTCTATGGACTGATCCGTATGGTGAAGTTGCTATTGATGCAACACCTGCGCGTGAGTTGGTGAAAATGAATAGTACAGAAAATATCCTTTCCACGATTGAACAAGGAAGGCGAGCTATTAGTTTTAACCTGCGCGAATTGGACTTTGATTTTGAACACAATGAACTTGCAGCGCGAGGCGTACGTTACATTCCTGTAGGAGATGCCGCCATCATTCCTAAAAATGGAGAAGTTACTATCTATGAAAAAGCTACTTTCTCGCGTCTCAACGATGCCCGAATTTTAGCTTCTCGAGATAATATGTATCATGAACTTTACAATTGTTCTGTGCAAATTGAAAATGGTGATGATTTTAAAGGAAGTGGTTATTATGACTATATAGATGCTTTTAGCAGATCGCAAACGCTTCGTTTTGATACGCTTTGGCATTTTAGGACAACTAAAGGGCTTGCCACCATTTCACCTGAAGCCGACTTTACATTTAGCCCTCACTTTGGCTTTAGTGGAGGTGCGGAACTAAATAGTGCACAAGAGTTTCTTACATTTTCAGGAGGCGTTTCCATGCTGCAAGATTGCAATGCTGAAAAACGAAACCCATTGAGGATTAACCAACAAATTAATCCGGAAAATATTTTAATTGAAATTAATGAGAAATCACGTGATATAAACGACAGGAAGGCTACGGTTGCTATTGCTTCTGCCAATAAAACCGGTAAAATTTATACTTGTTTTGGAGGTGCAAAAGATCAGATAAACGATTCGGAGTATATTACTTCTTCTGGTTTTATAACTTATGATACTGAAAAACAGGCGTTCGTGGCAGCTTCTTTGCAAAAACTGAAAGATCCTCGATATCCCGGAAACATCATCTCGTTATATAATAAAGATTGCATTGCTATCGGAGAAGGCGCCATTGATATGGGTGCGAAATTAGGACGTATTAAGTTTAATACACACGGTCAAGTGGTAAATTATATGCGCCTTGATTCTGCTGCCATGCATTTGACTACTTCCATTGACTTCTTTTTCAACGATGAAGCAATGAAAATTATGACCGAATATTTTACAGAACTCAAAGATGTAAAATTTGTGGATCCCAATGCAGATCAAAATTACATTCAATCTTTAATTAATATTTTGGGGCAGGAGGAGTACGAAAAATTTGAAAGAGGAAATAGGGCAGGCATACAGTCAGGCAAATTGCCGCCGCAATTGGATGTTAAGTTTCTATTTTCAACATTGAACTTTACGTGGTCCCCGGAAAATTCGGCATTTGAGTCGCAAAAAACGCTTCCGTTGATTATTTCGGGTGGTAAAACCATATATAAAGAGGTTCCGGGAAGAATTGTTATTGAGAAAAAAGGCTCTCGAAACACTTTATTCATCTATTTTGAGATGGGAAAAGACTTCTTCTTTTTCCACTTTGAGAACAACAGCTTATCTGCTTTTTCTTCAGATGAGAAGTTTAACAATGCAATAATCAATACTAAAGCTAAAGATAAAAACTTAAGCGCCAAAGGTGGCGAACCATCATTTTCTTATAAAATAAGCAACCGTGGGCAAAAAACACGATTTACGAGGAAATATTTTTAAAAAACTTTATAAGTACTGTCTTTCCATCTGCAATTGTCTTAAAGTCTCATTAAATAGAAATTTTAAAACTACGTAAAATTACGTAGAAACTATTATTGAAAAAATCCGATTTTTGCAGCGATAAATCAATTACCAATTTACCTTAACTATTAATCACTGATCATTAATCAATATGATAAATGCCATTCTTGTTGATGACCACGAGCTATTTCGTTTAGGAGTAAAAACCGCTATAGCAAAAAACTATACGGACATAAAAATAGTTGGAGAAGCTGAGACAGGCGCCGATTTCTTCAGTTTATTAGAAATAACGCAGGCAGATATTGTGCTATTAGATATTATGTTACCCGACACCACAGGCGTTGAAATTGCTCGTCGCCTGAAAGTCGAATATCCGGAAGTGAAAATCCTTGCTATCTCTGCCGAAAATACCGCTAACGTGGTGAACCAAATGCTTGACATTGGAATTGACGGATTTATTTCAAAACGTACAGGAGGCGTTACAGACCTTGTGGAAGCGATACGTTCCATTATGGCAGGCTTTGAGTTTTTTGGAAAAGATATTTCCGACATTATTCACAGGATTTATGTAGCAAAAAAAAAAACGGTAGAAGTAACCAACGAATTTACCAAACAAGAAAAGTTGATTATTGAATTATGCCATCAAGGAATGTTTGCCAAGGAGATTGCCCATCACTTAAACATCAACCCCCGAACCGTAGAAAAACATAAAGAAAATATATTCAGAAAATTAGACATTAATTCAACATTCGATATGATACAATATGCGCTGAAGAACGGAATAATAAGAGTTAATCATTAAAAAATATTTAATTATGAAAAAATACCTACTTTTAACTATTACCCTGCTTTTCATTGCAGTAGGACAAATCCAAGCCCAAGCCGATAAAGAGAAAGAATTATTACAAATGGAACAAAACGTTGCTTCAGGAAATTTGAGCGATGAGGATATGTTTCATCAGCTTAGTGACCTAATGTGGGATTATTCTACAATAGACATTGAAAAAATGCGCCATTATTTTAATAAAGCCATTGCTTTTGCACGTAAAAAGAAAAATGTGGAAAAAGAAGCCGAGTTTTTAACCAAAATGGCAAACATATATTCAGACTTGGCAGTGTGGGATTCTGTGCTAATTTATCTTGATAGATCACTGAAACTCATAGAAGGGAAAGGATACTACGAAGAAGAATATGCGAACTATGAAATGAGAGGAGTTTATTATTGGGAATTAAATGATTTTGAAAATGCGCTTAGCGCATTTATGAAAGCTCTTGAAGCGAACGAAAAGGAAAAAACTAAAAAAAGAGCAAATAAGCAAAGTATTGATGAACCTCTTCGGGCGGACATAAGATTGTTTAACAATATGGCAGCTTTATATTCTTCACTGCTCAATTTTGATAAAAGTATTGAGTACATTCAGCGGGCAATTAAAGTAATGGATGATAATCCTAAGGTTGATTTTAAGACCTACAAATATCATTCGCTCGGAAATTTGGCACAACTTTATATTTACACCCATCAATATGATAAAGCCTTTCCATTAATGGAAGAATCTTACAAATTAGCTGCTGAAAAAAATGACCCTGAAGATATGGTGTTTGCATTGAGTCGTTTAGTAACACTTTCTCAACACAAAGGAGATAATATACAAGCGCTCAATTACGCAAAAAAAAGTTTACAAATAGCCGAAAACGCAAACCTGCCGCCTTATGTTATCTTTAAAGTTGAGAAAGATTTGATGAGTGTATATTTATATATGAAGGATTTTAATAAGGCTCTTTATCATGCCGAACGTCTATTATTGAAAGTTGAAGAAGAAGATTTGCAACGGTTGGGAACTTTATATGTATATTTGGGAATGATATATGCGGCTTTGGGAGACATAGAAAAAAGCGGCGAATTTTTAGAAAAATATAAAATGTTTGTTAGCGAAAGGTCCGATGCTAACCTCTACTCCGCCCTTCAAGAAATGGAAGTAAAATACGAAATAGAACAAAAAGAACAGGCACATCGAGCAGAACTCAAACGCTATCAAACATTACGATATGTTTTGATTGGCGGATTACTTACCACAGGTTTGCTCATTGCATTGCTCATATATATCGTAACACTCCGCAACAAACGCAACCGTGAGCTTGTCGAGATGAACGCCACCAAAGACAAATTCTTCAGCATCATCTCGCACGATTTGAAAAATCCTGCTATTGCGCAACGAGATGCTCTGCAAATGTTATTGGATAATTCCGGCGAATGGGATGCCGAATCGCTATCCAAATATTATCGTGAGTTGCTAAAATCTGCCGACAGTCAGGTGGTACTACTGTACAATCTTCTCAACTGGGCGCAAGTGCAAACCGGGCGCATGCCTTATCTTCCCGCACCCTTTGATTTGACCGCTGCTTTACAATCAGATATTGCCTTAATTAAGAATATGGCAGAGCAAAAAGGAATTACTTTGGACATCCAAGTGCCCGAAAAGGCGATCGTTACCGGCGACGACAATATGTTGACTATCGTGATACGCAACTTGCTTACCAATGCGGTGAAATTTACAAACGCAGGTGGTACGGTAACATTGAATATTGCACCATATACGGGTCGAAAATCCTCGACTCCAACAATCATTTCTATCACTGACACTGGTACCGGAATGACTGAAGAACAACTACAAAACTTGTTCCACATGGATAAGAAACGCTCTAAATTAGGCACAGCAGGTGAACAAGGCAGTGGATTAGGACTCATTGTATGCAAAGAATTAGTAGAAAAACACGGCAGCACACTGCATGTAGATAGTGAGGAAAGAATGGGAAGCAGGGTTTGGTTTGAGATTGTCTGAACCAAGATTTTAACAAGATTACCAGGATTTAATGTAAGGGCGCAAAATTTTGCGCCCTTACTATTTTTCTACGTATAATTACGTACCTCATCTACGTATAATTACGTAGTTTTATTTCATGTCATTTCGGTTTTTTTGCGCTGTAAAACTCAATGATTATGAACAGAAAAAAAACCGACAAAGAAGAAATCATATCATTAGCAAAAAAGACAAAACATTACTGCGATTTGTTGATTGAGCAAAGCGAAAATTGGAAAGAGAAGGAAAAGCAGAAAGCAGAAAGCAGGAAACAGAAATCGTTGATCATTAATCATTAAAAAAATATTTATGAAAAAATTTATCCTCACGTTAATCACGGCATTAGCACTAAGCATCGGTGCAGTGGCGCAAACATGGCCTCCAACGGACATGAACGGAAACGGTTCGGAAGCAAACCCCTACCAAATTGAAACCCACCAACACCTCAAAGCCTTGTCCGATTATGTCAGCGCAGCCAATGGCATCGCTACAACAGGTGTGCACTACAAGTTGATGAACAACATTGATTTGAGTAGTTACGCCAACTGGACTCCCATTGGCGACTTCAACGCCATGAACCGAAGTTTTTACGGAATCTTCGACGGAAATGGAAAAACCGTTTCAAACCTCCGAAGTTCAAACACAGTGGCTAACGGAATGTCAGGCTTGTTTGGCATTATTCTTTCGGGGGCTGTAATTAAAAACTTGGCAGTAGTGAATGTGCAGGTCGAATCCGACTTCAGTGCCGGTGGTTTGTTAACCGACAACCGAGGCACGATACAAAACTGTTTTACCTCCGGAACCGTTCGCTCAGAAGGAAGTTTTAGCGCTGCCGGCGGTATTTCTGCAACTCTTAACGGCGGTACCATAGAAAACTGCTACAGCACTTGCGATGTAGAAGGACCTCTATATGTCGGAGGTATAACTGGACTATTGGGAACCGGTGGCACTATAAAATACTGCTATGCAACTGGAAATGTAAAAGGAAACGAATGCGTTGGTGGAATAGTGGGCGGAGTTATGGGCGGAACGCTTATAAACTGCGTAGCCGCAAACAACTCTGTCGTTGCTCTTGATGCAACAACCTGGATCGGACGTGTTATCGGTTATACACTCGGCACCAATACCATTTCCCACAACTACGCCCTTAATACCATGATGTATCAAGCAAACGGAAGCCCGGTTACCCCTGTAAACGATCTCAATGGCAAAGATGGTCAATCCAGAGATGTGATAGAACTTAAAAACAGCATTTTCTATTCAATATTGAGCAATTGGAACGGCGATGCGTGGGATATTGCCAACCCCAACGGTATTTGGAAAATCTGCAACAACGAAAATATGTTGCCTTTCTTACGCTGGCAAGGCATTTTGTGCGATGGTGAGGTCGGCATTGAAACAATTACGAATTACGAATTACGAATTACGGTGTTCCCGAATCCAACGAGTGGGCAATTACGAATTACAAGTTACGAATTACAAATAGAAGATATTCAAATTTATGATGTAATGGGCAAAAAGATACTAACGTCCCATGTGTCCCAACAGTCTCCCGAAACCAAATTCCCCTCCAATTCATTGGAGAGGTGGCAGCCGCAGGCTGACGGGGTGGTTTTAAACATTTCCCATTTGCCAAACGGCATCTACTTCTTACAAATAAAAACCGCTCAAGGTTTGGTTAATAAAAAGGTTATAAAAAACTAGCGATGGGCATGAGATTCCTCGCTTTATTGGGAATGACAATTGCTTGCTCAAAAGGGAGTGTAGAAGCAGCGGCGGCGCAACGTAACAGTGCAAAGCAGGAGTCTCTTGCCGCCGCCGCTTCCTTGCCTCCATTACAATGTGTCATCCCGAGCGAGCATAGCGAGCGAAGGAACTCGAACAAATACCCACAAAATCATTAAAAATTAATCATTAAAATATTCACTGTGAAAAAAATTATCATTTCGCTAATCACAGTATTAGCATTATTTAGTTTCAGCGCAGTAGCGCAAATTACGTGGCCTCCCGAAGATATGAACGGTGACGGACTATCAGCAGAAACCGCATGGGAAATTACAACTCCCGAACACCTTAAAACATTAGCCGACTATGTAAATTCAAGTAATGGAAATGCCGCTAATACAGACGGAAAATACTACAAGTTAATGAACGACCTTGATCTTTCCGCCTATTCAGCAGGCGACGGCTGGCAGCCGATAGGCGGCACTTATTCTTTTCAAGGCAATTTCGACGGCAACGGAAAGAGAGTGCGAAATCTCATTATCAACCGACCAACAGAAGACTGTATTGGTTTGTTTGGTCATGTTCAAAGTATGGGTAATGGAGCCATTGAAAATCTTGGCATGGAAGATTGTAATATTACAGGACAATCTTATGTAGGTGGTTTGGTTGGTCGTTTCGATTATGATGCTGTGATGACTAACTGTTACGTTAGCGGCAGTGTAAGCGGAAATCAGTATGTTGGTGGCTTGGTAGGATGGAACGATAGACGTGCTACTATTACTAACTGTTACACCATAGGTACAATAAATGGAGCAAATAATTATATTGGCGGCTTGGTGGGATATAATGAGAGTTCTACCATTAGCGCAAGTTTTTCCGCAGCAAACGTAGTGGGAGCGCGTAGTGTTGGCGGTTTGGTGGGATATAATAATTATATCATTACCAACTGTTACGCCACAGGCAACGTAATTGGAAACGGAAGCGGAGACGTTAATGTTGGCGGATTGGTGGGATGGAATTGGGGAATTTTTCCCTCTATCACTTATTGTTATGCAACCGGAAATGTAAGCGGAACAGGAAATTGTGTCGGCGGCTTGGTGGGACATAACAGTCAAGACGGTACTATACAAAACTGCGTAGCCGCCAACAACTCTGTTATTGCAACGGGAACTGTTGCCAGTGTTACTAATCGAGTGCTTGGTTGGTCTTCAAATGGTTGGATGAATAATGTCCTTAACAACTACGCCAACAGCAATATGGTAGTGCAGGCAAACGGCGTAACGCTAAACGTAGGCAGCAACATAAACGGACGTCAAGGCGCCGATGTAGATGTGGCAACCCTTCAAAGCCTTGTCTTTTACACCACAGTCGATAATTGGGCTGATGAGATATGGGATTTCACCATATGGAATATCTGCGATGGCGAAACACTTCCGTGGCTGCGCTGGGAAAATATTGATTGCGGAGATTTATTTGTTGCCGTAACCAACATCACAGGTGTGCCCACCGCGGCAATGGCAAGTGTCCCGCTTACTCTTACCGCTACCGTGCTGCCCTATAATGCCACAAATACAAGCATTGTTTGGAGTATCAGCAATGATGGCGGCACAGGCGCGACTCTTGTCGCCAATATCTTAGATGCTCCTACTCAAGGAACTGTAGAAATTACCGCTACTATCATTGATGGCTTGGCAGAGGGCCTATCTTATATACAAAACTTTACCATTGAGGTAGGTGAGGGCTTTGTGCCGGTAGCGGATATTACTAATGTACCCGCCGAAGCAACTGTAGGAATACCTCTTACACTTACTGTAGCGGTACTCCCGGCAAACGCCTCTTTTCAAACCATCTCTTGGAGCGTTACCTACGCAGGAACCACCGGCGCTACCATTACTGTCGGCAATATCTTCAATGCCACAACAGAAGGCATGGCAGTGGTGAAAGCCACCATTGCAAACGGCATAAGCATGGGAACACCGTTTACTAAAGAATTTAGCATTGTAGTGAAGCTCTTAAGCATTACTGAAATCAACGCCGCAGCAATTACGGTGTACCCGAACCCAACGAGCGGGCAATTACGAATTGCAAGTTCAGAATTACGAATGGAGGATGTTCACATTTATGACGTAATGGGCAAAAAGATATTAACGTCCCCTATGTCTCAATCGTCCCTCGAAACAACAATGGATGTAACCCATTTGCCCAACGGTGTATACTTTTTAAGAATACAAACAGACCAAGGTTTAGTAACGAAAAAAGTAATAAAACATTAATCATTAAAAAATATTCATTATGAAAAAGATTCAATCAAATTCAAAACAAAAGAGAAAATTCTCATTTCTGATTAGTCTTCTGTTTGTTGCTTTCTGCTTTCTGCCTTTCTTCTCGCTGGCGCAGTTAACTTGGAATGGAAGTACGCAGAATCTTACTAATGGAACATCAATTCCTCAAAACATTACCATTAGCGGAACAGTAAAAATTAATGTACCTGCTAATGCTACGGCTACTATTAGCGGCAATATTACAGGTAGTGGCTCTATTGTAAAAGAGGGGGCAGGCACTTTGGTGCTGACTTCGCCGGGCAATGCTTATTCCGGTGCTACAGAGATTAAGGCAGGACGATTACACTTAGGAAACAACACCACAAACGCCAACTTAATGGCAACCTCAAGCGTTACGATTAATGCAGGGTGCGTTTTTGAAATGAGACCCCAAGGCACAGTTTATTTTAACCGTGTCATTAAAGGAAGCGGAACACTTGGTGTGCACGCCACTCCTCAGGGAAAAGTTATCTTAGTTGCCAACAATACCTACTCGGGAACCGCCATTGTTTGGAACGGTACTTTGCAAGTGGGCAATGGAAGTAGCGGTTCTCTTAATAGTCATATCTACCTTGTAGAACCAACCTCAACCATCCGTTTTGTGCCCGAAGATAGACTTATTTTTTCAAAAAATATTGACGGAGAAGGCAGGGTGGAATATGTTTCAAAAGCAGGGAAACTAATAGGTATAACAGGAAAGCAGACTCACACCGGCGCAACAATTGTTGAATCCGGTAGATTAAGTATAGGTATCGAAACCTCAAGCGGCAGCATAGAAAATAGTAATATTACCGTATATGCAGGCGCTGTTCTTGGTTTTGATCGTACCAATAACTATACCTACTCAGGAATTATTTCCGGCGCAGGTCATGTAGCAAAGTCGCAAAGCAGCACATTAACATTAACCGGCGCAAATACTTATACAGGGCAAACTTTTCTTGTTGCCGGCACACTCGCTTTGGGCGCCACAGGCAGTATTGCGCATTCATATCAATTAAAATTTGATATACGGGATGTCAAAAAAACATTTGATATAAAGACAGCACATCAAACAATTCAAAGTATAGATGGTGTCAGTTCAAACGATGAAATTGCGCTCGGAACTAGAACATTAACTATTGGAAGAAGGGGGCAAAATGATAGAGGAGGAAAATTTAAAGGAAGAATTATTGGCGGAGGAACCGCAACACCCTTGGTAGGCATTCACAAATTAGGATCGGGTGAGCTAAATTTGTCAGGAAGTAGGTATGATCATCAAGGAAGGTTTATTATTGAAGAAGGAATGGTAACATTCGACAATCCGGCAAATTTCGGATTATTAAAGTTGGATTTATATGGCGGCGGTATAAAATGGGCAGCAGGAAATACAACCGATATTACCCCAAACATTCGCTTAATTGCTTCAAATGCTCATGTTACTTTTGATGTGGGTAGCAATAATGTTACTTTTGCCAATGCTTTACCTAATAACGTAACCAACTACTCCATTACAAAAGCCGGTTCTGGCTCGCTCATCTATCAAACACATGCAACTTATACCGGCGCTACTCATATTGAGGAAGGAAGACTGATTATTGGCGCCAATAACGGTTTGTGGAGCAGCAGCGTAAGTATCGCTTCGCGGGGTACATTAGTTTTTATGAATGGTTGTAATTATTTTGGGGCAATTACAGGCGCAGGAAAAGTAGATATAGAACATTTTATTGCGAATACACGTTCTATTTTTCACGGAAATAACACCTATACCGGAACAACCACTGTAAAGAACGGGAGTTTACAAATTAACGGCGCTCATGTTGGTGATATTATTTTAAACACCTCTTCTACCTATTTGAATTTTGCAAATAGAAGTCCAGTTACCTATTCCGGCAAAATATCAGGTCTTGGGTATGTAGTGAAAAGCGAAGGCAGCAAAACCATACTTACCGGTACAAATACTTATACCGGATTAACCAGAGTTACCAACGGTATTTTGCAAGTGGGCAACGGCACAAGCGGTAGCATTAACAGTACTTCTAATGTAGAATTGACAACAGCGAGTTCGGTACTACGTTTTGAGCCCGGTGCGGTAACTATTTTTAATAAAGTAATTAGTGGTTTGGGCAGAGTGGAAAAAGGAGGCATCAACGATTTGAGATTTACGGTAAATAATACCTATACCGGCACAACCACCGTTGATCAGGGTTTTTTAAATATTGGAGGGAATACCACAGCAGGTAGCGTGGCAGGGAATATTATTTTAAATGGTGGAAATCTTACTTTTGAAAGATCGAACAACTATACCTACTCAGGCGTTATTTCCGGAAGCGGATTTTTAAGAAAAAGAGGTGTAGGTACTTTAACTTTAAATGGAATAAATACTTATAGTGGTTCAACAGAGATATATAACGGTACGCTTGCTTTGGGTGCTTCGGGGTCTATTGCAAATTCTTCAGAGGTGAGACTCAATGATGGCACTACTTTCGATGTAGCATCGGGAAACAAAAATATTAGAGGTTTATCCGGAACTTCTATAAGCGCAACGGTTAATCTAGGTTCTCGCACTTTAACCATAGGAAGTTCCGGTTCAAGCAACGGCGGCGGTACGTTTGCGGGCGTTTTTGCAGGAACAGGAAGTGTGGTTAAAAACGGAGCAGCCAAATTTACTATGATCGGCAACCATCTAGCTTCCGGCACATTTACTGCTGCCTCAGGAACTGTAAGTTTCTCAGGAAGCTGGGGCGGTAATTTTGTTCAGTGGGGAGCAAATACGTTAGAAATTGTAGGTACGCCTACCATTACTGGCAATTTGGAAATATTGGGCGGTACACTGAGTTTTTCTACAGATTCAAGACTCAATGTTACCGGCATAGTATTACCATCGGCACACACTACAGTAAAATACAATACCAATGCAACGGTTTTCGGCTATGTGCTGATGACAGCCGCTTCGGGCATCACTTCCACAGAATCATACAAGCTTGATCTTACCGGAATTTCCGGAAAATTAGGGGTGAATGCTCCTACCACTTTATGGATTAACACGACTCCGTTGGATAACACGCCGCCCAACCCCGGCGCAGGCGTGAACGGAAATACCATAGCCCAATCTGTAACATTAAGTTGGAGCAGAGCTACCGACAATGCAACCCCTCAAAATGAACTGCGTTATTACATCTATCGCTCTAATGCAAATAATATAAACACATTGGCAGCCTGCCAAGCGAATGGCTTATTACTCAATCCGGGTGGAATGGTAGATATGATGAACTTCGGAGAAAACGACTTGTTGCCCAACACTATCTATTATTACAATGTGGTGGTAGAGGACAGAGCAGGAAACAGGGCAGCATACGCAACCAAAGCAATTACTACCCAAAAACCCACATTTACGGGCTCGCCGGCAATTACGCCTTTGCCCGAAATTTCTCAAATTCTATCTGTGGATATATCGGATATGACCTCAGTTCCGGTAATCCCAAGTTTTGGAATCATTTCCTACAATTGGCAACGTACTAATGTTGATGAAAGCACAGGTATGCCCGGTACGAATACTGTTACTGTGGGTACAAATGCAACTTATAGGGTAGGAATTGAAGATATTGGCAATTATATAAGTGTGGTAATAACCGCTGCTAACTGTAGCGGTAGCCCAAATTCGGCGTTCTATATGGTTCCCAAAATAGACCAGCCCGCACCGGTGGCGCCAACGACACAAATAAGAACTCACAACAGTATTACCCTCAATGAAATTAGCGGCGCTGCATATATTAGGTATCGTATGAACGAGGGCAGTTGGCAAGCATCTCGTATATTTTCCGGTTTGAATCCTGAAACCACCTATAGTTTTCAGGCATATTATGCCGAAACGCCTCTTAGTAATGCTTCACCGATTAGTTCGGCAGTTGCAATTACTACCCTTACCGAGTCACCTATTCAGCAAATAAGACTCGCATGGGCAGCAGCAGCAAACAGTGAAAAGAGCTTTGAAACGTTGATAAACAGCGGACAAAGTTGTATAGTAAATTGGGGCGATGGCAACGTTGACATCATTTCGCCCACACGCAACATTGAGGCGGTAATCGTGAGCCATACCTATACAACAGCAGGGCATTACCCTGTTACTATTACCGGAATGACCAGCGAAACCGTTTTTGAAGTTTTTAGATGCGATGACGACGATGTTACTGAACTTGATGTAAGTGAAGCAGTTGCCTTGCAAGTGTTGGAATGTCCCAACCAACAATTAACAGAATTAATTTTTGATGAAAATTCGGAATTATCTTTTGTGGACTGCAGAAATAATCGTTTGCAACTTTCTACATTATATAAAATTTCTCAGTTAATTGCTAATCCGCAAGACAAGTTATTGGGAACTCAAAATCTGTTGCCACGTACAGTAATGGCAAATACTTGGGTGAACATGTGGGAACAGATGTTTTTTGGAATATCACAAACTCCTACTATCTTTACAGTTACCAAAAATGGAAATACAGCGATTGAAAATGTAGATTATCAATTGAATGCAAACGGTATAAAATTCATCACTACCGGCAACTTTGTGACAACGATGACTAATGCGGAAATCGTATCACATCCCAACCATCCGGCTATAGTAGTGGCAATCTTCACAGTTGAAGAAAGCATCTTTTGCGGCGGCGACGGAAGTAGAACAACTCCCTATGAAATTTGCGACGCACAAACGCTTTACAATTTAAAAAACTGGATAAACAGCGGAAACGGCGATGAGGCAGAAAATCTAAACTTTATTATTACCAATGATATTGACTTGAGCGAATACCCAAATTGGGAACCGATTGGTAAAAGTAGCCATGTAGGTATGTATGATTACAGCATGACTTTTCAAGGGATGCTTAATGGAAACGGACATGTTATTAGAAATCTAACCATTAATGAGTATAATACTTCTAACCCGATAGGATTGTTTGGCTATATTGCCAATGCTACCATTCAAAACCTTGGTATAGAGAATTGTAATATATCAACAAACAATTCGCATGTTGGTGGTTTAGCAGGAAGAATTGATAACTCTAACATTAGCGGCTGCTACGTAAGTGGTACAATAGAAGGAAGAACCGTTGTAGGAGGTGTAGTAGGGCTTACTGCCAACACCTACATTTATAATTGTTATACTATAACCGATGTAATTGGAAGCGATTGGATGGTTGGTGGATTCGTTGGTGCTACCGGTGAATATTGTGGATTCGCCAATTGCTATGCCTCAGGTAATGTAATAGGTTTAGAACTTGTGGGTGGCTTTGTCGGAATTGCTACTGGTACTATTGAGAATTGTGTGGCAGCTAATAACAGCGTTGTGGCTTCAGGGGGCGAGCGAGTAAATCGTTTTGCCGGGGAACTTGCTATAGCAAGCGCAAACTTAAATAACAATTATGCCAATTACGGAATGACCGTACAAAGCAACGGTATTAATATTGAAGTAGTTGATGGATCTGATGCGGCAGGCATCGGCTTTTCTCCCACATTCTTTAGAGATAGGTATTTTTACACCACAGCTGGATACTGGCATAATTACGGCTGGAATATGTATGAGTCATATGCCGGCAATGAATGGGCAGTTTGGGATATTTGCGAGTTGGAAACCTATCCTTATTTCCGTTGGCAACAAGGCATTTCCTGTTCCGATCATTTGGTAATTATTGAAACAGGACTCAACGGCACAGCCACTCCGACGGGAATAAATGGTGTGGTAACAGGTGGCAGCATCTCTATCACTTTTACACCGGACCAATTTTATGTAATTGATGATGTGAGACTAAACCAGATCTCTGTACTTAACCAGCTTGTTGACGGTACGTTAACCATAAATAATATACAATGGAATCAGTCTGTAAATGCTACTTTCAAATTCAATACAAACATCTTCTGCGGTGGAACAGGTGTAAGACAAAACCCATACCAAATTTGCGATGCACCAACATTAGCGGCTTTTGCACAAATAGTGAACTCCGGTAGCTTACTAAGTAATAATCTTTTTTTCAGACTAACTTCCGATATAGACTTGAGTAGTTATCCTAATTGGGAACCTATTGGAATACAAACACTTGAAGGCGATAAAGCTTTCAGAGGAAATTTTATGGGTAATAATCGCGTGATCAGAAATCTTTCTATTAATAAACCAAATGATAGTTATGTAGGTTTATTCGGTTATGTATTAAGCGGAATAATTGAAGGACTTGGTATTGAAAATTGCAATATTACGGGAAGTAACTCTGTAGGTGGATTGGCAGGAGTGAGCAACGCATTAATTTCTAACTGCTACGTTAGCGGAAACATAAATGGACAAGGTTCTGTTGGTGGTTTAGTAGGAGTTAACTATCATATCATTGGGCAATGCTACACCATCGGGAACGTAAACGGACTCACCGGTATTGGCGGCTTAGTAGGAAGTAATGCTTCGGGAGCCATCATTGAAAATTGCTACTCCACAAGTAACATCACCGGAAATAATTTAGTGGGCGGATTGGTTGGAGCTAATCACTTCGGCATTATTCAAAATTGTGTGGCAGCAAATGAAGAAATAAGTGCAAATGAATTTTTAGATGAAGAAATTACAGTGAACCGCATTGTAGGAGAAACTTTGCACGGAACGTTACAATTCAATTATGCGAATGAGGATATGGCAGTTATCTTTTCAAGCGAAATCATTACTAATATTGAAAACAATCCTAACGGACTTAACGGCTTAGGAACGCCAATGTCGCAACTAAGAACAAAATACTTCTATACCGATCCATATAATTGGTTTCAAGCAACATGGAGTTTTCTCCCCGGTCTATTTGCCAATTGGAATATCTGCGATGAAGAGACTCTACCATTTTTGGCTTGGCAAAACAATATTACCTGTTCCGATTACATCATTACTGCTTACGCTCACAATAACGGTAGCATTAGCCCCAACGGAACTATCGGCGCAATGGCAGACGAAAGCATTACGTTCACTTTCACTCCAGATCCATTCTATGTGGCTGATAAAGTGATTGTGGGTAATTCTGTTTACGATGCAACCGACAACACATATACGCTTGAAAATATTAATGAAAACACAACGGTTCAAGTCACATTCAAATTCTCTCCCGAATTATTTTGCGGCGGAGATGGTACAGAGGAAAACCCTTATGAAATTTGTAGCGCGCAGTCGTTAGCCAACTTTGCGCAATATGTAAATGCAGGAAACGGAAGCCAAACTGCAGGCAAATACTATATTTTAACCGATAATATTGATTTATGTGGCTACGCGAATTGGGAACCGATAGGAAGATTTGAAGGATTCGATTATACTGCAACCTTCCAAGGAGACTTCGACGGAGCCGGCCATATTATCGAAAATTTAACTATCAACAGAGAAGAAGATTATATTGGATTGTTTGGAATTACTTTTGGTGGCAAAATTCATAATCTTGGAATAGAAAACTGTAATGTTTCAGGAAATAGTTGTGTAAGTGGCTTGGTTGGAGCTAACGATAGAAGCAACATCACCAACTGTTACGTTACAGGTGTAATAAATGGAAATAGTATTACAGGCGGCTTGGTAGGATGGAATAGCGTAAATACTATAACCAACTGTTACGTTAACGTAGTTTTAACCGGTGGTTATGCAGGCGGTTTGATAGGATATAGCCAAGGAAGTACTATTACTAATTGTTACTCTAACGGCAACGTAACAGGTGTGAATTCTACGGGTGGATTGATTGGATACAGTTATGCTACAACCATTCAAAATTGTGTTGCAGCAAACTCAACAATAACTTCTGAATGTATGGGGCAGACTAACCGCATTGTGGGGTGTGATGCTACACTTAACACCTTTAATAACAATTATGCCCACGAAAACATGCTTATCACCATTGCCGGCGAACCAGTTACTCTCGAAAATAACGAACTCAGTGGCACAGATGTAAGCATGGAGTGGCTTCGCACAAGCTATTTTTATACCAATGTATATAATTGGACAGATACACCTTGGGATTTCATTACTCCTATTTGGAATATCTGCGAACAGGAAACTTTACCTTATTTGGCTTGGCAACAAAACGTTACTTGCTCAGACTTTATTATTACCGCTTATGCCCACGAAAACGGCAGCATTAACCCCAGCGGAATTATTGGCGTAATGATAGGTGAAAGTATTACCTTTACCTTCACGCCGGAACCATTCTATATGGCAGATAAAGTGATTGTGGGTAATTCTGTTTACGATGCAACCGGCAACACATTTATTCTTGAAAACATAAATGAAAATACAATAGTGCAAGTTACTTTCAAACCCGATGCTGCCTCATTATTCTGCGGTGGAGAGGGCACAGAACAAAGCCCGTACCAAATTTGTGATGCACAAACATTGGCTGGTTTAGCAACATTTGTGAATACAGGAAACGGTGCACAAACCGCAGGTGTTTATTATATATTAACCAACAATATTGACCTGAGCGGCTACACCGAAAGTGAAGGCTGGGAGCCAATTGGATTATTTGTAATAGGAGCGCTGAGTGTTGAATACAATAAGGCTTTTCAAGGCAATTTTAACGGTAATAGTTATATAGTGCAAAATCTTACTATCAATAGAGAACATACTACAGCTGTGGGTTTATTCGGTTATGCAAGAAATGCCAATATAAAAAATCTTGGAGTGGAAAATTGTAATATTATTGCAGATTATCAAGTAGGCGGACTAATAGGGCATACTGAATATACAACCATTACCAACTGTTATACTACAGGAAACATAAGTGCAATTAGTCAAGTAGGTGGTTTGGTGGGATTGAATAATCGCTCTTCAGTCATTGCCAACAGCTTCACTACTTGCAATGTAACCGGAAGGCGTTTTGTAGGTGGCTTGGTAGGATATAACTTATTTGCAACCACTATTATGAACTGTGTTGCAGCTAATGAAGCTATTACGTCTTTGGAGGAATCTGAATTTAACCGCACCAATCGCATAGTAGGATGGAATTATTTTAATAGCGAACTTATAAACAACTACGCTTCCGAAGATATGAGCATTACCATTGTCGGTCAACCCTTTTACCCTATGGATAATGATGAAAATGGCATAGCCAAAAACATAATTACCCTGCAATCTCGCAATTTCTACACCGATATCCAAAATTGGTATGAAAACGCATGGGACTTTGATGAGGTTTGGAATATTTGCGAAAGCGAAACACTACCTTTCTTTATTACACAAAACACGTATTGTCTTGGCATATATTCCATTACCGCCACAGCCGAAGGAGCGGGAACGATTTCACCCGAAGGCGCGATTCAGGTAGAAGCAGGAAATAATCTCACCATTACTTTTACCCCCGAAGAAGGCTATATGGTTGCCGCCGTTTGGGTGGACGGCGCTTTGGTACCCGGCTCTGAAAAATCAACCTCTTATACTTTTACGAATATAGAAAGAAGTCATGATATTAAGGTGATATTTAATTACATGCGTTACTACGTTCGTACCGTCGTTGATCATACAAAAGGATGGATCGCTGTTATGATAGATAGTAATGAATATCCATTAACACCACCTTGGACTGCTGTTTCTATAGGCGCGGGTTACGATATTCATTTTAAGTTTTACGCCAATGAAGAATTTAGAGTTAACCAACTGTTAATAGACGGAAATAATATATCTGATTCAATACCGGGAGGTAGCTATACCTTTACCAACCTCTCTACAGACCATACTATGGAGGTAACGTTTGCCCCTGCGCACATTCCTGTAACCAATATCACGGACGTGCCTACCACTGCAATCGCAACGTTGCCGCTTATTCTTTCCGGAACGGTAATTCCAAGCAATGCTACGAATCAAGAAATTGTCTGGAGCATTTACGATGCCGGGACAACCGGAGCAACCATTAGCGGGAATAACGTTCTCAATACCACAGGAACTGGTACAACAATAGTGCGTGCTACCATAACTAACGGTGCATCGCTTTCTACTAACTATATGCAAAACTTTACAATTACCGTAACCAAAGCTATGCAAGAAGCTCCTGAGTCTCCGGAATTGGCAGCAGCTACTGCAACCACCATTATACTTGTTCCAATATCAGACTGTGAATATCGCATGAATGGTGGTACTTGGCAAGCATTACCGGTATTCACCGGGTTAATGCCAAACACGGCGTACAGTTTCCAGGCGCGTAAAACTGAAACAGCTACCCATTTGGCATCCGATCCAAGTCAGGTAGCAATATATTCTACTGACACGGTGCTTACTTATACGATTCTATCCGTAGTAAACAATCCGGCTTATGGAACAATTGACCCTGCGGGCATCGTTGTTGTAGAGGAGGGAGGTTCTGTAACTTATGCTATCACACCTTTTGGAAATTATGGCATTGAAGATATATTGATAAACGGTGTAAGTCAAGGCGCAATAACTACATACATCTTCGAAAATGTACAGGCAGATGCCATCATTTTTGCTATTTTTGGTACTGTTGGTATTAATGAAAATGAGTTTGGAAATGTAAAAGTTTATAGTCATAAAAATACTGTTTTCATCAAAAACGAAAATGATATACCACTCAAATCCGTAGAAATCTACGATATGACCGGACGTAGAGTCTATCAAAACGCCATCACCGACACTGAAACGGCAATCACGCTTCATGTTGCTGATGCTATCTATTATGTACGACTAATCTCGCAAGAGAATCGAATAATGACATCAAAGGTATCTATTACAAGGTAACCTAACCTAAGTGAAATCACGTAGATTACTTACGTGATTTCACTTTTTTGTAACCTTCTCGTTTTTGGGAATAATAATATCAATTGTCTATGGATAACCTTTTTTCTGACATTAAGCAATTTAGTGTTGTTTCGCCTTTAAATGCAAAATTCTGTCCCGATTTAAACACAAAAATCAATAATCTGAATTTGCAAACTATTGATTCTTATTATTTTTTCGAGCTTTTGGGCGACCAATGGGACTCGAACCCACGACCTTCGGAACCACAATCCGGCACTCTAACCACCTGAGCTATGATCGCCATAAATGAGGCGGCAAAAATAGTTTTTTTTTAGTATAAAAAAATACACTTGATTATTAAAAAAAATAGTTTACGTTTGCAAGATAATATAAAAATGCATTTTTCAAACGAAAGATCGTATATCTGAAACACTTAACATAATATAATGAAAAAAATATTTACGCTTTTATCGGTAATATCATTGACTATTTGCACTATTTCTGCGCAAAAATCCGAACCTACTTTATACGAAGTATTGGACTTAATTAACAAAGACAGCCTTAAACGCACAGTGCAGGATATGCAAGATTTTGAATCAAGGTTCTGCTTGAAAACAGTTGGACACAATAGGAAAGTTGCTCAATATTTAGTAGATCGTTTGAAAGCATATGGTATTGAGAACGCTCGTATAGATTCTTTTTATGTGTCAGGATCGAATTGGTTCGTAGGCGACTATGCTCAATATATGTATAATGTACTGGGTACCTTGAAAGGTACAGGAGAAACCGATTCTACCGTAATTATTGGTGCACACTTAGATGCTATTTCCTTTACTGATCATTGGATGCTTACTGCAACGGCACCTGGAGCAGATGATAATGCTACCGGCTGTGCTGTGATGATTGAAATGGCACGTATTATTTATGAAAATGATTTAAAACCACGCCATAACATTGATTTTATGGCTTATGATGCGGAAGAAATAGGACTGATAGGTGCGAGGTATGATGCAAGAAAACGTGCTATTGAAGACGAAAACATTATACTAATGTTGAATAACGATATGGTAGGCTACCAACCCGAAGCAGAAGTCTGGGAGGTTGTACTGCATTGGTATTATGGTGCGTTAGATGTTCTAGAAAAAGCGCGCCAAGTATTGATTGATTATACCACAGTAACTCCGTTTGTGCCAAGCGCTTCACAAAATGGAATGAATGCAAATAGCGACAGCTATGCGTATTACGAAATGGGCTTTAAAGCTATTTTTGCAATTGAAAAATCTTTCTCTCCATATTATCACACTGTTAATGACTTAGTAGAGAAGTTGAATTTTGAATATTGCCGGCAAATTGCAAGAATGAATTTCGCTTTGCTTGACTATTATGCCGGTATTAACTTAAGAACCGATACGTTGTCGATTGATGATAACAAGTTCGATCACCATATTAATGTATTTCCTAATCCTGCAAATGATGTAATTCGCGTACATAACTATAACGATTTAGTTATTAATAAAATAGAAGTTTACGATATTTCCGGTAGATTAAAGATCTCGTTACCCAGCCCAATGCAACAACAAAATGTTGTTCGTTTGGATAACCTTAGTAGCGGAATATATTTTATGCGTATTTATACGGATAAAGGGATAGTTAACAAAAAAATAATTAAACAATAATTATCCAAAAGCGACATCAAAAGTCACTATTAACGAAATATAAACATTATGAAAAGATATCTACACGTACTACTTTTCTTTGCCTTACCGGTTTTTTTGATAACTTCTTGCGCTAAGTATAACAAAATGCTGGATATTAATCTGGAAAACATGGGGGTTGACGGTGACATGAATTGGGGAATTCCATTAATTAATGCTGGATATAGCGTTGAAAAAATTTTAAATCAATTTGGAGATATGGGATTTGTTAATTACCGTGACAATGGAGATTATTATTTTGAATACACTGTACCTAAAAGAGAGTATTTAAATGTAGCTGACTTTAGTAAGCTACCGAATGCCGAGCAAACCTTCCTTCTTGATTTTCCAATATCTCTTAAAAGCTCAATCACGCTGGAACATACGTTTGAGGGTAATAATATTGATATTTCCACAGAGGAAATGAAGGTTCGTAAAGCAACATTAGAATCAGGGCAAATTAAGTTTGATTTTTCACAAATTTCTATTCCATCAGAAATTGATTATGATGCGCACATTACATCAAATACTCTATTTAATGCAGATGGCAGCAAATTTGTCAAGGAACTTTCAAAAAATAATCCTATAGTTTTTGCAAATTGTGTTGGATTAAAAGTAGAAACCGAAAATAGTCAATTAGATTTTGATATTACTATTACATTGCGCACTTCGGAAATTCCGTCTATCAAGATTTTACCCTTTAATCCAAAAATCAGCTTAATCAATGTTACATTAAAAGAAGCTGAAATAGAGTTATTAAAAGAATATTCACATCCTGTTACTGTAGCTACTGCGTTTTCTGTTTTTCCTCAAAATCTAAGTTTAGATGTCACACTTCACAATCCTATGCTAACGTTTGATTTTACCAATACATTTGGATTTGATATAAGTATGATAATTTCAAAAGCATATTTAAAAGGGAGTACACACATTGAGTCTATTCTGCTTAAAGACAATACACCGATTATCATTCCCGGCTATCATACCGGACCTGTTAACATTTCGCAATATATTAAAGATGAACTTCGTCTAATTTCTACTTATGATTCGCTTGTTTTTGAATTTGTTCCCTTTATTACAGAAGGAGTGGTTACGATACGGGATAATTCTACTTTAGCCGCCGGAGTGAATTTTTCCATTCCATTCGACATACAGATTGATCAGGCTGTATTTAATGACACTTTAGCATTTAATCTCCCCGGTTTGAGCGGTTTATCCATTTTAGATGTTGTAACAATAAGAACAGCATTTGAAAGTTCCATTCCCTCGGATTTTAGTGTTCAAATTTGGCTTTATAATTCTACCACACAGACGATGATAGACTCGTTGTTATCGAAACCGGCAAAAATCAGAGGCTCTTATACCGGAACTCTTGTCCCTACAGACGCTCAATATATTAGTATTACAAATGATAGAATAACGAAATTGCAAGAAGCCGATAAGATGATTTTGCAATTATCATTAAATACAAACGGGCAGCATAAGCCTTTTAATCAGAGAAATAGCCTCCGTGCAAGAGTGGGTGCGCATATTAAAACTGCAACAGAATTTTAAATCGGAATGCTATGAAAAAATATATATTTCTCTTTTTAACCGGTTTTTTTATTTCATTAAATACGTTTTCGCAAACCGTTGGGATAACCGATTTTATGCGTTTAAATCCCTATTCTAATCTTAACAATCCTGCTTACTTCATGCCATACAATGGTTATGTGGGCATTCCGGGAATTTCAAATATCAATTTTTCCTACTATAATACAGGTCTAATTTATAAAAATTTGATCAAAACCGACAGAGATTGGAATCCTATAAAATTTACTCCAAATAAATTTGTTAACTCTTTACACCCCACAAGCAATTGGCTTAATACGAATTTTAATATGGAGCTGCTTGGTTTTGGTTTTCGGGTAGATAAATACTTTTTTTCATTCAGCTACCGACTAAAAATGGAAGAACGTTTTAGATATAATAGAGATTTGTTCGGGTTTTTGTTACAAGGAAATTTAGCGCAAAACAGTGATGGAGATTATCTTTATTCACCTGCAATATTAGAAATAGAGCCAAATATAAATATTTATCATGAGATGAGTATTGGATTTCAAGGACAAATTTTTGATTGGTTGTATGTTGGTGCTCGACCCAAAATTTTATTTGGTTTAGTAAATGTTAGCACAAATAGATTCAATGCAAAAGTTTATACTGATCCTGATGATTATACTATTTCCGGAAATCATGACATTAGTATGAATGTGGCTTCGGTAGTTCCATTTTACAAAAAAGGTGCTAATGGAAGTATTGAGCTTAACTCAGAGGCTTTATCCAATTTTGGAAACAACATTCTGAGAAACGCTTTCTCAAAGAATTTAGGTTTTGCTATTGATTTGGGTGCCGTTTATAGGATAAATCAGCACATTAGAGTTTCAGCATCCCTTACCGATCTTGGTTTTATTAGATGGAGGGGAGAGGGAGCAGTATTAAATATTGCTTCTAATCTTCTTGTAAATAGTTTTGAATTCTCCGGCTTTACCGCAGACCAAATTTCAGATTTCATTGGAGACAAAGAGAAAGTTAAACAGTATCTTTCTTTTGATACGATTGTCAATATTGTTAATAATAATTTTGACTTGAATGATCCTAAAGCGTACAACACCATGCTTACTTCAAAAATAATGCTGGATGGTTATTTTGATTTAACTCCCTCTAACCGTTTTATTCTTCAATTTAAAGGTTATATAATGGGGAAAAATTTTCTTCCACAATTTACAATGGCTTATAATGGAACCTTTTTTAATGTATTTGATATAGTGGTAAGCTATTCTATGATGAGGAAAAGTTTCGCAAACTTGGGACTCGGATTAGGAATTAGAATGGGACCTGTACATCTTTATGCAGGTACTGATAATATATTAGCTGCTGCAAATATTTTGAATGCTACAAAAGCAAATGTTACAGCAGGATTGCTGATTAACTTTCCGGTTAAAGCAAAAGTGAAAGAACCTGAAGTTAACCGTTTTTTCTCTTTATTTAATACAAAAGAATCAGAGCAAGAAGTAAAGATTCAAGAAAAATAACCAAAATTAACATTATGATTACAACAAAACTCTTTACCAAAGATGCACAATCATTTTTGTCTTTAACAGTACAAAATGAAGTATCAAATGTTGAACAAGCATATCAGGAACTTATTACCAAAACGGGAAAAGGGAATGATTTTTTGGGATGGCTCAATCTTCCCGAAGAGATAACGTCCGTTTTGATTACTGAATTAAAACACACTGCCGAAGCACTTGCTGCACGTTCGGAAGTGATTGTAGTAGCGGGTATTGGAGGTTCGTATTTGGGCGCGCGCGCCGTAATAGAAGCATTGCAACATCCGTTTAAAACGTTATTACCCGATAAAAAAACACCGTTGATACTCTTTGCGGGAAACAATATGGGCGAAGATTATCATAAAGCATTAATGGATGTGCTTGAAATAAAAGATTATGCCGTAATAGTCATCTCCAAATCGGGAACTACAACGGAGCCTGCCATTGCATTTCGCATTTTAAAAGAACATTGCGAAAAAAAATACGGCAAAAAAGAAGCGCAAAAACGTATCGTCGCCATTACTGATGAAAAAAAGGGCGTGCTTAAAAAATTAGCTACTGAAGAAAATTATCAAACATTCATAATTCCTGATGATGTAGGTGGACGTTATTCTGTGCTTACTCCGGTAGGATTATTGCCCATTGCCTGCGCCGGATTTAATATAGAAAAATTAGTTGCCGGTGCAAAAAAAATGAGAAGCAATCTTATGTTGCATCGTACTTTCGATAAAAATATTGCTATGCAATACGCACTTACAAGATATTTATTATATAAAGAAGGAAAAAAAACGGAACTAGTTGTAGCGTATGAACCACAATTATTTTTCTTTATTGAGTGGTTTAAACAGCTTTTTGGTGAAAGTGACGGCAAAGACGGCAAAGGAATTTTTCCGGCAGGTGCTATTTTCTCTACTGATTTACATTCATTAGGACAATATATTCAAGAAGGGGAGCGAAATATGTTTGAAACTGTTTTATCCGTTGAAAAAGTAGCTTCTCATTTGCCGATTCCGTTTGATAACAATGACTTGGATGGATTAAATTACTTGCAAAAAAAGACCATTCATGAAATAAATCTCACGGCAGAAATAGGTACCAGATTGGCACATATTTCCGGAAATGTTCCAAATATACGTATCGCCATTCCCGAAATTTCAGAAAAAACTTTAGGCGAATTAATATATTTCTTTGAATTTAGTTGTGCATTAGGCGGATATATGTTAAATGTTAACCCTTTTGACCAACCTGGTGTAGAAGCCTATAAATCAAATATGTTCCGTTTATTAGGAAAAAAGTAAAATGAAAAAAATCGTGATAATAAACGGAATCAATCTCGGAGAGTTGGGAACCCGCGAAGTGGATGTATATGGACATATTGATTTTAATTCTTATTTAAGTGTTTTAAAACCACGCTATCCTGATGTCGAATTGATTTATTTTCAGTCGAATAAAGTAGATGAAATTGCTGATTTTATGCTTCAACACAAATATTGCGATGGTATTATTTTAAACCCGGGGGCATTTACGCATACCTCCGTTATTTTGGCGGATACCATTGCTGCCATTTCTGCCAAAGTAATAGAAGTACACATTTCCAACTTATTTGGTCGTGAAAATTTTAGAAAAAATTCACTTATTGCTTCAAAATGCGGTGGTTCTTTATGCGGATTCGGACTTTCCGGGTATGAATTGGCATTATTTTATTTAACACATTAAACTTCATTAAAAACCAATTGTCTTTTTATCGTTTAAAAAATCTAATGTTTATGAAAAAGCTATTTATCTTATCGTTCATGCTTATTTTATCTACGGCAATTTTTGCACAAGTAGGAGAAAACTCCGCTAAAGGATCTAAAAATAAAAAGAAAGAGCTTGTTGAAGAAGATACGCTTCCCAAAGTTCCCGTGATTAAATTTACCTCTTTGCTTCACGATTACGGCAATATCTACAAAGGTGATAACGGGGTTTGTACTTTTGAATTTACCAACACAGGAAAGGCTGATTTGCAGCTTACTAATGTAACTTCAACATGCGGGTGTACCGCTCCTTCATGGCCCAGAGACCCTATACCACCAGGACAATCAGCTTCCATTAAAATATCTTATGATACCAAACGAGTTGGAGCTATTCACAGGAGTATTCATGTTGATTCGAATACCGGAGAAAGAGTTACACTATCTATAAGAGGTAATGTAAGTGAACGCTCAAGAGAAATTGTGCCGGAGAATAAAACGTCGCCTTTGATGATTAATGAATAATTTAAAGATTTAAAATTTAAAAATATGAAGAAAAACTTATGCCTGTTAGTAGCTTTCATACTAATTACCTTTGGCGTTGTAGCTCAAAATAAAGGAAAAAAGGAAATAGAGAAACCTTTCGTTCCTAAAGTTACTACAGGTGCGGAAATAGAATTTGACAAAATTGCACATGATTACGGAACTTTAGAAGTTGGCAATGTTAAAATCGGCATCTTCACTTATACCAATGTGGGTAATAGACCATTAGTATTGTTTGATGTGATTGTTTCGTGTGATTGTACCGAAGTAGAGTGGCAAAAAGAACCGGTAATGCCGGGTAAAACAGGTGTTATTAAAGTAATCTATACTGCAAAAACTCCGGGGGTAATTGCCAAGCAAGTTACCGTACAATCTAATGCACAAACGGATAGAATAAGACTACAGCTTAAAGGGAATGTGAGTGGGCAGTAATAACCGGATTTGCATAAAGTTCCAAAAACATTTTTCGAAGCATTTCAGTATCTTCAATTTCCTCAATTTTAGCTAATTGATTTTCAATATATTGCTTAAACTCGTTGAGGCGTTCTTGGGTATAATATTCAGAAAATTTATTATCGTTAAACAGCATATCGTAAGACATGTAATTGGTATCCCATAATTGATAGGTAGAAATTATTTGTTGATCAATAATTTGTGTAAAAGCTGCACAGAAGTCAGTTTCATTTTTTGGGAGTACCTCAATAGTTTCCATCGTAATGGGAGGCGTAATACGTAAACAGAAGTTCCCTTTATATTGCTGAATACCATTCATAATACTAAAATAATCCTCTCCGGGTGCTTTTTTATAAGAACCTATTTCTCGTTTTAAATATAATTCCCTCACTTTAAGATAGTCACAAGGTTCATATTGATAGGAAATAGATACGGGAGTGATGTTTAGTTTTGCAAAATGTTCAGCCAAATTATGCCTATCGCACAAGGAAAGCATCTTTACAAGACCTTGATCAGTTTTGTCAACTCCATTCTTTGTGCGTCCATTTCTTTGGGCAATCCAAAAAGATGTGTTTTTGTTAACGATCGTATGTTTCAAATATTGAGACAGGCGAATTGATTTTTGAAGTAACTCTCTGGGCGTGCCACCCCTGTCTATTTTATACATTTTGCATATTTTACCTAACTCTACTAAAAATGGAGTCATCATAAGGTTACTGCCAAAAGATATTTCCATGAGTTGTTTGAGGCTTTCATAGAGATAAGTCTGCAAAATTACAGCATCCATCACAATATCACGGTGGTTTGAAATAAAACCGTAGGCTTTTCCAGGGACCAAAAATTCTGCACCTTCAAGGTGTATCTCATTGCAAGTTAGCGCCATTGTAGCTCGAGAAATATGATGTGCAAACTTTATATGAAATTCAAGTACAGTTTTTATTTCTCTTAGTTCTTCTGCCTTTTTTTCAAAAGGTTCATCAGGATAAAATTGCTCAACTAAAACTTTAAATACAGGATCATGACTAATTCTGTCTAAAGCTTCTCGAGCTTCGATGTCGTTAAAAGGTCTAATATCATCAAAGTTATCAATGTGCATATTTCTCTTAGTTTAAATATTGGTTTCGTTTGTCTATAAATTTAACCGGCTTGCGATTTACTTCCGGATACTGTATTTTGGCTATTTGATCAATATTTTCAAAAATAACATCCGGCGCTACTCTTAACTTAGCCCTAAATTTATCTTTAATCTCTTTTTCAATATCGTCACTTGGCTCTTTAACGCCAACCATAATGGCTAGGTCGTCTGTGCCAAAATTATTTGTAGATACAATAACGATATAATTTTCAATATAATCAATCTGGTCTAAAACATCAAAAACGGCATAAGGGTATAAAGTAGTTCCTTTAAATTTGATCATTTGATTTTTTCGTCCGACAATAGGGCTAATTCTGGGCGATTTTCGTCCGCATTCACAGGGTTCATTATAAAAACGACAGATATCGCCTGTTTTGTAACGCAATAATGGCATGGCTTCCACACCAAGCGTGGTAATCACAAGTTCTCCATATTCATTATCTTTAACATTATTTCCATTATCATCAACTAATTCGGTAATAATAAGTTCAGGATGCAGATGTCCACCTTTTTGAGCCGTGCATTCCGTGAAGCTGGTACCCATTTCGGTTGAGGCATATGTAGAGTAAAGTTCAATATCCCATTTTTCTTTAATTCGCTGCCCTAATAAGCTGAGATTAAAATTTGCATCTCTTAAACTTTCTCCGATACATACCGCTTTTTTTACGCTGGAGTTTTGGTAATCAATACCATTAGCTTCCGCGTATTGAATGATTTTTAGAATAAATGACGGAACAACAATGATCGTATCCGGTTGTATGCGCTGAATGGTATCCCATTGCAATTCAGGAATACCATTCCCAACGCGAATAATACCTGCTCCCAACATTCTGATACCTAGAAAATAAGCTAATCCTGCCATAAATCGTTTATCTATGGTTGTCATTAACTGGAATTTATTGGTATGTTTTGCGCCCATACACAAGAAAGAGATCGCTTCATTATAAGCTAAACGGTCTAAATCTTTGTCGCTCATAGCAAAAGTAATGGGGTCGCCCAAAGTACCAGATGTAGTAATATAATCCACAATTTTTTCAGGAGATACACACAAGAAATCTGCATTAAATAATTGAAGATCTTGCTTCTCCGTTAATGGAATTTTTGCTAAATCAGCTAGTGTGCGAATAGATGCAATGTCAATTTTTTCCTTGGCAAAGAGTCGCTTATAATAAGGAGAGTGTTGGTGTAAATAGCGCAATGCGTCTTTCAGTTTTTCTTCCTGAAAACGCTGTATCATTTCTAAAGGTTCAAATTCGATTTGTGGAGCTTTCATCGTTTAATATCGTTATACCACTTCATAAAATCATCGAACCATATAGCAAAATCCGTGCCTTTTTTGGGTAATGCTCCAACGCCATGCCCACCAGTATTATACAAAATGAATTTATGATCTATTCCAGCTTTCGTTAGGTTTTTAGACAGCATTATGCTGTTTTGATAATCAACAACTTTGTCATCTTTAGTTTGCAAAATGAGTAATGGCGGCATATTCGGATGTACATTTTCTTCTAGCGACATCTTATTCAGTAGCATTTCCAAAGGCTTTGCACCGAGCAAGCTTTTTCTTGATTTTCGATGGGCGTGCGGGTCACGCATGGTAACTACCGGATAAACCATTACGGTAAAATAAGGTTTGAGAGATACTTGAGGATATATTCCGAGTGGCGCCATAAAATTTTCATCAAAATAGGTAGCTGCTGTTCCCACAAGATGCCCTCCTGCGGAAAACCCGATAATTCCTACTTTTTCCTCATCAATTTGATATTTTTGTGCACCTTCACGAACAAGTTGAATAGCACGTTGCAAATCCTGTATCATATCAGGATGTTGAGCCGAATGCATACCTACGCGATATCGCAATACAAAAGCTGTAAAACCTTGCTCTGTAAGTTTCTTTGCAACTTCATGTCCTTCTTGCCTCATGCCCAAATAACAATAACTTCCACCCGGGCAAATAATTACTGCGGTATGGTTATTTTTGTCCGCTTCAGGGTACGACACATACATTTTTGATTTAACATGGTGTAAATTTGTATTTTTCCATATTTTTATGGTTTCTCCAAAAAGGATGTTTATAAGGATTATAAACAGAATTATTAGTGTATATTTTTTCATGATATTTTAGTTTTTTGGAAAAAACAGGGTCAATTCTTCATGGATTAGTTTAGTCCATTGTGGATTTTCAAATTTTCCATCGGTTAATTCAAAGCTAACCTTAAAATAAACTTCATCATAAAAACTAAGCTTAGAATTCATCCCTGGTGCACATTCAATATAGATTAATTCTTGCGGGTTAATTTTAAAATGTTTACATATTTGCTGCGCCAAAGAAGCCGTAACCGAAGTGATGGATGTTCCCGGATTATCTTGATATAATTCCGTAACTATGACCACTGTTTTATTTTGGAAAGGTTGTATTTTTATACCACATTTAGACAACATGTCGAGTGATCCGGAGAATTCAAAAATTTGATCTATATTAGTATCTGTAATTTTCATAGTAGCAGCTTATTAAATATTCCTAACAATCTCTTTCCCAAAAGTTTTATTAACTAGTTCGCGTTTACGAGGTACGAAAGTTCCGTCTTCCATTTCTCTTAACAATATTTTAGCAAATAAGTTGAACATTTTTTGTTCTTGAGATTCATGTTTATAGAACATATCCCATGCGTACTGATAAAGTTCTTGCAGTTTTTCAGGAGACATGTGTTTCGGTTGAATTACCACCTGACCTGCAGTATAGTTATTCCAATCTTTATCTATGATACGTCCTTCGCGTAATAAATCGTCCCAGACTTTGGTATGTGGGAAAGGTGTAAGCACCGTAAATTCAGCTAAATCCAAGTTAATTTCCAATAGAAAATCTATCATACGTTTAATGTCATCTTCGGTTTGGTCATCCAACCCTAAAAGAATGGTGCCTTCTACGCCAATGCCATGATCATGATAGCGTTTAATCCGTTCTTTAATATAATCGGAAGTATCAAACACGGCTTGATATACGTACCAAGCGCCGGCTTGCGCTGCCAAATCTAAAATTTTGGGGTCATCATCTATGGTATGGCTGATGAATTTTTTCTTCAACGGAATCATCGCTCTAAATAGCTCTTCTTCCCATTTCTTATCTTGCGCTAAGGAATTATCTACGATAAACAAGCGGTTATTCTCAATGGTTTCCAATTCTTCAATTGCTTTTGCCACGGGACGCGGACGAAAACAACGCCCCCCCAAATAAGATACAGCACAAGGGTAGCAGCTGAAGCGGCAACCACGAGAAGCGTGAAATAGATCCACCATTTGTACACCTTTGTGGTTATATAATGGGCGATTTAAGATATCGCGCCGTGCCGGTCCCACCGTTTCAATCGGTGGGTGCTGATTCATATAATTGTAAACCGGCTGCAATTGACCGTTTTTCAGGTCATCGAATACTTTTTCCATTCTTCCTTCAGCTTCTCCCAAAAATACCGAATCAGCATGAAGCATAGTTTCTTCAGCATGAAGCATGGTGGAAATTCCGCCAAAAATAACTTTAACTCCCTTACTGCGGTAATAATCGGCAATTTCCCAGCCACGCTTGATTTGCACGGTTAACATCATCGAAATTCCTACAAAATCAACAAGTTCATCGAAATCTATAGATTCAACATTTTCATCGGTAAAACTCACATCAACATATTCGGGTAAGGCTGCTGCCATCACCACAGGTCCGTGCGGAGGAAGATTAAAAGTGGTTTGTCCTTCTAATTTTCTCCATTTAGGATAAATCAGTTTAAATTTCATAATTCGGTTTTTATATCATTCATAATTGTATTCACACCCAAAAACTCAGCACAAGTAATAATTGAACCAATACTAACACCCAGAAAACCATGTGCATTAATATTTTGTCCTGTTAGAAACAGATTCGGAATTTTAGTACGTTGAGACACAAGAGTTTGTGCAGGGAAGTGACAATCTCTTAAAATGCCGTATAAAGAGCCGTCTTTGCTCCCCGTATAATCCCTGTATGTTAATGGAGATGATGTTTCATAAAAAGCAATATTTTCCTTAATTCCGGGATAATATTTCTCCAAACAATCTATGAGTTTTTGCGCTTTTTCCTCTTTAAAATCCAAATAATCTTGTCCTCGCTTGCCAACTTTTGTATTTTCCCATTGTTTAACATCTTCAAAATTCATAAAGGCAACTACTTGAGCGCTATTTGCATAGGCTTCATTTTCGGCGCGCGATTGTTGCATATAAAGGAAATTCTTGGGCCAATCATTTGGGGTATATTCTTGTGTATGCCAAACACTCTTCCCAAAATATTGATAGTGATTATAATTCAAATATGGTACACTGTTTGGCTTGAAACCCAAGTAAAGCGTAAAATTAGAGGTTGTATTTTCCATATTATTAATCCTGTATCGAAATGCCTTACGAATTAAATGTGAATCAATTAATTCTAATGTTTTTGCAGGATGAATATTAGAAATAAAATATTTAGCTTCAATAATTTCCCCCGATGATGTTTCTATGGTTACCGCCTTTTCATTATCACAGTTTATTTTTGTGATTTCATGACAATTAAAGGTATCACCCCCCATACTACGAATAGAATTAACAAAACTATTCACAATAGTATGACTTCCGCCAATGATGCGCCATGAACTTTTAATATAAGAGTGCAAAATAAGTGCATGAACATAAACCGGCGTTTTTTCGGGAAAACCGGCATACAATGGATTTGTTCCTGCTAACACATTCTGAAGAACAGAGTCTTTTGTAAAAGAAGCAATAAATTCTCCTATGCTTTTTTTGATGTAATCAGATTCAATAAAAGTAGGGCTGTTTATTTCCTGTAAATTATACAGTGGTGAGGCATGCGCAATTGCTTGGATGGCTTTAATAAACTGAGTGATTCCTTGCCGTTCTTTCGGAAAAAAACGGGATAGCGTTTCAATAAAGTTTTCATAACCCATAGCATATGGAAATTCATCTTGTTGAATAACAACCTTATCGAAACAGTCCGTATCTAATTTTTTGAGTTTAACATCTTTAGTAATTGAATAATAGTTGAATAATTTATGTAAGATTTCCCCTTCGTCAAGTCCGCCTAAATAATGCATTCCGGTATCAAAAGTATAGCCTTTGCGATGAAACACCTGTAAACAACCGCCAAATTGTGGCTGTTTCTCAAAAACTCCCACTTTATAACCGTGTTTACTTAAAATGTATCCACATTGTAAACCACCCAAGCCGCTTCCTAAAATAACGATATCATACTTTTTCATCGGCTTTGAATTTATTCATATCTATTACACAATCATATTCAATATCAAATGCTTCCGAATCTTCAATATAGTGCAAATTATGAGGAATACTATTACAATTTTTAGCTAAGCTGAATTTGTCTTCATCACTTTCAAGCGCATAAATATCAGCATGTTTTAATACGAATGATGTTAAAAGTGGAAATTCACCATATCCGCAATTTAAGATCTTTATTTTCTTAGCATCTTTAAGCGCTTCTATTTGAGTTTTGTAATTTTTGTATTTTCGTAAATTTCTTCTAACACTCCACTCTACATCAATACCCTTATAAACATAATTATGATAAACTTTGTCTGCCCAATAATCTGCGGTTTCTATTTCTGAAACTAACTGACTGTATATTGCTGTAATTTGTTTCCGGAACCATTTGCTAACTTCTTGATAACTTCCTATTTTGGAATATTCTTCATAAGTTACCCGTTCTCCGACATTTATGGTAATCTGTCCTTTTCTTAACATCATCTCTTTTTTAGGTAGAACATGCCCTAAACCATGAATTGTAATAGGAAAAATGTCTAATTTTAAGCGCTCTGCTAAATAGAAAGCGCCTTTATGAAACCTCTTAATTGTACAATCTTCAGAGCGTGTTCCTTCGGGAAAAATCAAAATTGAATAGCCTTTTTGTGTAAGTTTCTCCAATTTACCTATGTTGCTTTCAAAATTATTTGCAATGGGATAAAAATCGGCAAAACGCAGAGGCAATGCATAAAATGGAGTGTTCCAAGTCCACTTATTGGTTAAAACAATAATTTTAGGATTTAATCCGAGAATGCAGGTTAAATCTAAATGTGCCTGGTGGTTAGCAATAATAATAGCCGGTTTTTTAAATTTTCCGGGATCGTATTCCAATAAACGATATTTTACCGATGGAATTCGGGAAGTTACAAAACGGGAAATCCATGAAAAGAAACAATGATAATAGTACTTTCTTTTATCTAAGTTTGTAAATGGAATTAAGAAAAACGGTAAAGCTAAATTTAACAGCAAACATCCTAATATAAAGGCAAAAAAAGAATAGATGGTTTTGAGTAAATTAAAGAAAGTTACAGGTTGAAGTCTGGGTTTCCCATTTTTTTGGGTCAGCATTTTAAAAACTGCAGGAGAAATGGTGTAAGTCATAAAAACAACGCAAAACATTCCAATCATACTAACTTGTGCTAAGGAGCGCATAGCGGGATGTTTGCTCAAAATGAGCGTTCCAATTCCAATAAATAGGATTACGGCGGATAAAATTACGGCAACTCTATACCAAATTAGTAATCGTTTTTTACGGGCATAATCTTGAATCAAACCTTCCAACATAAAGATGGAATAATCGTCTCCTAATCCGAAAATAAAAGTAGCTAAAATGATATTAACGATATTAAACTGAATATCAAAGATTGACATTATTCCGAGAATCCAAAACCAACCGAATACCATTGGTAAAATGGTAATAAAAGTAAGCTCGATTCTTCCAAATGAAATCATTAGGAAGCCAAATACTAAAAGCGCACAAAACCACAAAACTAGATTAAAATCGTCATACAAAAGTTTGATCATACTTTTGTTACTCATATTCCGGTTAAACATAATCGTTTGATTTACCTGCGCCAATGGAGAATCCAATATTTCTTCTACATCATTCTTAGGATATAACAGTGTGATAATGGCAGAACGTTCTGGTGTTTCAATTAGATAATCATTAAGTAACAACCTTCTTATTATTGAAAAATCGGATGTTTCTTTTGCGAAGTCTTTATCTAATAGTTGATAAAATTTTTCAAAACTTTCACTATTCAAACCCAATTCATGACAACTGTTTTCAAATGCTACTAGGGTTGGTTCTTTTTTATTTTCCCAAAACTGTTTCCATTCCGTAGCTCTAATTTTTTGAACCTTATGCGATGGGAGTAAGTCGCCAATACCTTGAATCCGGTTAAAATACCCGAGCTTTGCCAAACTGTCAATGATAGGCTTGGCGTTTTCGTAACTTTCGAGCGCCTCTTCTAAAGTTTTGCCGTAAGATACATGATATAAATAGGGAGCGTTAATATGAGCAACAGCGCTAATTTCTGCCAAAGCGCTTTTTTGCTCTTTAGTCATATAGCCCAGTTTACTAAAATCGGTTTCAAATTTCACCGAAGTTGAAAAATAAGCAAAAATACAAGTTAATATTACAATTATAAGCCTTATATATGGAATATTTTCGAGCTTAGAGGCAGCTATTTTCTCCCAAATTGTCTCTTTTTTAATTGTTTCATTTTGAGGCTTCGTTGTTTTTTTATCTCTAAAAAAGATAGGCAGACAAAAAAGTACAAATATCAACGTGCCCAACAGCGTTAAGGAGGCGAAAAGTCCAAAATCGTTTAAAGCCTCCGATTTTACAAAAAGTAAACTTAAAAAAGCGCCTACTGTGGTAATACTGCCGATCGTCATGGGAAATGCAATATTTTTCAATGCTTTAATGGCACTTTTTTCTTCCTTAAAATGAATCAAAAAATAGAGCGAGTAATTAACTGCGATACCAAAAATGGCAGAAGCAGCGCCAATAGCAATACTGGATAAAGACCCTCTAAACAAGACAATTAGAGCAAGAGAAAGTAATGTTCCAAAAAATACAGGAACCAAAATGAATATTAATGGGGCTATTTTTCTAAAATAAAGAAATAGAACGATGATAATAAGTGATATTGCAACTGCCAATGAAAGAATACTATCGGCTTTAACTTGCTTTGCATTGGCAACACTAACAGGGATAGCGCCAAAATATGTAATTTTTAGGTTATAATTTGATACTGAGTCCAAAAAGTCTGTGCATTGTGCTAATTTTTCTACAAAAACTGCATTTTCCTTCGTCTCGGTAATGGGATTTTTAGCTACAATAAAAAGCAAAATGCTACTAAAATCAGCAGAAAAAAAGTAGCCATCATCGGTTTTAAACGATTGATAATCCCCAAAGTCTTGCAGTTTTTGTAACGTAGGAATAGATAAATGAAAAGGATCGGAAAGAATACTTTGTTTCATCATTCCGGCAGAAGGCATCAACAATATTTGCTTATCATTTTCAAGAACTTGCAAGATATTTTTTGGAGTGAACAAAGTATCTAACTTAACATAATCGCTTGAAGTTAGGTAATAGGGTATATTATTTTGAACACAGCTTTGAACTTCTATAATATTATCGTCATCAAGTTGATAGGTAATTTCTTTGGTATAGTTGGCAATTTTATTGTTTAGTTCATCCACAAAGAGATCAATGTATGCTTTCAGCTCATCAATATCTGTAGCTGTCGTATCTTTAAAAGATATTTTGAAGATAATTTTGTCAGAAATTTGGTTATGGGTATATACAAAGTTAATAATCTCGGTTTCTTTGCTTTTGGGCATAAAACTGGAGATATCTTCTTTAAGTGTAATATGGGAAGCAATATATGCTAATAATATAAAAACCAGCGCTAAACCGGAAAAGAAGAATCGAGGTCGTTTAGAAAATAAAGTGTAAACCCGTGTAACAATTTTTACCATGCATTAAAATTCAAATATCTTCAAAATTAGTTTTTTGGGATAGAAATAAATAACGGCAAAAATACTCAAAAAAGTGTTTAAAACCGAAATCCTAAAAAAGTCTAAAGAGGGTTTAAAATGGGTAATTCGTTCGCCAACCGGAGCGTAATAAACTTGTATCGGTACGGGAATAATTTTAGCGCCATCCCACACATTTCGAACCATGATTTCCAATTCAAAGTTATAACGATTTGTAAACCATATCCTTTTTTGAAAATATTTTAACGGATAATAGCGAAACCCCGATTGCGTATCTGGAATATTTTGAAACGTTTGAACACAAAACCAAAAATTGGCAAATTTATTGGCGAAAGTGTTCTTTTTCGGCATATTTTCATGTTTTAATCCACGGCTTCCCACAACAATAGCATCAGGATTTTTGAGGGCGGCGTTAATCAAAGTTTCAATATCCGAAGCAAAATGTTGCCCGTCGCTATCTATCGTAATGATGGCATTGTACCCCAATTCTATTGCTTTTTTTGCGCCTTGTTTCAACGCGTAACCTTTTCCTCTATTCTTGTCGTATGTTACTAAGGTTACTTTGGGTATAAATTTTTGAATAATTGATAATGTTTGGTCTGTAGAGCCGTCGTTTATAATAATAATGTCAATGGGATATTGTAGGCAATCCTTAATAACCCCCTCTAAAAAAGGTGCATGATTGTAGGTTGGAATAACCAAACAAACATTTAAAATTTTGACGTTATTTTCAATTTCTGTCATTTATTGCGTTATAAAAAGGTAATCTAATTTGCAGAAAAGATGCTCATTTTTTGAGTAAGTTATTGAAGCGGTATAATGTTCTTCATTTTTTCTATATGAAAAACAGATATTTATTTCAGGAAATTCGTCAGGATTGATTGTTTTCAGGAATTTTAGATTTTTAAATAAAGTAATTTGTACCTTTTGTTGCAATTTTTCTTCAATAAATTCTTTAGATATTTGCACCAAACAAGCTCCGGGTAAAATAGGCAAATCGGGAAAATGAGCTTTGAATATTTGATTTTCACGCTCTAAAGCGATACTTGCAAGATGCTGGCCATTTTCTGTATCTTGCATTGAAACAGTGCGATAAAATGTATTTTGAAGTATCATTTCAATATAAATATATCATCGTTTATGGTTTGATTTACCTTGACGTTTTCAAATTGAATGATCGTAACATCATTGCCACTTTCGTAAATTTCAATTTTTGAGACCAGATATGTTGCTTTATTGAAATAAAGCTTAATTTTAGACATAAAATTTTGCATGGCTTTTTGTGTGGGTGTTAAGTTGACCACCACCATGCTGTTATTTTCTTGAAATTCGATTTTGAACCTCTTGTTATTCTCCAAAATTTCTCCATTGATGGAAGAGATCACCAATCTTGAAATTTCTTGAAATAATCGTGCACTATTATCTTTAATTTCAGTAACTTTTCCGTTTGCTTTGGTAAAATATTTTCCACCGTTTTGCACAAAAATAAAAGGATTCTCGCCAATGTATTCCCAACGAAATCTATTGGGTTTTGCAAAATACATGATTCCTTTTGTTACCGTATTTTCCTTTAATACTGCCATTTTTTTGGTTTGCACAAACGGGCAGATTAAGGTTTGGATTTCGGTATTTTTAGCTTTGATGTTGTTTTTGATGATGGTGAGTTCGGGTTCCGAAATGGGTTTGAAATCGGGTTGGGCGGAAGCAGCTAGAGAAACTGCGACGGCTGCTAGAATTAAAATTATTTTTTTCATCGTAAGTTATTTTTGTACCACCAATATCACTCCTACAATAATTACCGCTACCCCCAGCCATCTCGTCCACGCAATAGCCTCATGAAATATAAAATAAGCCGCTAATAGTCCGAAAACATAACTGATGCTTATCATAGGGTATGCCAAGCTAAATTCAAACTTTTTTAATACATAAATCCATATTAATGAAGCGGTGGCGATAGATATTCCACTAAATGCAAACGGAATGTTGGTAAATACGGTTTTAAAAAATGTGAAGGACCATTGGAATTTGCCAAAAGTATTCAACGCCATCTTTAAAAACACTTGTGATGCCGTGAGCAAAGCTGACTGAAGCGTAACTAATAATACTAATTTTAACATATTGACAATAAAATTAAAGCATGTGCATGGTTTTGAAAATGTTGATGGAATAATATCCGGCGAATTGGAGTGAGAGCTTGGTTTTTCCGACACACATTTTCGGGAATGATTTGTGTTTTTAATATTTTGGCAACTAATTTTACTCCGAAAGCAGTGGCAGTGAAATATTCCCCGGAAAATTGCCTGTAAGTGAGTTGTGGTAAAGCTCCCCAAAAATCGGTCATAGTATTGTAAACAAAATCATTTTTTGGATTTCCACTATAACCGAGCATTACTGCATCTAAATCATTTTTTGTTAGATTATTGTTACTCAGAAAATCAAGCACGTTTTGTTCTGTTTCTTCCGTACTTTTGGGACAATAAAACAGATCCATTGCTTCTATTTTACAATACGAATTAGGATTTTGTTGATTGGAAACAACAAAACTGACACAACCTTCTCCGGAAAAACAGCCATTCCAAAAATTTAATTTAGAAAGCATTAGATGATAGTTTGGTGTCATTTCATCGTAACCGCCCACTAAAACATTTTGGCAGGCGCCGGTTCGTATTTGTAAAAAAGTATCTAAGAGTGCACTTCCGAAGGAAATGCCCAAATGGGAAAAAGTATTATTATAACCATAACATTTTAACTGCATGGCAATTTGCGAACTGATGGTGTTGTGAGTAGATTGAATAAAATGAGTGGGTTGTAATAACGTTTCATTGTTTTGAATCATGGCGATAAGAAACTTTTCAGTATCCTCCATGCATCCTAATCCTGTACCCGAAATAATGGCATCCGGCATTTCCAATCCGGCATCTGTTAATGCCATTTTTGAAGATACAATAGCGCGTTTAATGATTTTACTCATTCTTCGAGCTATCATGGGTGGAATATAAACTGAGAAATCAGGATCTTGGCAACGAATATATTTGGTTTCCGAAATATCAGGAACTACCAACTGATCTTGATTTTGAATTGTAACACTACCAATGCCGTTAATATATACCATAATTAATCTGTATAATCTGAAAATATAATGCTTGAATTATTTCCTCCGAAGCCAAATGAGTTTTTAAGAATATGTTTGGTCTTTATATCCCTTATAGTATGTTGAATGGGCGTAAAATTGAGTTCGGGCATGGGAGTTGCAAATTTAAGATTCGCCGGTAAAAATCGGTGTTTCATAGCTAAAATAGCAAGTACGGATTCCACGCCGCCGGCTGCACTTGTGGTGTGCCCCGTAAACGACTTAGTAGAACTTATTGGGGGAACTTTTTCGAATAATGTGGATATGGCTGTACCTTCCGATAGATCGTTGTTGGGAGTTCCTGTTCCATGTGCATTAATATAGTCAATGTCGGAATAGTTTAAACCACTCATTTTCATAGCTTTTTGCATGGATAGTACAGCGCCTTTACCATCGGGTGAGGAAGCGGTTTGATGGTAGGCATCACAAGCATTACCATAACCTGCTACAACACACATCGGCTGAATATTTCTTGCTAAGGCATTTTGCTCTTTTTCCAACACTAAATAGCCAGCGCCCTCGCCAAGATTAATCCCTGCGCGATTGGCATCAAATGGACGGCAATGTTCTTTATCCAAAATCATTAAGGTGTGAAATCCGTTAAGGTGAAATTTGGTTAAACATTCTGTTCCACCCACAACTACAGCATCCAATATGCCCATTTTTAACATATTAGCTCCTAATATCAATGCATTTGCGGCAGAAGAACAAGCGGTAGATATTGTTGTTACCGCATGGAATTTTCCAAAATAATCTGCAATGCCTTCCGTACAGGAACCACAATCATGAATACCGATATACTCATTTTTGGTATTGTTTTCTAAAAAATCAATATAATACGATTCGCTTTTTTCCATACCACCTACGGTAGTACCTGATATAAAGCCAATTCGTTTATAGTCAGATATGAAAATTTGCGATTGAACACAGGCTTCCTTCACCGCCATAATTCCTAATAGAGTTGTTCTGGAAATGATTTTTTCGGAGCTCATATTTAATATTTCCATCATTTCGGCATCGGTTAATACCACTTCACCCACAGGAAATTCTTTATGAATACTGTTCAAATAACGCAAAGGAGCGATGCCAGTTTGCTCTGATAACAAAGCAGTTACACTTTCTTCACAATTTTTCCCTATGGCTGAAATAATGCCCAGACCTGTTACGCAAATCTTATCCGTCATTGTTTATTTTTTATGGTTTTGGATATATTCCGCCATCGTTTTAATTGAAGAAAATATATCTTTCCCTTTTTTGGGATCTTCTAGTTTAATGCCGTAGTTTTTCTCCATTAAAACAATAAGCTCCAGTGCATCAATGGAATCTAAGCCCAATCCTTCACCAAATAAAGGTGCGTTTTCATTAATATCCTCGGGAGTCATTCCTTCTAAATTCAACACTTCGATAATTTGCTGTTTAAGTTCCAAAATTAAATTGTCCATGTTTCTTGTTTTTATATTAGTAATTAATTGGTTTCAAATAGTATAAATTCGGTTTTATAATGATTTTCAAAACATTCCAAATATCCGGTAATACCTTGTTTTATACCTGTTTCATAAATTAAATTTTGTGTATGATGATGAAAATAAGTCATGTCATTTTCATTAATGATGAACATCATGTTCTCGCCGTAAATTTTATGACGAATACAAATTTCACCTATTACAATATTGGGCAATGTATATACAAAAACCGCCGGGCTTGGAAAGAAATTATCCACATCCCGTATGGTTTCTTGAAATGCTGTATCCGTTTCTAAAGAAGAGGAAGATGTGCTTAAAATTATTCCAAAATTTTCCTTATTATCAATTTCTTCTAAAAGAATTTCCGCTGCTAAGAATCCTAATTTTGACAAACTATCCATTTTAAAAAATTTAGGGTAGTCAATTTTCAAATAACGATAAATTTCCTTTAAAGCATCTATTGTATTTTTATTTTCCTGAAATTGAAATATACTAGTTCCGTCTACAAAAATACCGATGTCAGATATAGTTACTCGTTTTAATAAATTAACCACAGCAATCTCCTTTCTTTAATAGTAGAGCAGCATTACATCCACCAAAACCAGATGCGGTTTTAAGACAATAGATACCTTTTGCTTCAGATAAGTTCGCATTTATGTTTAAAGAAATTGTTACGCCTAATTGATTAAAACCTAATGAAGAAAATACAAAATTATGCTTTAACGAATATGCAGAAAGCACAGTTTCGATAAGCCCGGCAGCTCCCAAAGTGTGTCCAAAATATGCTTTATAACTATTAACTGGTACATTTTCAATTTGTGAGCGAGAAAAAGCAATGGCTTCCATTTCGTCGTTAAATGGAGTTGCTGTTCCGTGTGCATTAATAAATGCCAACTGTGTTTTATCAATATTTTGTAGCGTTTTTTCAATAGCGCGGTGCAACCCCTCACCGGCTCTGGAAGGACCAGAAATATGGTTGGCATCATTGCTGCTGACGCCTGAAAAAATCTCAATATCATTCGGATTTTCTTTTTTCAAAGATAATATCATCGTAGCTGCACCTTCACCGATGTTTAATCCATCTCTATGAATATCAAATGGTTTGCAAATTTGAGACGATAATGCTTTAAACGACTGGAAACCACAAACCACAAACTTTGAGATAACATCTGCACCACAAACTACAATATATTTGTATTGTCCGGATGCTAAAAGGTGTTTTGCTGTAATAATCGCTTGTGTGCCTGAAATACAGGCATTTGAAATGATTAAACTTTTATTGGGATTTCCAAAGTATTGCGTAATCAACTCTGCTGATTTCCAAATATGAATTCTATTTTTATCAGGATGAGGATGTTCTAATAATTCAATATTACCTTTGGTGGTAGAAAACAAAAATAGGACGTCTTTGCTACTAAGATTAATATTTGTTTGGTCTAAAGCTGATTGAATTGAAAAAATTAAAAGCTGTTCAAAAAAGGTATAGTCTTTAAGGGGTGTAATGGCGTTATATTTTTCTTGAAAAGATATTTTGCAAATCATTCCGAGCATAGATGGGGTAGTGGCATCGAAATAGCCGGTAACCAATTGGCAGCCTGAACGACATTCTTTCATTGCTAAAGCCACTTCTTCAGTAGAAAAACCAAGTGAGTTTATCACATTATCGGCTATTAAATATACTTTTTCGTTATCCATGTTCACCATAATCTACTATAAACCACGTTCTTCTTTCCATTTATTATAAAATGGAGGATTAAACAACACCAACTGATAATTAGAATCTAAAAATACTTGAACAGATTTTCCTGTGGTACAAAGTTCGCCGGTTTCCGCATTCCGGATTTCATATTCAAAAATAATTTTAGCTGCTTCCGTAGGAACATATGTTATCTTAACTAACATAGTATCATCATATTTAAACGGTCGCTTATATTGGAAACTCAAGTCAACTAAAGGTGCGTAAAATCCATTGCTATGAATAAAAAGGTAACCTAAACCATATGTTCGTCCAAATGCTTCTCTAGCATCTTCAAAGTATTTAGCATAAGCGCCATGCCAAATAATTCCCATAGAATCCACTTCACTAAATCGTATTTTTACTTCAATCTCTTTAACTAATTTTTCCATTTTTATTCGTTAGGTTTTAGTGCTATTTTCAACTCTCCTTCTGCAATAACCTCATTGCCAACACGTACAATACAATGTGCTATTTTCATATCTGCAAATTCGGTTAAAATTTCAATGGTAGTTTCTAGCTTGTCTCCCAAGCGGGCAAAATTAATAATTTTTAGGTTTTTTACAGCGCCAATAAATCCGATTTGAATATCTTTTTTTAGAATATATTTATTCACAAACCCGATTTGCACGGCACAAGTTTGTGCAATGTTTTCAAGTAATCCAGATTCAGTCAAATAGTTATCTTCAACAAGCAGGGTGTTTTTCGATATTAAAAATGACGTCTTACAAGCGTAAGTTTCATAGTTAAAATCTGTGAGTTTATTCACAAATAGAAAAGGTTTAGCTTGTGGGAGGAGGTCGGTAACTTTGATTTCTGATAGATTTATGTTCATAAAATATTTTTAATCTTCAATGATAAATTTTGTTATAAAGGTTGTACTTCTTCTAAGTCTAATACCTCAAATATTCCCAAAGCGGTCCTCGCCTTTTCTTAGCCTTTAACTTATCAACTATCGGATTTTTTTCTTCATTCGGGAACACCCATCTTTTACCGGTACTAAAGGATCTTTCTACTAAGGTTTCTAAGTTACAGTTTTGAGAAATGTAATATACCGGTTTTAGAGCATCTTCTTTGGAAATAAGCCCCTCATTTATTGCAATATCATATAATTCTGTTTTAGGATAAATTCGCATTCCGATAAAAGGAAAGAAAACGGAATGTTGTATTTTTTTTGAGTTTTCAAATGTCTCACTTAATGTTTGTTCAGTTTCCCCAATACCACACAAAATTAAAAAATGCGCATAAAAAATTCCCAAATCATAACAAATATCGGAAGCATTTTTAATATCATTAAAAGTGAAATGCTTTTTGTAGTTAACAAGTTGAGTGTCTGATAAAGAGTCTGTTCCAAATTCAATATGCGTTAAACCGGCGCGTTTGTACAATGCCATGTTCTCTTTTTTGAAATTGTTCGGCGAAAAATAAGCACCCCAGTTGATTTTCACACCACTTTCAATAATCCGGTTTGCCAGTTCGATATTATAATCTTCACAAATATTAAATACGGAATCAGTAAAAAACAGATAATCAATTTTTTGCCCAAAATATAGTTCTTTAATATTTTCAACTACGGATTGAGAGTCTAATGTTCGTATTTGTTTTCCGTCAATAACAGGATAGCTACAATAAATACATTGATATGGACAGCCGCGTTTTGTCTGAATATTTAACATGCCACCCTCATTAAAATAATATTGCGCTAATTTTTCATTAAATCTGACTTTAGACTCAGTAATAAAATTATTTCGAGGATTGATAATAACTTGCTCATCTTTCCTGTAAACTAAGCCTTCTATAAGATATTCATTCTCTCCACGTTCTAATTTATTGATTAACTCAGCAAGAGAACTTTCTCCTTCTCCCACAATGGCATAATCTGCGTTTAAGAATTCAAGAACTTCCTCAGGAAAAATAGATACGCAGGGACCGCCTACAATAAGTTTTGCTTTTGATTTTTGACGGGAAATATTGGAAATGGTAACATAGTGATCTATAAAACTGTTTTTTGCGTAAAAATTAACATCATCACAATTTCTTAAAGAAATACCGATATAATCAAACTCATTTTGTTGAAGTAAATCTGAAAACTCATTGTAAGACTGTATATTAAAATCGAAAAAGTGTAAATCCCAAATTGGAAAATGCGCTTTGATATAAGTGTGTAAACACATCATTCCTAATGGGAAAACTTTATAAGGCTCTTGACAGATGTTGGCAGAAACTAATAATATTTTAGGCATCGTTTTACTTTAAAATCTATTTGTTTTCATTAATCATCTTGTTTACAGAATAGCCATAATCCTGTTTTTGATAATAATCATGATTCGAGAAATCAGGGAGTTCACTCTTGAAAATCGTTTGATATATTGCTTTTATTCCGGGGTTTATTAATGGAGCTTTTCCTAAAAAATAATTATGAGGATGTAGTTTTTCATGATGAAGATTAATTGCTTCCGTAAAATTTACATATATGGCATGCTCGCTAATGGTATCGTAAGTAGGATCTTCACCTAGTAATGCTTCGTGCGTTATAAATGTTTTTGCCATGATTAGCACCATATCTTTTTCATTAAACATGATATATACATTGCCTTCTATTTTTTCACATAGTGCGTCTACCCAAATTGCATGATTAGCTGTAGGCACACAAGCTGCATTTAGAATTAAATTCACAAACGGTAATTTTTTATCAGTAAAATCGGTTTCAAGAAAATTTATATACTTCTGAGCATAAGCATTTCCTAAACTATGAAAAAGCAGGCTTATTTTTATATCGCTATGTTGCTCAGAATAAGAACTAACGGAATCTAAGAAATTAACAAACAGATCAAAGCAATAATCTACATTATGTTCGGATGTTTTAAAATTGACTATCATATTCTCTCCTGGATGTTTGGAAGGCCAGGCAAACGCAACCACATTCATATTGTATATGTCCGACAAGGCAGAAATACTTTTAACCAATTCATCCATAGGCGTTTCGTTGCCATGAATGTATAAAAGAATATTTTTAGAATGAAACGTATTATTCATTGCCGAAGAAAAACCCGGCATTTTAGACAAAGAAAAAGATTCACTTTCGGAATCCCAATTCGATACCAAATACCTGTTATAAAACTTTTCAATAGTATCTGTTTTTTTAGTTTCAATATCATAACTGTATGTGCATACAATTACGTTTCGAATCGTGTCCATTGCTTGAAGCGAGGCAAAGCAAAAGAACAGAGGTGCAAAAAAATAGATGAATTTTAATGATTTTGATTTCATAATTTTCAATATAAATTTATGAAAGATTTTTTTATCTTTTTACCGAAAATCCGGATGATGTTTTTTGAAAAATGTCTGTATTGGAAAAATCAGGAGTTTTACTATTAAACAAAGAAGTATAAATAGCTTTTAGATGTGGACATCCTGTTAAATATTCCGAGTAAAAATAGTCGTGAGACTTAGGATAACGATCAAGTTTCTTATCTTCATTATTTTCTTTCAAAACATCTGTAAAGTCAAGGTAAATCGCCATAGGCGCCCTGTGATTACCCGGATTTCTTCCCAGCAAAGGGCGACCTTCTATAAATATAGACGCCATATCCAAAATTTTATCTTTTCCATTATATATAATAAAAATTTTATTGTTAATTCGTTTTGATAATTCTTCTACCCAAACATAGTGATATTGAGCATGAACACAAGCTGCATTTAAAATAATATTAGAGAAAGGAGTGTTTAAATTGTCATTGGACATTAAATAATCAACGTAATTTTCAGCATACTTGTTTCCCAAACTGTGAAATAAAATAGACACTTCTACTCCCTCTTCATTAACATAACTCCTAATACTATCAGTTAATTGCACAAAATGTTTAAAATAAAGATCTGTATTGTGTTTTGATATGTGAAAGTTCTCAATACTATTCTTCTCCGTTTTTAAAGATGGCCATGCAAAAATAATGGTATTTACATTATAAGAGTTTGTAAAGTCATAACCGCGTTTTACCAATGCGTCAATACTGGTTTCATCTCCATGAATATATACAAGCACATTTCTCTTTGTCGTAAAAGCTTCCTTTAATGCTGTTGAAAAACCAGACTTTTCTTCAAAGCCATCAGATATTACAACTAAATACCGGATTAAAGAATCACTATCATTAGCTATGCTTTTTCCGGTTTTAAGCGCTTGCATGTAATCATAAGTACAAGCAATTACTGCTTTATTGGTATTTTGAGAGAAAATACTGAAAATAGCTAACAGTAAAGTTAAAATTAAAATAATCTTTTTCATGGTCAAATCATTTTTGTTGTTTCCAAAATGGATAAAAGTTATACCATTGCTCCGGATATTGAAGCAATGTTTCTTCTAAAGATTTCACAAATTCATGACACAGGAGCAGGGCTTTTTTTTCGTTTGTTGTTTCGGTAGATTGTGGTAGTTTTTGAATAAATATTTTGTAGTGTCGATAGCTCTCTTTTACTGCAAATATTGTTAGAACAGAAATATTGAAAGTAGTGGCTAAATGAAAAATACCTGCGGGAAACTGAGCTATTTTGCCTAAAAAATTCATGTCAAAAGATTTTGTATTACCCATTGTTCTGTCGGCAGGCATACTTACAATATCTCCGTTTCTTAAAGCATTATTGATCTCAAAAATATGACTTCCGTCATGAGTTAATATAATAGGCTCTAAATTGTTTTGCTCAAAAAAATGTGTTCTGAATTTTTGAAATACCTCAGCTTCTTCCCCGTATAAAATCGGGTGCATTTTTTTTTCGACTTGTTTAAGAGAATAACCTAGGATTTCGTAGTTCCCAAGATGGGCGCTGGCAATAAGAAACCCCTGAGGCTGAGTTAGCAACTCCGTGAATATGTGATCATTTTCTATTGTAAAATGGAATTTTCGATTTGGGTTCCCAAAAATAGCAAAGCGGTCTAAAAATACTTTTCCAAATGCATAGAAATTACGAAATACAAAAAAGGGAATTTTCCATGATTTTAGATGGAGGATATTTTGCGCATACCATGCAGTAGAACGGTATCCTTTTCTTGAGAAAATCATGTAAAATGGAATAATAAAAAAGAGTAAACCGTAAATTACTCTTAAACTTCCGTATCGAAAATAATAATATATTGCTTTTTGACCGAAAGTACCGCCTTGTGTTTTTCCCGACCAATTTTTTTTTGCCATAGAAAGACTTCTATTTTTTGCTAACTTTTCCGTATATGTAATTATAGAAATCTGAGAGGGTTTTAATGCTTGTCATTTCTTCTGCTTTAATTTTAAAACCGAATTCTCGCTCTATAATTACGACAACATCCACAAAATCAAGGCTATCAATTCCTAAATCTTCTTTCAAACGGGCATCTTCTTTAATTAGATTTTCTTCAACCTCAATTTCTTCAATTAAAAATTGATTAATAATGCGTACTACTTCATTTCTTTCCATAAAAAACTATTTAATTTTACTTATTATTAATGCACTATTTGTTCCTCCAAATCCGAAAGAATTGGATAGAATATGGTTTAATTTTTGCTCTTTTGTTTTGTTAATTATCTGAATTTTTGCGCTTTGCTCATCAGGTTCTTCAAAGTTAATATTGGGAGCAATGAAATCATTTTGCATCATTAAAATTGAATAGATGATTTCGCTGGCGCCTGCCATCCAACATTCATGCCCTGTCATTGATTTTGTGGAGCTTACGGGAACACGATTTCCAAATAGTTGTGCAATAGCCATTGCTTCAAAGCCGTCTCCCAAAGGGGTAGATGTGGCATGCGCATTAATATAGTCAATGTCTTCAACGTTTAAACCGCTGTCATTCATTGCCATAACCATGGCGCGGTAAGAACCTTCATCGCTGGGTTGTGAAATATGGGGAGAACCGTTTGACGAAAAGCCGTAGCCCACAATTTCTGCTAAAATGGGTGCGCCGCGGTTAACTGCTGATTCATATTCTTCTAATACTAAGGAAGCTGCACCACCGCTTGGCACTAAACCATCTCTGTTTTTATCGAAAGGTTTAGAGGCTTTAGTAGGTTCGTCAATACAAATGGAAAAAGCGCTCAGTGCATCGAAACTTCCCATAGAATAAGGATGGATCTCTTGTGCACCACCACAAAGAATTATCTTTTGTAATCCATGTTTGATCATAAGATAGCCTAAACCAATAGAATGAGAACCACTGGCGCAAGCAGCGCTAATGGTCATATTTATTCCTTTCAATTTAAAAATAGTTGAAAGATTCATCGTTACGGTAGAATTCATGGATTGAAAAATCGCTCCCGAACCTAAAAGCGTAGTGTCTTTTTTCTCTTTAATAATTTCGTGGGCTTCGATAACGGCTTTAGCTGAACTGTCATTGCCGTACAAAATACCGACTTCGTGCTTCTCTAAAAAATCCATATCAATATTGGCTTGCTTAAATGCTTCTTCCGTAGCTACATAAGCAAATATACCTTCTTCGGCTAAACCTGTGCGTAAGCGCCGGTCTAAAACTCCTTTTAAGTTTGGAACTTCCAAAATTCCGGTGAGTGGTGAGCGAAACCCCATTTCGGTACGTATTGGGTCAATTCCTATACCGGATTTTCCTTCTATCAAAGAAGTCGTTACTTCTTCTTTATTCTTTCCAATACAAGAATAGATTCCCATTCCGGTGACAACAATTCTTTTCATATTTTCTTATGTATATAATCCACCATTTATTGAGATAATCTCTCCCGTGATATAACTTGCTTTTTCTGAAGCCAAAAACGCAACCAAATCAGCTACTTCTTCTGATTTACCGAAGCGCCCCAGAGGTATCATTGTTTTCAATTGACTTTCGTCCAAATCAGCAGTCATATCAGTTTGAATAAACCCCGGTGCAACAGCATTAACAGTAACTTTTCTTGCGCCAACTTCCTGAGCTAAAGCTTTGGTTGCACCAATAATGCCTGCTTTGGCTGCCGAATAGTTGGTTTGTCCGGGTAGTCCTTTAATGCCCGATAGTGAAACGACATTTATAATTCTGCCGTATCGTTTCGAAAGCATTGATTTTAAAACACGTCTTGTGGTATAAAAAAAGCCGTTCAAATGCGTATTGATTATAGAACTCCAATCTTCATTCGACATGAAGATCATCAAGTTATCTTTTCTAAATCCGGCATTGTTTACTAAAACTTCAATATATGCATTTGGGTGTGTTTCTTCCCATGAAAGTAGCGCTTTGTCAACCTGTACATCATTGGAAACATCGAATGGTAATAACTCTCCGTTTCCTCCTTGACTTTCAATTAATTTTAAGGTTTCTTTAGCTGCATCGTGGCTTGTATTATAATTAATCAAAATGACATAACCCATTTGACTTAAAGATAAGGCTATTGCCCTGCCAATACCTTTGGATGCACCTGTTACTAAAGCATATTTCATAGTATTTCAAAATTTTCAGTTATAGAAATTTCTTTTAAAAATGCTGTCATTCGTTGAATTTCTTCATGCTTTGTAGTGTCTTTCACAAAAGAAGGAACGATTTCGCGCAGTATTTCATAGTACTTTCGAGTAATTGAGGACATTTTTTCTTTAGCGTTGATATATTCAAACGCTTGGAGGATTGCTATATAGTGAATAGACAATACTTCAAAACAGTTTTCTATGACTTGTTTGGTGAGTAATGCTGAATTTGTTCCCATACTTACAATATCTTGATTATCAGCATTAGTAGAGATTGTATGAAGATAATTAGGATAACCCAGCGTTTGATTTTCCGCTACAGTTGAAGTAGCTGTAAATTGCATAGCTTGCATTCCCAAGTTTAAACCTAATGTTCCCAAATTTAAAAATGGAGGGAACTTATTATTCAGTTTAGAGTTCAGCAGGTAGTTCAACTGTCTTTCCAAAAGTTGGGAAATGCGAATTACAGCAATTTTTAACTTATCCATTTCTAAAGAAATATAATCTCCGTGGAAATTGCCGCCATGATAAACCGTTTCTGTTTTGTAATCAACGACAGGATTGTCATTTGAAGAATTAACTTCGTTGATTACAGTTTGTTCCGTTTGGGAAATCGTATCTAAAGCCGGTCCTAAAATTTGAGGCACACAGCGAAGCGAGTAATATTCTTGCACTTTTTCCTCAAAAAACACTTCAGGATGTTGTGTTTCGTAATAATCTTTTTTACGATGACGGATTAATTGGCTATCTTTGAGAATAGCTCCCATCTTTTTAGCTACTTCTTGTTGACCGGCATGTAGTTTTTTACAACTTAATTCTTCGGAAAAGTGGTCATCACAAGAGTTAACTGCTTCGTTAACCATGGCGGATGCTAGGATGGAGAGCTGTGCTAACTTTTTGGCATAAATAAGATTAACAATACTAATTCCTGACATGCAGGAAGTTCCGTTAATCAAAGCTAATCCTTCGCGAATATGAACTTGCATTTTTTTCAACCCAATTTCATTTAGAACATCTTCCGTTTTCCGGCATTCTCCTTTATAGGAAACCTTGCCCTCGCCGATTAGAGCTAGGGCAAGGTGCGCTAATTGAACTAAATCACCGCTAGCGCCCACGCTGCCGTGGGCGAAAATAACGGGATAAATATTATGGTTTAAAAAATTGACAAGCAGTTTTACCGTGTCAGGGTGTACACCGGAATATGCTTTTAACAAGCTAATTAAGCGACAAAGAATGGTAGCTCTAACATAAATACACGGGAGTTCTTTACCCGTTCCGGTACAATGGCTTCTGATTAAATTATATTGTAGCTGCTGCAGATCTTCATCCTCAATACGATATTGCGCCATGGGACCGAATCCGGTATTAATGCCGTAAATGACCTTGTTTTTAGAAAAATTTTTCAGAAAGTTAAAGCTGGTTTCAATTTCATTCAAAACCGCTTTGGAAAAAACAAAATTTTCATTATGGAAAACGACTTTTTCCAAACTATTCAAATTTAAAATTTTCCCATTATACTCCATATTCCGCTTTTTATTTACTCAATATCCCACGTATCACCACTATTCAGCAAGTCGTCTACACATTTAATATTGCTCTTTGCTGAGCTATCAAGGATTTGTGCTTCTAATAGTTCATCATATGTTGGGAATTGAGCTGCACGAATTACGCCAAGCGCAACGGGGAAATGAGGCGGGAACATTTTGGCAAGCATCAAATGCACTCCTGGACTTGGGCTGTACATGTCGTGCTCCAATACGTTCTCCATTCCTTCACCATTAGGTCCAATGGGTATTATTTTCAACCCGTCTTCACACATTGTGATTCCTTTGTCCTTATTTTTACCAAAAATCATTTTTTCGCCATGACGAAGAATGAGCTGATATTCATCTTTAGTTTCCTTATCATTAATCAAGCTATGTGTTGCATCGTTAAAAATGATACAGTTCTGCAATAATTCTACCACTGACGTTCCATCGTGTTTGGCAGCCTCAAGCATTACTTCCGTAATAAATTTAGGATTTGTGTCGATAGCGCGGGCAAAGAAAGTGCCTTGCGCGCCAATTACCAATTCGCCTACCAAAAAAGGTTGCTCAATGGTTCCATAAGGAGAGGTTTTCGTTACGGAGCCCAAATCGGAAGTTGGTGAATATTGCCCTTTGGTCAATCCGTAGATTTTATTATTGAACAACATGATGTTGAGGTCAATATTTCTACGGATGGCGTGAATGAAGTGGTTACCGCCAATGGCAAGCGAGTCGCCATCGCCTGTAGCTACCCACACACTCAAACCTCTATTGGCAATACGTACGCCGGAGGCAACCGCATTGGCGCGCCCGTGAATACTGTGAAAGCCGTAAGTGTTTACATAATAAGGGAAACGGGAAGAACACCCAATTCCTGAAACAATACAATAGCTTTCTTTTTTATATCCGATTTCCGGAAAAACTTTTGCTATGGCAGCTAAAATCGCATGGTCGCCACAACCCGGGCACCATTTCACCATTTGATCACTTGCAAAATCTTGTTGTGTTAAAGGTACATCCGACCTTTCTATTGATTTATAACTCATTATGTCCTCCTGTTATTTAATGTTATTAATTGCGTTTACTAATTCCTCAACGGTAAATGGCAATCCTTGAATTTTGTTGTATTGTTCGTACTTAAATTCGGGGAGCGACATTCTTAAATAGTTGGCAAATTGTCCAGAATTCAATTCACAAACGAGAATCTTTTTGTATTTGGCAAAGATTTCGGCTGTGTTTTCGGGCAATGGCATAATTTGCGAGAAATGTGCATGAGCTACTGCACCGCCTGAATTATTTACTTTTTTACAAGCTTCATAAACAGCGCCTTTCGTGCCACCCCAACTTACGATCAATGTATCGGCATCTGCATTACCATAAACATTTTGTTTGGGTAAACGTTTTGCCAATCGCATTACTTTATCGTGACGGAACTGTACCATTTTGGCGTGATTTAACGGATCGGTAGTAACCAAGCCGTCTACATCAGTTTTTTCTAAGCCTCCAATGCGGTGACGCAAACCTTCGGTTCCGGGAATAGCCCATTGACGTACCAAAGTTTCCGGGTCACGACGATATGGTTTGAAGTTCGGATCGTTAGGTTGTGCAAATGGTGGGTTAATTGGTGGTAAATCTGCCATTTTTGGAATACGGAAAAGTTCACTACCTTGCCCTGTATTTCCGTCGGTTAACAAGATCACCGGCGTCATATTCTCCATTGCCAATTTTGAAGCATAATATGCTTTGTAGAAACAATCGCTGGGCGATGCGGCTGCAAGTATAATACAGGGCGCTTCACCGTTTCTTCCGAATAAAGCGATGTTTAAGTCGGACTGTTCAGACTTTGTAGGCATTCCCGTAGAAGGACCGGCACGTTGCACATCCACAATTACCAATGGCAATTCTGTCATTACTGCCAATCCGATGGCTTCCGCTTTCAACGATAATCCGGGACCGGAAGTAGTGGTACATGCCATAGCGCCTGCATAAGCTGCACCGATTGCGGAACAAATACCTGCAATTTCGTCTTCCGCCTGAAACACTTGCGCACCCAACGATTTATGTTTCGCCAATTCTATTAAAATTTCGGTAGCGGGTGTAATAGGGTAGGAGCCTAAGAATAAATTTCTTCCTGATTTTTCGGCTGCTGCAAGTAATCCCCAAGCTGTAGCATCATTACCGGTAATGTTTCTATATCTTCCTTTTTCTAAATGAACGTTAGAAATTTGGAATGTTGAAGCAAAAACTTCCATAGTCTCTGCATAATTATAACCGGCTTGCATCACTTTTTTATTGGCATCGGCTATTTGTTCTTTTCCGGGAAAACGCTTGTCTACCAATTTGAAAGGAGTATCCAAATTGAAGTTAAAAACATAATACACCATCCCCAAGCAGAACATATTTTTTGTTCTTTCGGCGCTTTTGTTATCCAAACCGTTTGCTAAAGCGGTTTCTTTAGCTAGAGTAGTAATGTTTGGTGCAATTACGTAATAAGAACTTAAAGAACCATCGGTTAATGGATTGGTGGTATACCCTGCTTTTTCCAACGCTTTTTCGTCGTAAGCATCACCATCAGTGATAATGGTGGCACCTTTATCCACCCATTTCAGGTTGGCTTTTAAGGATGCCGGGTTCATGGCAACTAACACATCGCATTTATCGCCGACGATGCGGGTCTCTTTCCCGATGTGTACTTGAAAGCCGGAAACGCCGGCAATGGTGTTGTGCGGGGCTCTAATTTCTGCGGGATAATCCGGAAAAGTGGCAATGTCGTTGCCTGCTAATGCTGCGGCATCGGAAAACAATGTTCCCGACATTTGCATTCCATCTCCGGAGTCGCCTACAAATTTTACCACCACGTTTTCTTTTTCTAAAATTTGTTTGCTCATCTTGATGTTAATTTATGGTTTTGTGTTGTAAGGTGTTGATAATGTGCTAATATGCTGTTTTTTAGCCTTAGCTGGTAAACCGTGGCGAAAGTACATTTTTTTATGATAAAAAGGAACGCAATTTTTGATTAAATACACACCTCAGAATGTTTATTTTTTTTAGATACTTACTGGTTGGTTAATCCCTTTCAACGCCACCGGAAAAGGATAGTTTTCCAAATCTTTTATTGGTAGAGACACTATGCGTAATACCTCCACATCATTTTCTAATTCCGGAAATTTATCATTAACAATATAAAATCGAATGGTTAAATGCTGATGCGTAAGCTTATGTTTTACTTCTTTCAAAAACTCAGGTTGAACCTTGCCGAAGCCGGCATCTAAAAGCGCTTTTTCGGTAATTTTTTCGCAAGCGGTTGAAGTTTCAATCAATGGAAATTGATATAAGTTTTTCCAAATATCGTTTGCAGTGCGTTGTTCAATAACAGTTCTACCATCTTTAATGAAGATAAAATAATGCAAATAACGTTCTTTAACTTTTGTTTTTAAAGATTTTACAGGTAACAAACTTACATGCTCTTTTGCAAAAGCCACACATTGACCTGAATACGGACAAATTTCACAATTTGTTTTTTTTGGTGTACATTGGATAGCGCCTAACTCCATGAGTGCTTGGTTAAAATCTCCCGGATTTTTTTTATCTATTAGCTTCTCACAAAGTTGAGTAATTGCACGCATCGTTTTTTGTTGCGAAATGTCATCATAGATGCCGAATATTCTCGTAATTACACGTAAAACATTGCCATCTACGGCAGGGTAGGGGAGCCGGAATGCGATGGAGCCAATTGCCGCTGCCGTGTAATCACCAATACCTTTTAGTTTTCTAATTTCCAAATAATTATAGGGAAAAACGCCCCGATGATCTTGCATAATTTGTTGGGCGGCTGTGTGCATGTTACGTGCCCGAGAATAGTAACCCAATCCTTGCCATACATGCAAAACTTCTTGTAAAGGCGATTCCGCTAATGTTTTCACATCAGGAAACCGTTCAATAAATCGCAAATAATACTCCCAGCCTTGATTTACGCGTGTTTGTTGTAAAATGATTTCGGAAACCCAAATTTTATACGGATCGGTTTCTCCACGCCAAGGCAACTGGCGTTGATTTTCTTCAAACCAATCAAGTAAAGTCTTTGAAAAAAAAGGAATGATATTCAATTACTGACTGCCAATAATTTTGAAAAGTTCGTCTAATTTTGGCGTTAAGATAATTTCAGTGCGACGGTTTCTTGCGCGTGCTTCTCTGGTATCGTCAGCATCAATGGGAAGATATTCGCTTCTTCCTGCTGCAGTAAGGCGCTGTGGATTTATATCCGTATTTTTCAATAATTCTTTTACTACTGCAGTGGCGCGCATTACGCTTAAGTCCCAATTATCTCTCACATTACCAGTGCCTCTAAATGGAACATTATCTGTATGCCCTTCAATGAGAACATTGATGTCCGGTTCATTGGCAAGTACCTTTCCTAACTCACGTAATGCTTCTCTTCCTCTACTGTCAATTTCCCAACTTCCGGAGGCGAAGAGTAACTTTTCGTCCAGTGATACATATACTTTCCCATTTTTTTCATAAACAGTCAAGCCATGATCTTCAAATCCCTTTAATGCGTTTGCCACTTTGTCTTTTAATGCTTTTACCTCAGCATCTTTTTGAGCTAAAATGTTTTGCAATTCTTCTAAACGCGCCTCTTTTTCTTCTAGTTCTTTTTGCCGTGCTTCTAAAGTATTCATCAATGTAGCAATTTCAGCATTTCTGCTTAAATTTTGGTCGGTAAAGCTTTTTAAAAGATCGTCATAGTCGGCTTTTGTTTTTGCCAAATTGCGCTCTGCAATACGAATTCTTCTTCCCATTGCAGCTGTATCTTCTTTCAATTGTTCAATTTGTGCTTTTAAGCCTGTAATTTCCGACCTCAAGTCTTTGTTCCTATTTTCAAAATCAATCTTCTCAGAAGTTGTATAATTCAAGTCATCAATGCATTTTTTATACATGGCTTCTAATTCGTTGTATTTGCTTTTTGTAACACAGCTTGTTGCGATAAATGCGAATGTTAAGCACAGCAATAAAATTTTGTTTACTTTCATAATTAATATAGTTTTAAAATTTCTATCTTTTGTATTCGTCAGTTGAAATTGACGGCAGTGTTATACATTAAATCTAATGTGCAGGATGTCGCCATCTTGCACTTGGTAGGTTTTTCCTTCCACAGAGAGTTTTCCGGCTTCCTTACATTTCAATTCTGAGCCAAATGCCACTAAATCATCATATTTAATGACTTCAGCACGAATGAATCCGCGTTCCAGATCGCTGTGAATAGCGCCGGCAGCTTGTGGTGCCAACATTCCTTTCTTTATTGTCCATGCACGGTTTTCTTTACCGCCCACTGTAAAAAAGGAAATGAGGTTTAATAACTTATAAGCCGCACGAATCACTTTGCGCACGCCGGCTTCGCTTAATCCTACATCTTGCAAAAACACCATACGTTCTTCTTCATCATCCAATTCTGCAATTTCAGATTCTATTTTTCCGGCAATGATCAACATCTCCGCATTCTTATCTTTCAAATATTCTTTTACTTGTTCAACATATTTATTTCCGGAAACGGCATCTTTATCGTTCACATTGCATACGAACAATTGTGGTTTTTCGGTAAGTAAAAGCAGGTCGGCAACCACGGCACGTTCATCCGGAGAAACTTCCAATGTACTAACATTCTGAAAGCTTTCGATATGTCTTTTGTATTTTTGAAGCGTTTCGTAATCTTGTTTGGCATTTTTTTCGCCGGCTTTCACAGCTTTTTCCACTTTCGCCATTTTTCGTTCAATCTGTTCCAAGTCTTTTATTTGTAGCTCAAAATCAATAATTTCGATATCACGAACCGGATCTATTGAGCCTTCCACATGAGGCAGGTTAGGATTATTGAAACAACGCAATACATGAATTAAAGCGTCACACAAGCGCACATCCGCCAAAAACGTATTCCCGATTCCTTCGCCTTGCGAGGCGCCTTTTGCCAAACCCGGGATATCCACAATATCCATAGTAGCGTATACCAACCGCTCTGCTTTGATAAAAGTATCAATATGCTCTAGCCTTGGGTCAGGTACATTACAAACGCCTATATTTGATTTGTTTGTGCTATACGCAAAATCGGTAATTGCGGCTTTTGTATTGGAAATACAGTTAAACAACGTTGTCTTTCCGCTGTTTGTCAGTCCGATGATTCCACACTTTAATGCCATCTATCCTAAATTAATATCTTCCACACCTTTTATTTCCGGACAATTCTCTATAATTGTAGCTTCTACCATGTGTTTGAGGGTAACTTTTGCGTGTGGACAGCTTCCGCAAGCGCCACGAAGCTGAACGCGCACGATGTTTTCGGGAGTTAGTTCTATAAACTCAATATCACCTCCATCTTGCTGTAAGTAAGGGCGAATTTGGTCAATAATTGCGGTCACTTTTTCTACTAAAGCCGATTGTTCCATTTTTTTGATTTTTAGGTTGCAAATTAACGAAAAAATGTGAGATATTTATTGCTTAGATAGGGTTAATGACAATAATTTTTATTGTCTCAATTTCATAAACAACTCCCAACTCGCATCCGCTTGCACCTTAAGCATTGGTAATCCATTAATAATAAAAGCGCCTTGTTTTTTACCTTCTTTTAAAAACAAGGTTTCTTCAGGGTTGTAAATTAAATCTATTAATATATGATCACTGTATAAAGCCGTATAAGGAATTTGCGGCATTTCATTTATGTTAGGAAACATCCCGAGCGGTGTGGTGTTGATGATGAATGTGGCGTGGTGAATAAGTTCTTCTGTAATCTCGTTGTAAGTGATCGTTTCTTCTGTTTTTTTTCGGGAAACGATTCGGAGAGGGATATTTTTTTGTTGTAAAACGTAAGAAACTGCTTTTGAGGCGCCGCCGGAACCCAGAATGAGGGCGGAATTTTTGTTTTTATATAAACTACCCCGCCCTTCGGGCACCCCTTCAAAACTTGAAGGGGATTTTTCTGTCTTCTGTCTTCTACTTTGTGTTTTTTGATCTTCAATTTGTTGTAGTGTCTGTTCAAAACCCATAACGTCGGTATTGTACCCGATCCATTGATTGTTTTGTTTTATTACACAATTTACGGCGCCAATTTCTTTAGCAGTCGTATCTAAGTCGTCTAAAAAAGGGATAATTTCGCTTTTATACGGAATAGTTACATTAAAGCCAAGTAAAGTTGGGTGTTTGAACAGTTCTTCTATTTCTTCTATAATGGCAAGTGGAAATAAATGGTATTCGGTACCCTGAATTTTTTCTTGAAGAAATTTTTCAGTAAAATATTGTTTGGAAAAGCTGTGGGTTAATGATTTACCGATTAATCCGAATGTTTTCATTGAGATATTTATTTTTTATATAAACTACCCCGTCCGGCTTCGCCGTCCACCCCTTCAAGATTTGAAGGGGATTTTTCTCCTTCTTCTTCTCTTCTCTATCTGCCGATTCCAAAATATTCTACTCCGGCTTTGCGCATTTCTACATCGTCGTAAATGTTTCTTCCATCGAATAGTACGGGCTTTTTCATCAATGTAACGAGTTTTTCGGGGTTTAATGTTCTAAATTCGTGCCATTCTGTAACTAAAAGAAGTGCATCGGCGTTGGTTAGTGTTTCTTCCGCAGAATTACAATAATGAATTACATTTCCGATTTTACGTTTGGTTTCGAACATGGCTACAGGATCGTAAGCAAAAACTTCGCAGCCTGCCGCTAACAGATGCTCAATTAACACTAATGAAGGCGCTTCGCGCATATCGTCGGTATTGGGTTTAAATGCCAAACCCAGCATGGCAATTTTTTTGCCTTTTAAATTGCTGTTGTAATATTTTTCCAGCTTTTTAAATAAGACAAACTTCTGTTTATCATTAACTTTTTCAACGGCTTTTAAAACTTCTAATGAATAGTTGTGTTTTTCAGCGGTTTTAATCAATGCTTTAACATCTTTTGGGAAACAAGATCCGCCGTATCCGGTGCCTGCGTTCAAAAATTTGCTGCCAATTCTGGTATCGCTGCCAATTCCTTTTCTTACCATAGAAACATCGGCGCCTACAATTTCACACAAATTGGCAATATCGTTCATAAAACTGATGCGTGTTGCCAGCATTGCATTTGCCGCATATTTAGTCATTTCTGCGGAGGCAACATCCGTAAAAATAATGGGATACCCATTTGATACAAAAGGTTGATATAGTTTTTCAAAAATCGCTTTTGCACGCTCTGTTTCAACGCCTACCACAATTCTATCCGGGCGTAAAAAGTCATTCACAGCTTCGCCTTCTTTTAAGAATTCAGGGTTTGAAGCCACGTCGAATGGAATTTCCACGTTTCTTTTTTTCAACTCTTCACACATTGTTTCTTTTACCAAATTGGCTGTTCCCACAGGTACGGTACTTTTCGTAACAATCAGCTTATAGCCGTTCATGTGCGCTCCAATGGTACGCGCTACTTCCAGCACATATTGCAAGTCGGCGCTACCGTCTTCATCGGGAGGCGTACCTACTGCCGAGAAAATCACTTCTACGTCATCTAAAACGGACTTTAAATCGGTGAAAAAATGCAATCGCCCTTTTTCAATATTCATTTTCATGATATTTTCCAATCCGGGCTCATATATAGGTGATTCACCGCGTTTCATTTTGGCAATTTTGGCTTCATCAATATCTATACAAGAAATATCGAAACCCACGTCTGCCAAACAAACGCCGGTAACTAAGCCAACATATCCGGAACCGACTACTGCTATCTTCATACTATAACTATTTTCTACCTTTTTGTTGCATTTGTTGTTGTTTTACCAATTCTTCCATGCGGGCTTGCCATTTCGATTTTTTCTTGGGCTTTGCCATATTGGCTTGCAAACGGGCACGAATTTTCTTTTCGTCCACACTTATTCTAAATATCCACATTTGCAGGAACGTAATTAAGTTTACTAACAAGTAATAGTAAGTTAATCCTGCGGCAAAATTGTTAAAAATTCCCAAGAACATGACCGGCATCAAATACATAAAGAAGCGCATCATTTTCATTTGCTCCGGATTACCCATGGTCATCATTTTGTTATTCATCCATGTGTAAGCCAGTGTGGCAATGGTCATTAATAAGCAAAATAAGCTTACGTGGTCGCCATAAAACGGAATATTGAATCCTAATTCCAGTACCGAATCGTAAGTGGAGAGATCGTCTGCCCATAGAAATGGTTGTTGGCGCAACTCATAAGCCGAGGGGAAGAATCTGAACATGGCAATTAAAATGGGCATTTGCAGCAGTACCGGCAAACATCCGGACATTGGATTTACCCCGGCGCTACGATACAATCCCATAACAGCTTGCTGTTTCTTCATGGAATCTTCCGGTTTCGGGAATTTTGCGTTAATTTCTTCAATTTCGGGCTTTAATACACGCATGCGCGCCGAAGACAAGTACGTTTTATATGCCACCGGCATCAAAACAATTTTCAAAAGAATCGTTAAAATAAGGATGATAATTCCGTAATTGAGGTTATATCCCGATAGCCAGTCGAAAACAGGAATTACAACGCCGCGATTAATCCAATGCAATAAAAAGAATCCCCAGCCGATAGGTACTTGGCGCTCTAGATTCAATCCGTAAGTTCTTAATAATGAAAACTGATTGGGACCAATAAACATAGACATCTCAAACGATCCGTTATACAAATTTCTGACATCAAATTCTAAGTTGGCAGCCAAATGCTTGAGTACGGGCGGCACACTTCTTACATCGGTTGCCAATTGCCCCGAAGAGAAGAATCCGGAATCGGCAATTAATACCGTAGTAAAAAATTGTTGTTTAAACGATACCCACTTTAATTGTGAAGAGAAATCTTTTCTTTCTGATTTAGTTGCACTTAATTCACTTACCTTATTTAAATTATCCATATAAAATATGGTGGTAATATTTCTTTCAACATCAAAATTACGTTCAACATTAAGCAATGAAGCATTCCATTGTAAAGTGAAAACGTTTGTATTCGGATATAAATAGTATTGCATATTCACATAATTAATGTGAAATCTGAAGCTATAATCCGTATTGCTGAATGTATAAAGATATTCAATGTAAGCAGCGCTATCTATTTCTCCATTACGTATTGGGTGTAATTTTAAGGATAAAGAATTATTGTTCTCACTAACCACTAATGTATCAGATTGTTCGGAAGCGAAATAACAAAACTGTGTTTTAACAATTGTTTGATTTTGAAGCATTAGGTCAATGTTCATAGCGGTGTTATTACCGTTGAACAGAACAAGCGGCGGTCTTTCTTCGCCTCTTGGTGCGAAACCATAAATCCCTTTCAAGTGTGCGAAACTCAAATGTCCGCCTAATTTCGAGAAATGATACACGGCTTTGTCGGTTTCTACTACGTATACCGGATTTGTAAGAGTGTCGGGAGTGTAGAAATAAGAGGTAAGAGGTGAGAAATGGGGAGTGAGAGACGGGGAGTGTGATGCGCTTTCTACTTTCTGCTCATCGCTCATCATTTCTAGTTTTATAGAATCCGTATGAATAATTTGGGCTAAAGAATCTCGCACGGCAGCTTGGCGAGCGGCTTCTATTTCTGCTTTTTCATGCTGTCTTTTCTGTTGCTGTGAAGAGTTATAAAAGCTTGCTCCCAAAACAATAGCAAAGATTAGGAGCAAGCCGATAAGCGTATTTCTATCCATAGTATTTTCTTAAAAAATTAGGGGCAAAAATACATTATTTTATAAAATTCAGAACTATTTGTTTTGCGTCGCTTTGCGCTTCTTCTAAGTTATTGTTAATAATGGTGATGTCGAAATCCGGTTCAAAAGAAAGTTCATAAGTGGCTTTGTCAATTCTCCTTTTTAAAGATTCTTCACTTTCGGTACCCCTATTTCTTAAACGTTCTACCAGTGCTGCGATAGAGGGCGGTTTTACAAACAATGCCAAAGCTTGCTCAGCATAAATCTTTTTTATATTCAATGCGCCCAACACATCTATATCCAAGAGTACATTTTCACCATTTGCCAGTAGTTTATCCACTTCCGATTTCAATGTTCCATAATAGGCGCCTGCATACACTTCTTCCCATTCTAAAAATTCTCCGTCGGCAATTTTCTTTTTAAACTGTTCTATGGTAAGATAGAAATAATCAAGACCTTCTTTTTCGTTTGGACGTATGAGCCGCGTGGTGGCTGAAATAGAAAATTTTAAAGGTAATTGTTGCGTTAACAAAAACTTCACAATAGAGGTTTTTCCGGAACCCGAAGGCGCTGCAAAAATGATAAGCTTTCCGTGATTCATATTTGGTTACATCATTTTTTCGCAAGGCATAACAAAAGCCCGAAGCCCTTGTTGCTCTGCCGTTTGATCCAGTCTTTTTAGCGCTTCTAACAATTCATCCACTTTATGGTCTTCTATAAAAGCAAGAAAAGAGCAATTGAGTGCGGGCCAGGCGTGTGTTCCGTAGCGGGGCTCACCATGATACATTCCACGACCTTGTGTTTCACTCCAATAGGTAAATCCTCTGATTTCTAATTGGTCGAAAACAGCGATAATTTCATCATAAAAAGCCTGAAAGGCAGAAATAAAAACAGCTTTCATATAAATAACGGTTTATTTTTTGATTAACGTTTTCTTATTTTAGTTTTCTTGTTGCAAGATTACTGTCCAACCCTTACTTCTTGCAATACTTGGATCACACAGATTAGTTCCGGGGTTTCCTACTATATCTACGAAGTTTTCTTTAGTGTTAGCTCTATTGTGCAGTGTTTCGAACAAGGCATTCAATGCAACATCAGAGAAGCCGTTCAGTCTGCATTTTAAAATTTTTAACATACTATTATTGCTCACATCCAAGCTAGATAAGCGATCATCGGAACTAACTGCATTTAAACTGCAATCCAAATTTTCCAGCATAAAATTCCAACTCACATCTAAGTTTGTTAGGTTATTATTTCTGCAATTCAAATCTGCCAGCCTGTAATTTTGGCTCACATCTAAATTTGTTAAGCGATTTCCACTGCAATCTAATCTCATTAGCGCCCTATGTTCGCTTACTTCTAAATTCGTTAAACGATTTCCACCACAAAATAAACTTGCCAGTGCTAAATTATTGCTTATGTCTAAATTTGTTAAATTGTTTCCGCTGCAATCCAAATAGATCAATGCAATATTGTTGCTTATGTTTAAATTCGTTAAGCGATTATTTGAACACTCTAATCTTATCAAATCAGGGTGTTGGCTCACATCTAAAGATATTGCATTAGAAGCGCTGCAATTCAAGGTGATTATATCACCGGTTATTGTTATGGTATAAATGCCGGATTTTTTATAACTATGATAATAGGAGGAAGGGATATTTGAAAGTGCATGTATTTCTTTAGCCGTTCCATCTCCCCATTTAATGGTTACCATATCCGTTCCTGCTACTTCAAGTTTAAATCCAAAATTAGCTGATGCTGATGTGGTTATTTGTATTTTAGGATCATTGTTGGTATCGTCTTCTTCTTCGGGCTTTTCTTGGCAAGTAACAAATACAAGCGATGCTGCTATGGTGGCTATTATCAAGTATAAAATATTTTTTTTCATTGAACGGAAATATTCCGCAAAAATAAAAAAAAATGGAATCTTTACTGTTTCACCACTTTCTTAACAACCTCTCCCGTATCGGTGGTTATTTTAACAAAATAGATCCCCGGATTTAGGTGCGAGATGTTAATTAGAAGCGGAGAATGAGGAGTGAGAGGCGAGGAGTGATGTGATGATAACTTTTTACCGAAGACATCGAATATTTCAATGTTTTCGACGCGCAGTTCACCGTCATTGTAGACTTGACCTGTAATCGTAATTGTTAATTCGCCTGTGGTGGGGTTAGGATGGAGGGTGATATTTTCATATAAACTACCCCGCTCTTCGGGCACCCCTTCAAAATTTGAAGGGGATGTTTCTTTTTTGGGCAGAAGGTTTTCTGCCCCTACGGGTTCTTCGCCGCCTATCGCAAATGATGCACCACTGCTTGCCGCTTCTTCTTCCTCTTCGATGCAAATTTCATATAACTCACACAAAATGTTTTTTACAAACACAGTGCCGCGTCCGGTGTGGGTTTTCACATAGTTTATTAAACGGTTAACCTCTCCGGAAGACAATGTATAAATGCTTTTTTCTTCTTCTTCTAACTGTTGCAACCAATGGATGTACATACTCAGAGCGCTTAATTCAACTGACTGTTCTTCTATAATTTCAAACCACTCATGCATTCCAATCAAGGTAGTCATCGCTTCTTCGTAATTGCTTTCTTTTATGTAGGTTTCTACAATGGAAAGATAGTCGGTGTAACTGCCGCGGTGGGCGAGAAGAAGTCTATGTAAACTGCCCCGCCCTTCGGGCACCCCTTCAAGATTTGAAGGGGATGTTGCTCCGTTATTGTGGGTTAGACCTACAATTCCCGGTATTTCGTTTTCTACTTCATTTTCATTGTCGCCGCTCATTACAAACATTATACCGTTTGGCGCTTCTTCTTCCTCCTCTTCTTCCTCGTTCATCATTGCCACGATGATTGCATTGAAGTGGTTGTCTTTTAATGCGCTGTAATAGGAAACCATATCTAACAGCTCATTGTACTCCTCTTCGTTATCGCCTTCAAAAGCAAAGAGCTCGGTAAGCCAGCTTTCATATTCTGCGTTCCATTCATTGTATTGAATTAAAGCGTAGTTTAAATCTTCGCTGCCATTTTGAGATGATCCGGTATTGTTTGAGGAACAATTATTTGGGGTAAGTGTAGCATGTTTGTTTATATTTCCCAAAACGTTGGGTTCATCTTTATAATAGAAGTATTCAATGTTATATGGAGAGTCGCTTTCAAAATGGTGAACAAGGTTTCCACTAAATTCATTGCCTGCAGGTCTTTGCGGGGTTCCCTGAACTTGCCTGATGGAGTGCTCCATAGCAGGGGGTCGTAAAAATGGTAGCGGACCTACAAGAATATCCCTATGCTGGTTTTTTTTGAAAACATTGCACAATGTTTGCAGCCCGGCAACCCTTGGAACTCCATTAGATGAATTTTTTCCCAAGAATTGTTGACCCACATAAAGGCCTTCAAATATGTTTTTATACACCACATTCTCGTCGGCTCCGCTATTGCTGATTGTCAATCCTACGGTTTGTGTACCGGATTTGGAGATGTCTTGAAAGTGATTTTCTTCTATTGCATATCCTGTAGAGTTACTTATATGCATTCCATAAGCACCGAATTGGGTTAATTTAAAGTTATTATTAATCAACTTTGCATAATCTACCGTATTTAGCCTTATGCCGTATAAGTTGTCTGTAAATATGCTATTTTGGATATTTACAGCGGGTGTTTTTCCTGAGTTGCTTGCAGAAACGGCAACGTTAAACCCTGAAAATGTAGATGGTAAACTCCAATAGCACTCATCTACGGTTAGGGAGCTGTTAAAAGCCCAAATTCCCGTATTTTTTCCTGTTGCATAGCTTTTTTTGTCTGCTTCATTTAAGAATGTGCATCCGTAAACGGTAACTATTCCGCATTCGGACAGCTTTAAATGGGTTTCAAAATCCAAAGGATTCTCAAGATAATCATTGTTGATAATGAACTGCGTGTTGGTAAAACGCGCCCGGATTTCCGGTTGCGCAATGGGGTCAATTTTTACGGCGGTAGTATTATTAACAAAGTGGGCTCCGTTTGCATCTATCAATCCGCCATGAATTGAATGAATAGCACATATGGCATTTTCAATGGCACCGCCGTTCATTATTTGCACAAAACCTTGATATTCTGATGTAACCGGCGCTCTCCGATCGCCTAATACGGTGATGCCTTGCCACATTTTGTCTTCGCAGGCATTGGTGAGCGTGCCACCGTCTACGATGAGCTTGCCACCGGGCTGAACGATAAAACTTGCGGCAACATCACATTTCACTTGCGATTCAATGGTTAACGTAACACCATCGGGTACGATAGTCGTACCAAGAGCATATATGGGTGTATTCCAAATTGTATTCTTGGTAATCACTCCATTAGCTATAGGCAGGTCATCGGAACATTCTTCATTAAGCGCCTTAAATACAGCCAAAAACGCATTTACTAACCCATAACCCAATTCATCATTCCATGCACCGTTAGGGCGCTCCTGTATACTATGATAGTTATACAAATCCGGTCTTATTTTCGTTGCCGTACTTTCAATAATATCCCGTACTTGTTGTCCGGTCAGCTCCGGGTTAACCGAAAGGATAAGTGCGGCAATGCCGGAAACGTGAGGAGCGGCCAAAGAGGTGCCGGAATTAGAGTGTAATCCGTTGTTATAATCCGTTGACAAAATACCCACTCCTGGAGCAACTACATCTAACTTTTTTCCATAATTAGAGCTACCATGATAAAATACCCCACGAGTTCCATCATTACTTATAGCTCCCACAGTTAAAATATCATCATGAAAATTACCAGGATAATACAAATGATGAGTACCATTATTACCTGCTGCAAAAACGACTACACATCCTTTACCTCCTCTACCTCTTGTCATAGCATCAATAATGGCATCTTCCAAAATGGCACCATGATGAATGCCCCCTTGCGGATCGTACCATGAATTATTAATGACATCGGCGCCATTTTGCCAAGCCCAGGAAATGCCACTTGCTAGTTCCATGTGCATATACACGTTACCCCCAAATGTATGAGAGACACCCATTATTTTAGATTCGGGCGCTACACCCACCACATCTAAATGGTTGTCTTTAACCGCGGCTATAACGCCGGTTACAAGTGTTCCATGACGAGATCCACCAATTCCTCCATATAGATCAAAATGTAAAGAATGCATATTATTTGCTAAGTCTCTATGCGTTTTATCTATTATATTATCTACCACTGCCACATTAATTCCAGCGCCTCTTGTTATAGCCCAGGCATCGCAAACATTGATATCTATGCCTGGATTACTTGTATTTTGCAATCCCCATAACTGGTAAAATTCCGGATCGTTACTACAACTTGGTTCGAAATTAAACATAAAAGCCGGATCTATATCTTCAAAATATCCGGTTTCATAAAAATAGTTGGTGACTTCTAACGAATTAGTAAAGCTGGAGTTTTGTATAGACAATACATACCACAAGGGCATATAAAGCACCTGTTTTATGATTTGTACATTTTGTTGTATTGCCAAATTTCTTAACAGTGTAGTATCCTCTATTTGTTTCAACTTTACGTAAAAAATATCAGATGTGCCAATGGGAGGTGCGTTTCCGTTTTCAAAGAAAGGTAAGGCATATTTAATTTGCCCATTCTGTTTCAAATCGTTTATAATATTTGTATATTCTAACACACTCGGTGTGGTTATAAATTCTAATTTGATAAGCCTTTGCGCTGAGTCATTCCTATAGCTTTGCAAAATAAAATATTGCGAAAGTTCAGGTTCTTGTAGCTCTTCATCTACTATGATATTTAAAAAGTTTCTATTTACCGTTACGTATATTTTTTCCCCTTTGTAATAATAAAAGTAAGGTGCTTGGGCAGATAAACTTGCAAAAAACGAAAAAAACAATGTGAATAATAAGGTTATTTTCTTTTTCATCAGTTACCAAGGATAAATATATGTAACAATCAACTCTACAGAATCACAATCAGTAATTTTACTGACAACAATTGGAATAACCCAGCGATTCTGCATTGATAATGGGACTTCTTTAATGTTAATATTCATTATATAATTATGTGTTGAAAGTTGCTGTAAGCTTATACCATCATAAGTTAAAAGCGACCAATAATTATGTCCTCCACGTGCCAACAGTAATGTATGTTCCGAAAAATCAACCTCTGGATAGTCTGTGCAGGTAACGTATTGTTCCAATTCTTCACTACTGTTAATAATAATTAGCTCAGAACTATTATAAGTATTTTCCCAACATATCCGACTGAATGGAGGCTCTCCATAATCTAATAAATAATCTTCAAATAGAGCTTCTCTTGGAACATCAAATAGAATTTCTCTTGTGATAACTCTCCATACTTCCAAGTCATTAGGTCTCTCATCATTGGTTGTGTTTATTTCTAATAAATTCCCATTACTTTCTTTAACAATCAGGTATTTATTGTTCGTCTCTCCTGCATAATTCATGTAGTAAACCCAACAGGAATAATCCAATTCGAGTTCTTCTCCGGTAGCGGTGGTAATGGTTACACCTTCTGTTTGCAGTTCTTCTTTGGCATACAGGATATCACAATGCTGTGCAATACCGTTAATACGTTCTATTACAATAGAATCTGCTTCGTTTTGCGTAATTTGTGCCGATAAGGTAAAAAAGAACACAAGCGGCAGGGATAATAAGAGCAGCGCTTTTTTCATGATATATTTTTTTAATGATTAATGCATAATGATTAAGAGTGTAGCGAGGTTAAAAACATCCCCTTCAAATTTTGAAGGGGTGCCCGAAGGGCGGGGTAGTTTATATAAAGGTATTTTCTTTTTCATAGCTAAGGTTTAAGGACCATACGTATATGTAACAATTAACTCTACAGAATCGCAACCCGTAATTTTATTAATAATAATTGGAATAGCCCAAGAACTAGACGCCGTCAATCCGGTTTCTCTAAACCGAATATTCATCATATAACTATGTGTTGAGAATTGTTGCAGACTATGATGAGTTATCCACAAAATACAATAATTATATTTTCCACGTGTCAACAGCAATGTGTGTTGCGAAAAATCAATTTCCGGATAATTTGTACAGGTAATAAATTGCTCCAATTCTTCATGGCTATTAATGATAATTAATTCAGAGGAATTAGGACCTTGAACAGAATGTTCCCAACATGGCGAACTTAATGGATACTCTGTATACTCTGTATAGTCTTCATATAAAATTATTATTGGAACATCAAATAGAATTTCTCTTGAAACAACCCTCCAAATTGCTAAGTCTTCTAATCCTTCATCATTGGTTGTATTTATCTCCAATAAATTCCCGTTGCTTTCTTTAACAATCAAATACTTATTGTTTCCTGCATAGCTCGTGTAGTAAATCCAACAAGAGTAATCCAGTTCGAGTTCCTCTTCGGTAGAAGTGGTAATGGTTATGCCGTTTGTTTGCAACTCTTCTTTGGCATACAGAATATCGCAGTGTGGTGCAATACTATTAATGCGTTCTATTACAATAGAATCTGCTTCATCATGTGTAATTTGTGCAGGCAAAGTAAAAAAAAGCACAAGCAACAAGGGGAACAAGAGGAGTGCTTTTTTCATACTTTTAACGGTTAGTGATTAATATACAACGCTCTCACTACGTTCGGAACGACACGAAGCTGTTTTGAAAGTATTTTTACTACTAAGCACGCAAAGAATGCACAAAGTACACAAATTTAAAGTTTTGCAATTCACTTTGTGTTCTTCGTAAAAATCCATTGCGAACATTAGTAGTTTAATTATATTAATTTTTAATTGCTTTTTTGGTTACTACGCCGGTTTCTGTTTTAATTCTTATAAAATAAACTCCGGCAGGCAGGTGTGCAATATTTATTGTGGCTTCTTTGGACAATGGGGACATTAACAATAGCTTTTTACCGTAAACATCAAAAACCTCAATCCTATCTATTCGTAATTCGTAATTCGTAATTCGTAACTTTCCGTTTGTGGGGTTCGGGTAAAGCCGTACCATATCGTTTCTTTCCTGTTCATTTATACCCATAAGCGAGTCCACGTCTATCCATTGAGTTAATAAATCTTCAGGAGCTAAGTCGTTGTTTGTGATTATTTCTAACAGATTGCCGTTATTTTCTTTTACAAAAAAGTAACGCTGTCGGGCAGGTTCGCTCGTTCCCGGATTTTCGTTCAGATAATAAGCCCAGCAAGCGTATTTTATCTTTATAACCTCTTCACTGAATGTCGTTAAGACAATATCTTCCTTGGGCGCATTAGTATGAACATATAAAGTATAAGGTAGCGCTATTTCTTGTATATATTCCAATACAATAGCATTCGCTTGTTCTCGCGTGATTTGTGCGAATAGTGGCGTAACGGTACAAGCGAATGAAACCGATATTAAAGTTAGAAATTTTATCATAATTTTACCATATTTATTTAACGATTTAAGGTTTTGTATCACATACACCGATAAGCGTAATAATTAGGCTAAGTGTTATAGCTATTGATCTAGTTTTATGAAAATTACCCGTAGCTCCCAATTTAACACAGCAAAAATATATTTTTTTTCATATGAAATGTTAAAGAATGTTAGAGGAAGTATAAGGTGCTGTATTGGAGTGATTTAAAATTTTTACAAAAATTGGAGTACCTAACTTAGGCTTGATATGCTAGTATGTGTAATATGCAAAATCTGAACAAAATTTCACTTTTTAGCTATACTCTTATACAAATTTTTAAGAAACAATAAAATTTTAAAATTTATAATAATACTTATAAAACATGAATAGAATTTTACATTTTTGGTGATTTTATTCGGATTCTTTATTCTGCAAGTTTACTTTTCAGCGCTACAATAAAAAAGAGCCGTTTCGTTTGTTGGCACAATAGTGTTATTAAAAATTTCAACAAATTGATTTTCGCAAACATTAAAATAATGTTCCCTGTCATTTTGAAATCTTTCAACGCTGTGAAATGTTTCCGAAAGCGCTAAGGTAGAGGCGCGGTCTTCTATTTTAATCTCATTTTTTAATAAAATGGACTCCACGTTGTTTTTTACTTTCTGTAGTGCATGTTCAATTTTAGCATTTTTTAAGAACGTATACAGATATTTGTCTAGTGCATCGTTGGCTTTTTGCAGAGAAACGCCGTCGGCGGGACGTCCGGAAATTAAAAAAACTCCCGGATCATAAGTAGCTGTAATGGATGCGGAAATGTCGGTAAAAAGATGTTTTTTTTCTACCAACTCTTGATGTAAAAACGAAGATTTTCCTGTTCCCAGCATATCGGAAAGCAGGTCGAAGGCATAAAAATCCGGGGCTAAACGTCCACACATTTTCCAACCTTTCAGTAACATATCGTAAGGCACTTGCCGGGTTACTTCTATTTTTTTAGGAGCTGTTTGGGGTAATTCTTGAGGGATATTCCTTTCAATATGACCACGTTTCGGAATAGCGCCAAACCATTTATTTACTAGCGGTACTATTGCTTCAAAACGTACATTTCCGGCAATGGCAATTACAGCGTTTTGAGGCGCATAGTAATTGCGGTAGAAAGCCTTAATCGTATCCATGGTAACCGTTTCAATATGATGAACTTCTTTTCCAATGGGTAGCCATTGATACGGATGTCTTTCAAAAACGGCTTTATTAAAAAGCATCCACATATCACCGTAGGGTTTATTCAGGAAATGTTCTTTAAACTCTTCAATGACTACGTTTTTCTGTACCTCCAGTTCTTTTTTCCGGAAGGCGAGTTCCAGCATCCTGTCTGATTCTAACCAAAAAGCAGTTTCTATATTATTGGCAGGCAATGTAATATAATAACAAGTAACATCGTCGGTGGTATAGGCATTATTTTGTGCGCCCACTTTGTCTAAAGGCGTATCATACTCGGGAATATTCTTTGAACCGCAAAACATGTAATGCTCAAGCAAATGCGCCAATCCGGTTTGATTAGGGTTTTCATCCCTTGAGCCTACAAAATAGCAAATAAAACAAGATGCTAAAGGCGTTGTAGGATCTTCGTGCACGAGTAAGCGCAGACCATTAGAAAATTGGTGGCGTTTGAAAGGGATTGGCATAGATAAAATTAGATGTGAGGTGATAGATGATTAGATGATGAAAAATCCCCTTCAAATTTTGAAGGGGCACCCGAAGGGCGGGGTAGTTTGTTGTTACATTTTAAAAATCCTAACCTCAGTTCCTTCATCCTTCAACACAGATAATCCCGTTAAATCCGTATCACCGTAATGGAATGGATATAATATAGCGGGTTTAATTGTTTTAGCTGCGCGAATAGCTTGCTCTACAGTCATGGTATAAGGTTGGTTAATGGGAAGAAATGCTACGTCAATATTCTTAAATTCATTCATTTCGGGCATATATTCGCAATCGCCGGGAATATAAATGCGCGTGCCGCCCAGCGTGATGATATAACCGTTGTCTCTTCCTTTTGGATGGTAAACCTCCCTGCCTTCGGTAGTATTATATGCTGGAACCGCCTCAATATCCATGATACTTTTGTAAGAAACGTTTTCTCCGTTTTTCAGCACGATACCTGTTTGTAATGCCTCGTGTACAGTTCCGTTGCAATAAATTACGGTATTTGGTGTGGAAATATCTGCAATAGCGTTTTTATCCAAATGGTCGTAATGATCATGTGTAATGAGGATTACATCGGCTTTAGGAAGCTTTTTATAATCCACGCCTTCATAATTTACCGGATCGGCGTAAATGGTAATGCCATTAAAAGTAAAATAGATACTGGCATGTTGAATAAAGTGAACGGTAATTAGCTCGCCATTCTTTGCTTTGAAAGAATCGGTTTCAATAGTTTTTGTAAATGACTGGTTCATAATTAATAATGTTAATAAAAATGATATTAATGTGCGTATTTTCATAATGAATTTAATTTTGAGTAAAAGTGAAGTGATTTGATTATTCAGCTAAGTTACTTCACTATCACTTTTTTCGATGCAACGATTTTTTCATTTGCTTCTATCGAATAAAAATATATTCCCGGAGTAAAATTTGAAATATCAATTGACAACTTATCACTTGTTGAATAAATAGGTATTGTAATATTTACTCCTACAAATAGTAATGCTAAAATAAATAGATGTTTTTTCATAGAGAACCGGTAATTTAATTAATACTATATTTATTTATTGGCAACTGATGGCAGTATCTAGAACGTTTTCAATGCTTGTTTAATAACTTCATCCATGGAGTTTAGTACCGGATAAAACGCTTCATCCTGATATAGATTTCTGCCAATAAGCGCCTTCAGCCACGTGCTAAGCGCTTTGCTTTCCGCTGAACTTAACGATGGAATGGCATGTCCGCTTTTTTGAGCATAGAATCTTAAATACTCTTGCAAAATGGCGTCTGTTACATTCATTTTTTTAATAAAAGCCTCTGCCGAGGGGTAATTTTTCGTGAGGATGGCTTTATTTTGATTGGCATAATTAAAAGCAAATTGAATAAGCGCTGTGCTGTTAAGCGCCTGATAGTAAGTGTTTGAATAGAGCCTCTTTTCATGAGGAATTATAATATCGGGCGTAATTCCGCCATCGCCGTACACAATGCGTCCTGATTTTGTCCGGTATTTATTTGTCGATAGCGTATCAATATTCACAAATAAAGAGTCTTCTTCCCCTTCTATAATGCGCTTATACAGCTCTTCGTAATAGGCGGAAGCTCCGTCTTTATAATTTCTTTGAATGCTCCGTCCGCTTGGCGTGTAGTAGCGCGAGACGGTTAAACGTGCTTGCGAACCGTCCGCAAAATCGAAAGGACGTTGTACCAGTCCTTTTCCGAAAGAGCGTCTTCCTATTATGGTTCCGCGGTCGTTGTCTTGCACAGCTCCGGCTAAAATTTCGCTTGCGGAAGCGCTAAATTCGTCAATCAAGACGATAAGTTCTCCTTTTTTAAAAATCCCTTTGCCGGTAGCATGGAATTTTTCAGGTTTTGTATGCAATCCTTTTATTGAAAGAATAAGATCGCCTTTTTGCAAAAAATGGTCGGTAATTTTCAACGCCGCATCCAAATAACCGCCTGCGTTTCCACGCAGATCTAAAATAAGTTTCTGCATTCCTTTGGCAAGCAGTTTTTGAAGCGCACCTGTAAATTCTTCAGCAGTATGGGCGCCGAAATTGTCAATCTTAATGTATCCGGTATGATCATTCATCATGTACGCGGAAGTGACAGAATACGTAGGAATTACATCGCGAATAATTTCAAAGTTCAAAATACCGCTTACTCCGGGACGTAAAATTCCGATTTTTACAAGTGTTCCTTTTTTTCCTCTCAATCTTTTAAACACTTGTTCGTTCGTGACTCCTACTGCAGCCATCGGTTCATCATCTACCAAAACGATACGGTCGCCGGCTCTGATACCCGCTTTTTCAGAGGGACCTCCTGCAATTGCCGCTACCACCATAATAGTGTCATTCATAATATTGAACTGTACACCAATACCTTCAAAAGCACCTTCTAATTGTTCTGTTTGCGCCTTATTTTCCTCTACATTCGAATAGGTGGAGTGCGGATCTAAATATTCTAGCATGCCTCGAATGGCGTGTTCCGTTAGTAGCTCATGATTTACACTATCTACGTAATAGTGATCAATGTAATAAATTAAGTCGCGTAATTTATCGTAAGTATTGAGCGTTGTGCGTTGCTTTTTAACTAAATAAAAAGCAACTGACATCCCAAAAAGAAATACCAAAACAGTATATAATATTCTGTTGAATAAAAGCGGGGATTTACTCATTCGTGCTTATTACTTCCGCACCTTATTTTTTATCCGATGGCAACTAACATACACACTACGATTCCGAAGAGGGCAACTCCCTCTATGAAAGCGGCGGTAAGCAGCATAAAAGTTCTAATTTCGCCGGCAACTTCAGGTTGACGTGCAGCCGATTCCATTGCACTTTTCCCAATTTGTGAGATTCCAAAACTGGCACCAATTGTAGCAATTCCGGCACCAATTGCGGCACCCAATTTTCCGATAGCGGCGCCTGATTCTGCGGCGACTTGTAATAAGGTCATTGTTGTCATACTTTTTTTGTATTTAAGATTTATAAATTTGAAAATTTATGTATAGAGCTATAAATTTAACGATTGTATTTATTGTTTTTAAATTTGTTATACGTGCGTCTCTTCTATTGCCATCCCGATATAAAGCGCTGTGAGTAGGGTAAATATAAATGCTTGAATGAATGCGACTAATAGTTCCAATGCACCCATAAAAATGTAAAATAATAGGGATACAGGCGAAACGAGAATGCCTGCAATGGGGGTTATGGCTCCAAGAATAAATATCAATCCAAGAAATCCGAGAATAATAATATGTCCTGCCGTAACATTGGCAGAGAGACGGATCATAAGCACGAAAGGTTTTGTCAATAATCCGGTAAATTCAATAAGAGGCATGAGCGGGATTGGAAATTTAAGCCACCAAGGTACACCGGGAGGATTTATAATATGTAGCCAATAATTTTTATTTGCAGAAAAAGAGATAGTGAAAAAAGTAATTAATGCTAAAATCATGGCTACCGCAATATTTCCCGTAACATTGGCACCTCCCGGAAAAACAGGAATTAGCCCCATTAAATTGTTTAGCAAGATGAAGAAAAACAGCGTGAGCAGATAAGGGAAGTATTTTTTGTATTTGTGCGCTCCAATTAAAGGAATCGCAACATCATCCCTAATAAAAAGAATCACTGCTTCAATCAAATTTTGAAATCCTTTCGGCGCTTGATTCGGATTTCGCTTGTATGTTTTGGCTACTGATAAGAATATATAACATAATATAATAATGCTTATAAGCAAAGCACATACGTTTTTTGAAATTGAGATGTCAAAAAAAACGGGAACAGAAGCATACTTTCTACCTTTCTCTAATGTACCGGTAAAGTTTGCATCCTCGCCTAAAAGTCTAATAATTCTCCCTTTTGTATCTTTTGTCGAGCCAAGTGCATATCCTTTGTATGCAGCTGTCCCATGATGAAATTTTGAAGACATGAAACAAATCAACCTCCCTTGATCGAACAGAATAATAGGCAGTGGAATAGAAATATCTTTGCGTTTAAAAGTAATAATATGCCAACCGTAACTATCTACAATGTGATCCATAATATACTCTTCAGCACGGAACTCTCCATCCTCCACACTGTTATCGGCAGTTAATTGCAAAGGCAACAACCCCAATAACAAAACGAATATTACTACAATTCGATTTTTGATTTTCGATTTACCGCACACCGCATACCGCATACCGCATACCGCATACTTATTATCGCATATCATACCATCATGTTTTTTGAGGCGGCAAATATAGATTTTTCATTGAATAACAATTGTTTTTTTCGAAATTTATAAAAAATATTGATTAAGAAGAAACTTGAGAAGTTCTTTTGTTCATCCTGCAGAACAGGTTAACATGAATACTTCCATGCAAATGATGAGTAAAAATGAGGTTTTTATTTAAAAAATAACTCTCTCAAACATTCATAATAAAATTTATATATTTTTGCACCCCCCAAAAAATGGGGGTATTTTACATGTACAATTGACAAAGACCAATTGATTATTAACAAAAAAACAAAAAGAAACAATGAAAATTCACATTAAGAAAGGCGACACTGTAAAGGTAATTGCCGGCGATTCGAAAGGGCAGCAAGGAAAAGTGCTCGAAGTAATCGTGGACAAATATCGTGCATTAGTCGAAGGCGTAAACTTGGTGTCGAAACACACCAAAGCCAATGCCAAAAACCCCAAAGGAGGCATTGTGAAAAAAGAAGCTCCTATTCATATCTCAAACCTTATGGTGGTAGATAATAAAGGTAATGCTACGCGCATTGGGCGTAGATTAGGTGAACCCAAAAAAGCGGGTGAGAAAGCAAGATTAGTTCGTTATTCTAAAAAAACAGGAGAGGAGATCAAGTAATGTACACGCCAAGATTTAAAGAAAAATACACAAACGAAGTGGCTCCGGCGCTTAAAGAGCAATTCGGATTCAAGTCTGTAATGAGAGTTCCTAAATTAAAAAAGATCTGTTTAAACCAAGGTCTTGGTAAATTCGGTATCGCCGACAAAAAATTGATTGACGTTGGTGTGAATGAGATGACTTTGATTTCCGGTCAAAAGGCAGTGCCCACTAAATCAAAGAAAGACATTTCTAACTTCAAATTACGTCGTGGAATGCCGATTGGCGTTCGTGTTACGTTGCGTGGAGAGAAAATGTATGAGTTTTTAGATCGTTTAATTTCGGTTTCTATCCCACGTATCCGTGATTTTAGAGGCATTAGCGACAAAGGTTTCGACGGTAGAGGAAATTATACACTCGGTGTGCCCGAGCAAATTATTTTTCCCGAGATTGATATTGATAAAGTAGCGAAAATCAACGGTATGGATATTACTTTTGTTACGACTGCACGTAACGACAAAGAATGTTTGGCATTATTAAAAGAATTTGGATTACCCTTTAAAAATCAGAAATAAGCTATGGCAAAAGAATCATTAAAAGCAAGAGAAGTTAAGAGAGCAAAATTAATTGCCAAATACGCTGCCAAACGCGCAGAGTTGAAGAAAATTATCAATGGTAATGACTACGAAGCTAAAGAAGCTGCGATCGTTGCGTTGCAAAAACTACCTCCCAACTCTAACCCTATTCGTTTGCATAACCGCTGCAAACTTACCGGTCGTCCGAAAGGCTACATTCGTCAATTCGGAATTTCGCGTATCAATTTTAGAGAGATGGCAAACCAGGGATTAATCCCCGGTGTTAGAAAAGCCAGTTGGTAATCCGATAGGGGCCGCCTTGCCCCAACAAACATTATAATAAATAAAAAAAAGAATTACAATGAATACAGATCCGATTTCAGATTATTTGACCCGAGTGCGTAATGCGATTGCGGCAAATCATAAGGTAGTGGAGATTCCTACCTCGAAAGTGAAAAAAGAAATTACCAAGATATTATTCGAGAAAGGGTATATTTTGAATTATAAATTTGAAGATGATGTTTTCCCCGGTATCATTAAAATCGCATTGAAATATCATCCGAGTACTAAAGAATCGGCAATTCATACATTGAAACGTGTGAGTCGTCCCGGACTTCGCAAGTATGTGGGCGTTGATGAAATGCCTTCCGTATTAAACGGTTTGGGCGTTGCTATTATTTCTACCTCACGTGGTATGATGACCAATAAAGAGGCCAAAACCCAAAACTTGGGCGGCGAAGTAATTTGTTACGTAAGTTAATAGGAGGAAAGAGTTATGTCAAGAATAGGAAAATTACCCATTACGCTACCGAAAGGCGTAGAAATTACAAGAGATGAAAAAAGCCAAATCGTTACCGTGAAAGGTCCGAAAGGCGAATTAAAACAATTTGTAGATGGCGACATCACTTTTACTATCGAAGATGGTAAAATGACTCTTCTTCGCCCTACCGAACAAAAACGCCACAGAGCCATGCACGGTCTTTACAGAGCGTTATTAGCCAATATGATTAAAGGTGTTTCGGAAGGTTTCGAAATTAAACAAGAATTAGTTGGTGTGGGATACAAAGCTGAAGCAAAACCCGGCAACCAGCTGGAAATGAGCTTGGGATATTCTCACAACATACTTTTTGAACTCTGCCCGGAAGTAACCGTTGAAACCATAAGTGAAAAAGGTAAAAACCCATTGATCATTTTACGTGGTATTGATAAACAGTTATTGGGTCAAATAGCCAATAAAATTCGCTCGTATCGTAAACCTGAGCCTTATAAAGGAAAAGGTATTCGCTTTGTGGGTGAAATTGTACGTAAAAAAGCCGGTAAATCCGCTGAAAAATAAAATCATTTTTAACATCCTCATAAAGTTTAGAACATTATGGCATTTAACAGAAAAACATTTAGACGCAACAGAATAAAAATGAGAATCCGTAAAACGGTTCACGGATCCTCAAGCCGCCCCAGAATGTCGGTTTATAGAAGTAATCGTGATATTTATGTGCAATTAATTGATGACAATGCAGGCACTACATTAGTTTCTGCTTCATCGGCCATTGCGGATATTCGCGATAAAAAAGCAACCAAAATCGAAAAATCGGCAATGGTGGGCAAATTAGTAGCTGAAAAAGCGAAAGAAGCCGGTATCAATACCGTAATTTTCGATAGAAACGGTTACTTATATCATGGTAGAGTAAAATCTTTAGCGGAAGCCGCGAGAGAAGGTGGTTTAATTTTCTAATTTTAAGGAGAAACAGTATATGTCAAGTTTAAAAATTAAAAGAATAAAAGCAACTGATATTGAATTAAAAGATCGTTTAGTTGCAGTGAACAGAGTAACCAAAGTTACTAAAGGGGGACGTACATTCAGTTTCTCTGCTATTGTAGTGGTAGGTAATGAAAACGGAATCATCGGATTCGGTTTGGGAAAAGCGAAAGAGGTTTCCGCTGCCATCTCTAAAGGCATTGATGATGCAAAGAAAAACATCATTCGCGTGCCTGTTTATAAAGGAACTATTCCGCATGCTGCTGAAGGTAGATATTGTGGGTCATTGGTATTTATGAAACCCGCAGCGCCCGGTACCGGAGTTATTGCCGGAGGTGCAATGCGTGCTGTTTTTGAAACCGTGGGTATCAGCAATGTGCTAGCGAAATCGAAAGGATCGTCAAATCCGCATAGTGTGGTGAAAGCTACGATCAATGCATTGGCACAAATGCGCGATGCGTATAGCGTGGCGCAAGTACGCGGGATTGGATTAGATAAAGTGTTTAACGGATAAGCCGGATAAATTACGAATATGAACTGTCGGGATGTTGTATGCAATATCCCGACGTTTTTTTTGCTGAAAAATAGAGTGTATTCAATAAATTTGCTCCCTCTCAATATATCGCATTACCAAAGCCGGTAAGTATTCTGATACTGGCTTTCTTTGTTGCAATAAAGTACGAATATTAGTGGCAGAAATGGGAAGCAATGGAGCATCTAAATAAATAATATGCGGATGCGCCGGTGTTTTTTCAAGAGCTTCACCGTAGCGCGGATAAACATAAAGCGTATATCGTTGTAATATTTCTTCATAATCTTTCCATTTGTGAAAATTTTCGATATTATCGGCGCCCAAAATCAAAGAAAACTCATCATTCGGATACTGTTTTTCAAGATAATTTAATGTATTTATAGTATAAGAAGGCAAAGGCAACGAAAATTCTACACCGCAAGCATGCAGATACGGAAAACCTTGAATTGCCAATTTAACCATATTCAACCTATCTTTTTCAGGAGCTAAGTCAGTTTTGTCTTTTAAAGGATTGTTGGGCGATACAACCATCCAAATTTGGTTAAAAAGATTTTTCTGTTTCAGAAACCGGGCAATGGCAAGGTGTCCGTTATGAATAGGATTAAATGATCCGAAATATAAACCAATTTTCACGAATAGTTTTTAAACAGAATTAAAAATATAGAAAAGTCTCTTAAACAAATGCTCCGGAAGAAACGACAGCAGCTATTACAAGAATAGGAACAACAGAAATACTGCATATTAACATCACAATCGTCATAATCCCTATAAATTTCCAGTAGCATTTCATGTTTTTAAAAGCGCTTTCCAATTCGAGTGTATCATTAATTGTTAAAGCATTGGTAGTTTTTTTCGAAAAACGAAATAAATAGAATGTTGGAAAGAATATTGCAATAGCCAATATGAGGTAACACAAACCGATTAAAGACAAAGGAATCGGTATTTCCGAATAAGCGCTTAGAAAAGATCCGGTTGCGAGCATAAGTAAAGCTGCCAAAATCAGAAAGCCAATAACAACAAATTGTAATATTGCCATAAATTTACTCCAAAAAGCGGCTGTTTTTAGGTAATTCTTTGACTTTTCAGTTACTTCTAAAGCAACTGCTTTTTGTTCTAAATTGTTGAGAGTTTCCATAAATATTAATTATTCGTGAATAAAAATAAAATAACTTGGCAAAAATATGCAAAATTTTAAATTGTTTTATTTAGTTGGAATCGTAGTTTTATTGCCATCGCGAATTGCGCGGTAATGTGGCGAAAGAAGCTCAATACCGGCATCTCGGAACACATCCTGTATGTTTTGGCGCAGGTCTGAATAAATTTGTGGCATTTTATCCGCATCAACTACATATACATTTAGTTGATATTCCACATAAAAATCGTCGAGCGCTGTTTGAAGAATAAAAGGTTTGGGGTCTTCTAATATATCAGGAGTTTGTTTAGCCACACTAAGAAGCAATTCGTGCACTTGCCGCCATGGCGTTTCGTATCCAAAAGTCACCTCAGTATGCAATATTAGGTTAAAAGTACGCGCAGATTCCGAATAGTTAAATGTTTGCGCCGCCATAATGCCGGAATTGGGAATCGTTACTTCCTCATTTTTTGGAGTACGTATGCGGATTACAAAAGGTGTTTTTTCAATCACACTACCTATTACATCATCAATTTTGATGTAGTCGCCTACCTTGAATGGACGCATGTAAGTAAGTACTAGTCCCGACATCATATTACTAATGATGGATGTTGAACCCAACGAGACAATAACTCCGATGAATACCGATACTCCTTGAAATATCCTTGAATCGGAACCCGGGAGATACGGAAAAATCAAGACAAACATGAATGCATAAAGCAAAATTCTGATAATATTGAATGTTGGGTGCGCCCAATCAGGATAGAAGCCTTTTATTTTAAGCCGCTCTTTGCTAATTTCTCCGGCTACAAAACGAAGTCCTTTTATTATATATCTAAAAATGAGTGCGATCAAAATAATAGTTATCAAATTTGGTATAAAATGGACAATGCCAAAGAGCATAGCTTTTAAAGGTGTTAATACATAGCCGAACAAAATAGTTGCAAAATTTCGCGTGGCGGGAAAAATACTGAAAGCCAGAGGAATAGTGAGATATAACATCAAGAGGATAATCAGATAACGCAAGGCTTTACTAAAAAAGAGAATAACTTTAATGGCGCCTTCTTCACCTATCAGTTTAAGCGATTTGATTTGTATCGCTTTAATTTTCGTCCCTTTTAGCTGCTCAATTTTGGAAGATAATTTTCGGAAAATAAGATTGAGGATCTTAATTAAAAAATATTGTCCCACAACGATAAGCGCTACTAAAATTCCTCTCCACAAGATATTTAACCAGTAAGTATCTTTTTCGTGTTGCACGATAGCGTTTTCTATTAGAGTTTTGTAATCACGAGCCAAAGCCAACTGTGTTTTTCCCATTAACTTAGCATCAACATCGGTAACTGTCGTGATAATGAAATCATTATAAGCAATGCTAATAAAATCTACGTCGGTAAATATGATTAGCGAATCGGGTTGAAATTTTCCAAACTCTTTGCTGAAATTTCGTATTCTTTCGGTTACCGCTACAGCTCGATCGTGTGCTGTGAATGAGCCTACACCGGTGCGGATATAAAATAATGTGTCGTGAAAAGGGACTACAGGCTCCGGCTTGTACGTTTTTTTAAAAGAAACGGATGCTTTGGCATCATTTGTGGATAACGAATCGTTTTGCCCATTTGTCGTAATATTTGAAAACAAAATAATACTACAAATAAATATTAACTTAATGATACATAGTTTATTCATAAATTTGCAATTGTAAATTAAAACAAAAGCAAATATAATTATTTATTTATAAGTAGAGACGGATAATTATTCGCCTCTATCGTCCCAACAAAAATACCGCCGGCTGTTTATGCAGATCCAACTTTTGGGCTTTCCATTTCTTTACCGTCATTGTTTTTATCATTTGGTTTTCAGAAGTAATATTAACTCCCAAACCAAGCCGTATAGCCGGATCGCATACGGAAAGTATAGATTTGAATACATGATTGTTACGATACGGTGTTTCGATAAAAATTTGAGTCTGGTTGTTCTTTTTTACTAATGTTTCTAAAAAACGCAATTGCCGTTCTCTATCGGGTTGCTCACGAGGCAAGTAACCATTGAAAGCAAACGATTGCCCGTTTAATCCCGATGCCATCAACGCCAACAAAATGGAACTTGGACCTATGAGCGGTATAACCTCAACACCTAAATGTTGCGCACGAGAAACCACAATACTTCCCGGATCGGCTATACAAGGGGTGCCGGCATCTGAAATAAGTCCTAAATTTTTACCTTCTATAAGCGGTTGCAGCAAGGTCTCTATTTCATTACCTTTAGTATGTTCGTTTAAGGTAAAAAAATGCAAACTGTCCATCGGTTTTTGCATGCCTAATTTTTTTACGAAACGCCTTCCTGTGCGCAAATCCTCCACAATAAAATGGTCAATTTTTTGAATGACTTCAGAATTATGAGCGGGAAAAATTTTCGCAAAATCGCATTCTGCCAAAGGCGAAGGAATTAAATAAAGAGTACCGGGTTTCATGTGTTTAAATTTCGGTACAAAAAAATAAAAAATTACTTTTGCCGAAATTTTTATACATGTTTGCTAAAATTGCTGTTATCGGCACTGGAAATGTTGGAAGCTGGTTGTTCAAAACACTTCAAAATCAAAACAATCTATTTGTGATTTCAGTTTCAAGTAGAAAAATAGAAACACTACCCAAGAACTTCGATTTATATATTTTTGCTTTAAAAGATGATGCTTATAGCATTATTTTGCAACAAATCCCGTTTAAAATGCCGCGTGCTGTGCACACTTCGGGATCACTTTCACAAAATATTTTAGCACCTTTTGCAGAGAAATACGGAGTGCTTTATCCATATCAAACGATAACAGAGAAAGGAAAAATAGAAAAAGAAGAAGGGGGCAAGGAGACGGAAGAAAAATCCCTTTCAAATTTTGAAGAGGTGCCCGAAGGGCGAGGTAGCTTATATATAGGTTATGAAATTCCGATATGCATAGAAGGCTCCGAACCGGCTTTTGAAGACGCGCTTTTTCAATGGATGAACTCTATATTTGATATTGTATATAACATTAACGAAAAGCAACGCTTTGCAATGCATTTGGCTGCCGTTTTTGCCAACAACTTCACCAATGCCATGTATGATGTTGCTTATCAGATTTTTAAAGAAAATAATTTAGACTGGCCACTTATTTTTCCATTATTGGAAAATACATTGAAAAAAGCTAAACGGAATGCTCCTCATTTGTCTCAAACGGGCCCGGCAATACGTAATGATGTTTCAATCATGGAAAAACATTGCAACGCTTTGCATGATGAAAGTTTGAAAAATTTATACCGACTTGTTTCGAAAATTATTCAATGGCAAGATACGTATAAATGAATCAGTACTTTTTTAACATTGTATACTTTTTTAAATCTTTTTTTTACCTATTGAAAATTCACAAAAAAATATGTATATTTGCGCTCGCTGTAAAATGGGATAAATGAGTAAACGCTGGATCGTAAAAAAACAATCACAACAAGCTGTTATCGAAGAGTTTGCAAACAAGCTAAATATCGAAAAACCGCTGGCGGCGCTATTGTTAAGTCGGGGGATTAATACAGTTGAAGATGCAACCGAATTCTTTTATCCGGACATTAGCAAGCTCCATGATCCGTTTCTCATGAAAAATATGGATGTTGCTGTTGAGCGATTATCCCAAGCCATCATGAATAATGAGAAAATATTGGTTTACGGGGACTATGATGTGGATGGAACTACTGCTGTAGCCCTTCTGTATACTTTTTTAAGTGAAATTATTGGAGCAGATTATAAGCAATACATTGAGTACTATATTCCTGACAGATACACAGAAGGTTATGGTATTTCAAATAAAGGAATTGAGTACTGTCGCGATAATAATTTTACGCTTTTAGTCTCTTTAGACTGCGGTATAAAAGCTAATGATAAAGTGGATTTAGCTAACAGTTACGGTATTGATGTAATAATCTGCGATCATCATTTAGAAGGGGAAACTTTACCCAATGCCACGGCAATTCTTGATCCGAAATGCGCACAATGTCATTATCCTTATAAAGAACTTTCCGGATGTGGCGTAGGCTTAAAATTTATTCAAGGGTATTGCCAAAAATATGACCTTCCCGATCAGCTTTGGCTCTCGAAATTGGATTTGGTAGCCATCAGTATTGCTTCCGACATTGTTGCCATTACCGGCGAAAACAGAATTTTAGCTTATTATGGTCTAATGATTATCAACCGTTTCCCGCGTGTTGGAGTAAAATCTATCATTGAGCAATCAGGAATTAAAATACAATATCCACCTAAAGAAAATACCATCTTTTCTCGTCAAATACAAATTTCGGATTTGGTGTTTTTTGTAGGACCTCGAATTAATGCTGCCGGACGTATCAATACCGGACGCGAATCGGTGAAACTTCTTATCTGCGAAGATGAAGATAAATCATTAGATATTGGAAAAAACATTAATTCCCATAATGATACACGTAGAGAGTTAGATAAAAAAGCCACCGAAGAAGCCATCAATCTTATTTTGGCAAACGAAGAATTTAAACATAGAAAAAGCATTGTTTTATATAACCCTAAATGGAATAAAGGAATTATAGGAATTGTTGCTTCGCGTTTGGTGGAAGAATTTTATAAGCCGGTTATTGTAATCACTGACTCCCCGGATGGCTTAATTACAGGTTCGGCACGTTCTATTAAAGAGTTTAATATTTACAACGGTATTGATTATTGTTCCGATTTATTGGCACATTTTGGCGGACACAAATTTGCTGCCGGATTATCCTTGAAAAAAGAAAATTTTGAAGCTTTCGCTGAAAAGTTTGAGCAATACGTATGTCAAAATATAAAAGAAGATGATTTTGTTCCTGAAATTGAAGTAGACATGGAGCTTGATTTGGGCAATGTTACAAATAATTTCATGAATAACTTGAAGCGTTTTGCCCCTTTTGGTCCTGAAAATATGGCGCCTGTATTTATGTCAAAAATGGTAGTAGAAGAAGGAAATGGAAAAATTGTCGGCGACAAGCATATTAAAATGAGATTGTTGTATCGAAATAGATCAAGTCAACCTGTTGATGCAATTGCTTTTAACCAAAAAGTACACTTCGAACATATTGCTAATCAAAAAGATTTTGATATTCTCTATCACGTAGAAGAAAATACGTGGAATAATATTACTAATATTCAATTGAATATTAAAGATATTCGAATAAATCTATAATTTTTTTGCTCATATCTTATATTACAATATTCAATTATGGGACAATTTAAGAATAAAAAAAGAGATTATTCTTAAACGTAAGATCCTTATATATTGATGTTTAAACAAAAAAAAAGACATTTAAATAAAAAAAGTCGGGATTATTGATTTTCTAATGATTTTTTTATTACTTTGCAACGAGTAAAGTATATTCACATAATTAAATTATTAATATAAATTCATGCTTATGAAAATAGAGTTACACAAACAATTTTTTAGAACAGCATTGGCAGTTTTCCTGTTTATAGGGCTGTTCTTTACAACTACTCTCACAGTTTACGGACAAGCCGCTGCTATCCGCTCAAACTACGTCCGGCTAACAAATGGCGGCAGCGTTAACATGGAGCATGTAGGTGATCCAAATGGATTGGGTGTTCTACCTAGTATAGCTCCACCTGGATCTCCGTGTGGTCCTAATACTCAATTTAGGTACAATTACGGTACTACTAATAGGTTTATCTTTTATACAGGTCTACCTGTACCGGATCCGGCAAATCCGGGATCTTTTATCCCTCCGACGATGACGCAAAATAATCCTAATGCCGGTCCAAATGCTACTGCTTTCACAGTGAATAATGTTACAAACGGGGCTGTTACTAACCAAGGTATCTTTGGTAACTTTGTTTATCATGACTTGATAAACAGTGTTTCGGGTGCACCTGCCCCTGATGGGGTAAATGACGGGTATACGGGAACCGCAACCCTGAATGGATTTCATATTGAACACTCTGCTTATATTACCCTCAATGCGCTTACGCAAGTTCCCGACGAAACCCAGTTTCTTTTTACCGTAACCAATACCAGCGCTCAAGCGCGGGTTTTCGGTCTGTCGTGGAATGTAGATACGCAAATTGGATATGGTGGCGCTGTTACCTTTGGTGACTTGGCACCATTTTTTGGACCCGGTATTAATGCATTTAGAACCTCTTTGCTTTCAGTAGGCTTTCCGGTTATACCAGGTAGCGCTGCAGAACAACGTTATTTTACTCAAGGTCTTATTGTTCAGGGGCATAATATGGGAAATCCTCTTTTCTCAAATTTTATTAATCCCTATGCCAATGAGATTCCCGATTATATTTATGGTTTACATCCAACTTGTAATTATTCAGGATTAATTAGAACGGGATTGAACAACGTTCAAGGGCATCGATGGACAAAAGCCGACTATTTTGCAGTAGCTCAATATGCCGGTGGTGTATCCAATAGTTATTATTATGGTGTAAACAACGGTCAAAATCAAGGTAATGATGACTCCGGCCACATTTTACGCTGGAATCCGCGAATTATAATGCCGGGTGAAACGATACGCATAGGTTTTGCTTTTGGTGGTGCAGATGCTGAAAATCCCGTTGCAGGTGCGATCAGCCTTATTGACCAGATGGCTCCTTCCATTATTAGTGCAGACGATACTGAAACAAGTTATACAAATTCGCCTTTTACTTCTTCTACAGTAGTTACTAACCTATCAACAGCTACCCTTGATTCCGGAGCTGTTGTGTTAAGAATACCCGATGCATACCTCCGGGTAGAACCCAGTATGGAGCAAATACCTAACTGGACCTATCGCACTACTGATCTAGGTCACAGCTATTATGTATATAGACTACCGGGGCCACTTGGTCCTTCTCAACGTCATGTGTTAGATCCTCCAGTGGATTTGTTTGTAGTGCCTCAGTGTGTAGATCCGGTAAATACAAAATATTGGTTGACATTAGAAGTTTATGGATTGACAGGTAATGCACAGCTTCCTGATCCAGTAGAAAAAAATCTTTTCATTCCTACATTGTTCTGTTTTTGTGGTGGCAACGGTACGGCTGCAGACCCATATCAAATTTGCACGATTGAAGAGCTGGCTTATTTAGCAGCTTACGTGAATGCCGGTCACAGGACAGAGAATGTGTACTACATTTTGGTGAACGATCTTGATGCCAGTGAATTTTTGTCGCCTTCCGGTGCCGGTTACAATGGTGGCGCGGGCTGGATACCTATTGGTGATCGCAATACAAACTCCATTACCACCTGCTTCCGAGGCAGTTTTGATGGTAATAATAAAACTATACGAAACATTACCATTAACCGTCCCAATCAAGATTATATCGGTTTGTTCGGTTGTGTAATAGGAGGTTATGTTCATAGCCTTGGTATAGAGAATGGTAACATTGTAGGACGTGACTATGTGGGTAGTTTAGTGGGCTCCAATGGCTTTATTGGGCAACCCGGCCATGGTTCTTCGCGCACTGCTATCTGTTATGCTGCTGATTTCAATGTAAGCGGAAGAAACTATGTTGGCGGTTTGATTGGCGGTAATTTCAATAATTCCACTATAGAGAATTGTTATGCCACTTGTAGTGCAACCGGAAATTCTTTTGTTGGCGGCTTGCTTGGTGGCCAGCAAAATAATGCTACTACCGCTTATAGCTATGCTACCGGTAATGTTACCGGAATCCAATGGGTTGGCGGTTTAGCAGGGCGTATTTCCGGAGGTTCTACTATTGAGAATTGTGTTGCAGCAAATAACTCTGTTATTGCTACCCAGGATACGGATTTTATTAACCGCATATCTACCGGTGATTCTGATAACGTTGTTTTCAATAATAATTATGCCAATGTTATTATGGATGTGAAAGCTAATGGTATTGATATTACAACTGAAGGCACTCCTGAATCCGGCGAGAGCAGAGACATTACTTTTTTCCAAGTTCATAGTTTTTATAATACGGGAAGCAATTGGTTGTATGCTCCATGGGACATGGACAGGGTACCTAACCCTGATGTTATTTGGAGAATCTGTGATTATACACGTTTTCCATTTTTCCAATGGCAACGTGGAATTGCTTGCCAATCCATTACCCCAAGATGTATTTTTTATGTTGACCATACAAAATCCGGCGACGGTTCTTCTTGGGAAAATGCCTATCCTAATTTGGCAGATCCTTTGATTCTTGCAGCCAGACAACGCTCCGGCGCCATTCCTGTAGCAGAAAATGATACACTTTGTGAAATTTATGTAGCCGAAGGTATCTATTATCCGATGCACAATGCTGATGGTTATACCTTTAGTAATAAGCGATTCCCAATAACCGACGGTGGCCGTACTAATGCTCTTGTATTAGTTCCGGGCATGAAAATCTATGGTGGTTTTGTTCCTGCCGATATTCCCGCAGGTGTAGCTATTCCTAAGTTTGGCACTGTAGGCCGTGATGGAGTTACTGAACTATCCGGTGATCTTAAAGGTGATGGTATTAACAATGCTTACCATGTCATTATAGGTGTTGATATTCCTTCCACCAGCAATACTTTGGTAGACGGTTTCACCATATCCGGCGGAAATGCTAATAGTTTCGAGACTTCTATGAGAGTTAACAATGAATTGGTTAATAATCATATCGGTGGCGGTGTTTATAACTCTAATGCTTCTCCTGAATTCATTAATACGAGTATTAGCGGCAATTTAGCAATTATTGGCGGTGGTATTTATAATAAAAACCACTCTTCTCCTATACTCACCAATGTACTCATTAGCGGTAATTCGAGCAGACACAGCGGTGGTGGAATGTTTAGTGAAAACTCTTCCCCTGTTTTGACCAATGTAAGCATTGCTGGCAACAGGGCACAATACGGTGGTGGTCTACATAGCGCCGGTAGCGTTTCTCCGATTATCCATAATAGCATTATTTGGGGAAATACGGCAGGTACGGAGGCTGATAACGTTTATAATGATGAAGGCGGTTCTCCTGTTTTTGCCTATTCATTAATTGAAGGTTCCGGTGGCAGTGCAAGCTGGAATGTAGCTTTTGGTGTTAACGATGGTAATAATATTGACGCAAATCCTCTTTTTGTAGCTCCGATGCCGGCATCTGCTGCGCCTACTACATCAGGTGATTATAATCTTCAGGGTGGTAGTCCGGCTATTTTGGCAGGTGAAAATACACTATACTTGACTGTTCGTGGTATTGATGATTTTACCGATGAAACCGATTTGGGTGGTGGACGTCGTCTCGTAGGACCCACTATTGACCTTGGTGCATATGAATACCAGTTTTTAACTATTATTGCGGTTGCCGGTCCCGGTGGAACAATTAATCCTTCGGGTGTAGTAGTTGTGAATCCTGGAGACAACCCGACTTTCCATTTTATTCCTGACGCTTGTTACGAAATATACAGAGTATTTGTAAATGGTGTAAACAATCCTACAGCTGTAGCAACGGGAAGCTATACATTTTCCAATGTAACAGAAAACCAAACTATTGAAGTTACTTTTAGATTAGTTAACTACACTACGCATATTGCGGTTACTATTGATTACGGTGAGTCTTACATTTTTGGGGGAGATACCCTTGTAGTGGGCGGTGTTTATCAACATCACCTTATTTCTGTTCATGGTTGTGACAGTTTGGTTATCCTAACCTTGACAATCCGTGGCGATAACTTTGTTCCCGTAATAGATATTATTGATGTTCCGCTTGTGGCTTGGGTAGGTACTCACCACAGGCTCTATGGTACTGTTATTCCGGAAAATGCAACTTTCAAAACTATTGTATGGAGTATTAAAGATACAGGAAATACGGGCGCGAGGCTTCTTACCAATAATATGGGCACTACTATGCTCTTGGCAAGAAGTATAGGAACTGTGATTGTTACTGCAACTATCTACAATGGCTTAGCTATTGGAGAAGACTTTATGAAAGATTTTGAAATTGTAGTAAAAACTCCGCCAGATCCACGAATTAACCTTATTTTATATCCTAACCCAACTTCGGGGCGCTTTAAGATTAAAAATGGCAATTTGGACATTGAAATTGCAACGATCCAGGTTTATGATGCTACCGGTAGGCTGATAAGTTCTTCTGTTCCTCAGTATGAGAACGCGGAAAGTAAAGAAATCATGCTTATGGACATTTCACACTTGTCGGCAGGCGTTTATTTCTTGAAGATAATTACCGACCAAGGAATTGTTGTACCACATAAAGTGGTGAGACAATAACAGTAATTGTATAAATAAAAGAAAACCCCAACAAACTCTTTAGAAAATGTTGGGGTTTTTTACTTAAATTGGTTACAGTTTATTTCATAACTTCTGTTGTTCCTTCATCAAGAATATCTGTCATCTCTTCTTCATCTTCTTCTCGCGGCACTTGTGTAACAGCAGCAATAGAGTCGTCGCCTTTCAGGTTAATAAGTCGTACGCCTTGTGTAGCGCGTCCAAGTACACGCAGGGAATCAACATGCATACGAATGGCAATACCCGACTTATTGATAATCATCAAATCATCATTGTCGGTAACATTCTTTATAGCGATTAAGCCACCGGTTTTATCTGTAATGTTGATAGTGCGCACCCCCTTACCTCCGCGGTTGGTAATTCTATATTCATCAATAGAAGAGCGTTTCCCGTAGCCGTTTTCCGAAACTACTAAAATATCATACTCCGGGCTGTCCACGCTAACCATTCCTATTACGAAATCTTTTTCATTTGCTAAGGTAATCCCTTTTACTCCAGAAGCGTTTCTACCCATTGGGCGCACTGTTTTCTCATTAAAACGTACCGCTTTTCCTGAGTTAAGTGCCAACATAATTTCGCTAGTGCCGTTTGTCAACTTAGCTTCCAGCAGATGATCTTCTTCACGTATTGTGATAGCGTTAATACCATTTACACGTGGACGAGAATATGCCTCCAACGAGGTTTTTTTAATTACGCCTTTTTCGGAACAAAGGATGATATAATTGTTATTAATATACTCTTCATTAGAAAGATTATTTACATTAATTACTGCCTTCACCTTGTCGTCCGATTCGATATTCAACAAATTTTGAACAGCACGTCCTTTTGAAGTTTTGTTTCCTTCGGGCACTTCAAATACGCGCAACCAGAAACATTTTCCTTTTTCGGTGAAGAATAGCAAGTAATTATGATTTGTAGCGATATATAAGCGTTCAATAAAGTCTTCATCTCTTGCGGCGCTTCCGCGCGAACCCTTCCCGCCACGATTTTGCGCTTTATATTCAGATAATAACGTCCGTTTAATGTAGCCCAAATGCGAAATTGTGATCACTACTTCATCATCGGCAATCGTGTCTTCAATTCTAAAATCAGAGGCAGCGTATTCAATCCTTGAACGTCTTTCATCACCATACTTTTCTTTCATTTCCGCCAATTCATCTTTAATGATTTGCATACGTAAGCCTTCGTCTGCCAATATTTGACGTAAATAATCAATTTTCTTCAATAACTCATCATACTCATTTTGAAGCTTTTCGCGTTCCAAACCTACCAACTGGCGTAAACGCATGTTGACGATCTCTTGCGCTTGAATTTCGCTGAATTGCCAATTTTCAATCAACCCGTTGCGTGCGTCTTCTACCGTTTTAGAATTGCGTATCAATGCAATAATTTCATCAATGATATCCAGCGCTTTAAGCAGTCCTTCCAGAATATGAGCGCGTTCCAATGCTTTTTGCAAATCAAACTGTGTGCGGCGCACCACCACCTCATGGCGATGCTTCACATATTCAACAATAATGTTCTTTAAATTGAGCGACATCGGACGTCCGTTCACTAATGCTACATTGTTTACGCTAAATGAAGATTGTAATGCCGTGTATTGATACAACTTATTGAGTACTACATTAGGTACCGCTTCGCGTTTTAATTCGTAGATAATTCTAGTGCCATTCTTTTTATTCGATAAATTTTCAATATTTGAAATACCATCAATTTTATCTTCCTTAATTAGTTCTACGGTACGCTTAATCATTTCCGAAGGATTGGTCATGTAGGGTAATGATGTTACTACAATGACGTTACGACCATTTTCCTCTTCAATTGTAGCTTCACCGCGCATAACCACTCTGCCGCGTCCGGTTTCAAAAGCTTCACGTACACCTTCATAGCCGTATATTATACAACCGGTAGGAAAGTCGGGAGCTTTAACATATTCCATCAATTCGGAAACAGTAATGTCGTTATTATCAATATATGCTGAAATTCCGTCACATACTTCACTTAAATTATGAGGTGCCATATTGGTTGCCATACCTACTGCAATTCCGGAGGATCCATTAATAAGTAATGCTGGAATTTTGGCAGGCAATACGCGTGGTTCCTGTAACGAATCATCAAAATTGCTCTCAAATTGCACTGTATCTTTTTGAATGTCTTCGAGCATCTCTTCCGTGATTTTCTTCATTCTGGCTTCGGTGTAACGCATAGCAGCGGGTGAATCGCCATCTACAGAGCCGAAGTTACCTTGCCCATCAATCATAGGGTAACGCAACGACCAGTCTTGTGCCATACGCACCATGGCGTCATAAACGGCGGTATCTCCATGCGGGTGATACTTACCGAGCACATCTCCCACAATTCTCGCCGATTTTTTATACGGTTTGGTAGAGTCAATACCCATATCCCACATTGCGTATAAAATTCTTCTATGTACCGGCTTTAGCCCATCGCGTACATCGGGAAGTGCTCGCGAAACAATTACCGACATTGAATAATCAATGTACGCTTCCTTCATTTGGTTTTCAATATTGACCTGAACAATTTTTTCGCCGTCTTTGATAAAATCTTCCATTGTTTTTATCTAATTATCTGTTAAATACTAATCAATTACCCTTTTTTAAAAGGGGGCACGAATATACACTTTTTTTTGAGAAAATGGGTAATATAATTTTAGCACAAAATGATGTTAATTTGCAGCAAAAATTTTGTAATGGGACAAACTATCATGCCACCTTTAACGGATAAGCTATTCTCAAAAAAATGGCTCTTATCTTATACATATTTGGTTTTCGGAACTTTCATTTTGGCTTTAGGATATGCTTTTTTTATGACACCCTATAAGATTATTCCAGGTGGAATTTATGGTATCTCTATTGTATTGCATTATAAATTAGGATTCCCTGTCGGAATGGCTGCGCTCTGTTTTAACTTGCCGCTTACTTTAATCGGGCTTAGAGTTTTAGGTCCGCGTTTTGGTATAAAAACATTCGTATGTTTTATTTTAACAGCCGTTTTTACCGATGGATTGATCTACTTTATTGGAAGCGATCCTTTAAACTTGCACGATGAAGTGCTGTTAGCTAGCATCTTTGGCGGTGTAGTAATGGGTGTGGGTGTCGGACTTATTTTCAAATCACGAGCCTCTAGCGGTGGTAGTGATGTAATTGCTTCTATTTTGTCGAAATATACTAAAATTCCATTGGGAACCCAATTAATGATGGTAGATTCTATAATCGTAATATTTGGATTTCTTGTTTTTCAAGATTGGAAAATTCCGTTGTATTCTTGGCTAACTATTTTTATTATGGGAAAAGTAATTGATGTGATTTTAAATGGTTTTTCCGATGATAAAACTGTTTTTATTATTTCAGAAAAGAGCGAAGAAATTCGAAGAGCCATTATTTACGATCTGAAACGCGGAGGCACTATTTTCGATGGAAAAGGAATGTACACCCAGGACAAAAAGGAAATTCTCTTTACTGTGGTTAACAGAAGAGAAGTCCCTGATTTAGTGCAATTTATTTTTAATATTGACCCTGCTGCTTTTATTTCCATTCAAGATGCACACGAAATTATTGGAAAAGGATTTAAGCCTATTGAAGAAAAGCTGAAGTAGTCTTTTACAGCTGTAAAGAATACGCTGACGGATATTTACGGGCAAACGTAGCTAATTATCTTTAGTGCTCCTATTAAAGTTTTACTATTTTCCCAGATCCGGCAATGTCCGTTTTTATAATGTCCGGATTACCTTTGTATTTCACGCTACCGCTTCCGGCAATATTCACAACAAGTTTATCCGTAATCTGCGCTTCTACACTACCACTTCCTGCTATATCAATTTTTAGTTGCGCTATTTCACAACCTAAAGCGTTCACCTTTCCGCTGCCTGCAATGTCAATGCCGGCTTTTTGAATGCTTCCTTTAAGTTGCACGTTTCCCGAACCTGCAATACCTATTTCGAAATCCTCTATTTCCACAGGGTGCTGATTCGCAATAATTTTTCCACTTCCCGCCACTTTTACGCTTAGTTTTTTTGAAGTGAAATCAGTGCAAAAGTTAATATTGGAACTTCCGGCAATTGAAATTTTTTCAAGTTGTTCAGAAGACACTGTTAGCAAAATTTTTGTCGGATTTGGGTTGATGTTTTTCTTATAATGATCTTTTAATTTGACATGAAGCACGTCTTTTTCTGTATAAATGTCGTAATATTTCCAAAGATTATTGTCAACGGTAAATTCTAAATTTCCCGAATTCGGCGCTTGAGAATAGTTTATTTCTACATAAGTTTCAATATCAATTTTTGCAAAATCCGAAATGGCAATAGATTTGGTAATTAACTCACCGTCTCCTTTTTTAGTCTCTTTAGCAATGAAGCCAATACAAGAGGCGAAGAAAAGTGATAAACTTACTACAATAGTAGCAATGCTGCTGATCTTTTTCATAATATTTTGATTTTTTAATTATACTTAATCTTAATTTTAATTATTCTCAATCACCAAGATGTTTGCTAAAAAAACCCATCATACATCTATACAACTCCATCATATTTTCCTCATGAGCAAAACCATGTCCTTCGTTATATTTTACCATATAAGGAACGGCATAGCCTTTGGCGCGTAGTTGAGTAACAATCTGGTCTGATTCATTGATATTGACACGCGGATCGTTCGCTCCTTGAATCACGAAAAGCGGTTTCTTGATTTTGTCCACATGATAAACCGGTGAAACTTCGCGGGCAATTTCCGATTCTACCGGATCGTCAATGTCGTACCAAATCTCTTTTACCATTTCTTTAAGTGGTTTCCAATATTCCGGAAATGAATTGAAAAAGGTAAAAATGTTGGAAACGCCAACATAGTTTACGCCGCAAGCATATAAATCGGGTGTTTTCACTAGTCCCATTAAAGTAGCGTAACCACCGTGGCTTCCTCCATAAATAGCAATTTTATCCGGATTAACCCAACCTTGCTCAATTACATATTGGACACCATCTTCTATATCATCCATGAGTTTACGACCAATTTGCTTAAATCCGGCGCGTAAAAACTCTTTACCATAGCCACCCGAAATCCGGAAGTTAACCTGTAAAGTAGCGTATCCACGGCTGGCAAATAGTTGAGATTCGGGATTGAATCCCCAGGAATCGCGAACGCCTTGCGGTCCTCCGTGTGGATTCACAATCAATGGCACTTTTTTGCCTTCCAAAGCGGCTTTCGGCAAAGTGATGTAGCCGTGTATCGTAAGTCCATCGCGGCTTTTGAAAGTAATCGGGCGCATTTTCGCCATGTCTTCTTCTTTCAACTGCGGCATCAAATCGTATAATAAGGTAAATGTCTTTGTTTTTGTATCATACTGATAGTAAGTTCCATAGTGCTTATCGCTGGTAATAAGAACCAAGAATGTATTTTCGTCATCATCATAGCCGGTAATGTAAAATTCTTTGTTTGGGAATTTTTTTTCCATTTGTTGATGAAAATCTTTGTAAAAAGTACTTACCGGAATAATGGTAACTTTTTCACCATTATAGACGAAATAATCTATTTCATAATTTCGCTTTCGAGAACGAGACAGATGGCTTACATCATAATCGGAATTGGAAAAAACTTCTTTAATAATACGGTCGTTTTTGAAATCGTATAATACGATGCGTGTCTTATCGCTATCAAGGTTGGTTACTACGTATATTTCGTCTTTTTTACCCAAGTCGTAATTAAAGCCGATAATTCCAAAAGTATCATCCCACCTCATCTTTTTAAACAAGCGAAATTCACCTGTAACTAAATCTTTGTAATACAAATGATTTTCTACTCCATTGACTAATTGACTATAAGCCCGCAGTTCACCATCTTTATCAAAACTGTAACCCTGTATAGGGTTGACAATGTCTGTGTTTTCGAATAGCTGGTTCATTTCACCGGTTACAACATTCAGTTTATAGGGTTCGAATACTTGTTTGTTGTTTTTGTTCATTGAAATGATAATATAATCTTTTTGGTCTTTTAACATGTTGAGAACGTTAGCGCGCACATCGTCAAAAGGCGTGAGATCAAGCATGTTAGTCCCGTCTAAATTCGCAGCAAAAATGTGGTAGTTCTCGTTTCCTCCTTTATCCATCACATATACCAACCGTTCTTCATTAATCCATCCATAACCACGGATTAGTTCGTCTTTTTCTTCAATAATTCGTTGCGACTTTCCGGTAGCAAGCTCTTTAACATAGATATGCCGCTTGTTATTTTCATCTTTTTCACGATACGACATATATTTACCGTTTGGCGAAAGTTGAAATTCAGAAGCTTTAGGGCGCGCAAAATAATCTTCTACTTTATATTTGTAATTGCCTTTATCATAAGCGGCTAAAGCTTCTAATTCTTTTTCGGATGAAGGAAGTGCGGTATTTCCCGGCAATTTGTGTTCAAATTTGGTAAAAATTAATGGGAGTTCCGTACCGGATTGTTTGTAAATGCCGGTAATTGTTTCACCATCCAATGTTCCTGTATAATTTAAACCTAACAAGACAGAAGAAACAGAGAGTTGATTATTGGTAAATGTCGTTACTTCAATCGGTATTCCTGTTGCTCCTTGAATAGGAACATCTAATGCTGTGGAATAAACTCCATCAGTTTCGGTGATATGGAGAATCATTTCCAATTGCATGCCTTGTACGTCTATCGTACCTTTCCAGGCACCTTGAATTTGTGCTTGTGCTGTCATTATACTTATTAAAGCTATAATAACGATGATAATTGATTTTTTGTTCATAGATAATATTTTGATTATACTTAATTATTTGATTTATTGTTTTGTTAAAATCGCTTTATAATTTCATTCATCTCAATTCCCAGCAATTTCATCGTCTTAAAAACCACTGGGAGTTCTTCTTCAAAAAAGCGTTCTTTCTGAAACTCACGGATCTTGTTGGCGGCGTTGGGGGCTATGAAAAAACCAACGCCGCGCTTATTTACAAGAATCTCTTTTGTTTGCAAAAAATCGTAAGAACGGGCTACCGTATTAGGGTTCACTTCTAACATTGCGCCCAATTCGCGTACCGATGGCGCACGGTCATCCGATTGCCATTTGTTAAGCAAGACTTGCTCGCACGCCCAATCGGCAATTTGCATATAAATAGGTTGTGTCTCTTTGAAATCCATGTTAGACCTCCGTTTCTCTTAAGCGTAAATAAGTTAATGAAAGGAAAAATACACCAAATGCAATGGTAATGAGATAATAATAATTTTGAAAGAATGGATAGTCAACAATATTGATATTCATTGATTGGTCGATCTTTCCCAAATTTCCAAAAATAAGAAAAACTAATCCCATAAAGTAAACGGTAACGCCGATCGCAATACCGGATATACTTGCCCATGTTTTAATAAAAGCGTTCTTTTTAAAATAAATGGAACCAAAAAGGAAAAGAGAAAGAGAAGATAAGGAATCCCAGTTAATTAATTTTAAAATAGTTGTATCCATCTGCATGATTGCCGGTCCTATATTATAAAGTGGACGAATAAGATAAGCACCTGCATAAGCACCTACAAACGTAACTGCCAACAATGTTATACCGAGAGTCAAAATAATTGTTATGGCGTGAATAAATTTTTCGCCTGCGGTTACCGGCAAACTAAAAAAGTGCGTGCTGCTTCCTCCTTTTAAAGCAAATTGAAAAAATGTTCCTGCTACCCAATACAAGATGAAATAGGGTAGTAATACCGCTACTATTTGCATCGTATTGGTTGAAAATCCTAAAACTGCTACCACAAAGGTAATAAGGCAATAGATGAGTAATGTTCTTTTATTTTCAATAAAATATGCTCTAAATAAATGAATTATGTTTGTAATATTCATGTTTGACCTCCTTTTTTTTAATGGTTAGTGATTAATTCGTTGCTGTTAGAATGTTTAATTCGTTGTTTCAACTCGTATGTTTTAATAAAGAATAACGTGGTGGTTACTACTAAAAATAAAATACCGGTGATGATTAAAATTTTGTTCGTATATTTTTTCATAATATTTATTTTTTAGGATTAAAAATGTGTTGAATTTTCTCTTTATTGAGCATTACGGCGTTAAATAGAAGTTCAATATCTAATTTTGTCTCCTTTTGAGCCGTATTTTCGCGCACCACCACTTTGCCGCGCACATTATCTTCTTCATATAATAGATGTGTCTCGTTTTCGGTACCTTCAACAACTTCAAAAGCTAACTTTTCAGTAATGGTTTCGGCGCTTTCGTTTAAGATAACCTTGCCGGAATCGAGAATAATAATAGCGTCGATTAAGCTGTGTAAATCGCGTACTTGATGCGTAGAAATAACCACGGTGCGATCTTCGGTAGCCACAGAAGCCATCAATTTACGGAAGATGGTTTTTGAGGGAATATCTAATGCGTTAGTAGGTTCGTCCATAATTAAGATTTTGGTATTGCATGCTAATGCAAATGCGATCATCACTTTCTTTTTTTGCCCAAACGACATTTTATCAATTTTATAATCTTGACAGTCAATTTCAAAAATATTGAGATATTCTTGAAACTGTTCATGATTAAAATTGGGATAAAACGGAGCGTAAGCCTTTACAAACTCTTTTACTTTTAATGCCGGTGCATATATTTCTTCCGGAAGAAAGGCAATCTCTTGTAACATTTTAGGGCTACGTAATGCAGGGTTTTCGTTTAAAACTAAAGCAGATCCGTTTGTAATAAAACGCAATCCGCTAATTAGCTTGAGGAGGGTGGTTTTTCCGGCACCATTTTTGCCAAATAAGCCATAAATGTGCCCGTGGGACAATTCCAACGTAAGACTTTCGAAAAGCAAACGCTTTTTAGAATACCCGAAATTGATGTTTTTTAATTGGATCATAAAATTTGATTTAAAGATTTAAGAATTTAAAATGTACAGGTTTATAAATTGATGAATGTATGAGTTTAAGAGGGTGAGTAAATCCCCTTCAAAATTTGAAAGGGTGCCCGAAGGGCGGGGTAGTTTATATAAAAGTTATCATGCTTTTTTAGTGTATTTGCGAGCTAGTGTAATAGTGTATTAATACACTGCAAAAAAAGTATTTTTTTTAATAGATCAGCGCTTTCTCGTAAAAAAAAGTGTTTTTTTTTGAAATTAATTGATTATCAGTGAAATATTTTTTGTAAAGATCAATTAAAGAAAAATGAAATTCCTCGCTGCGTTCGAAATGGCACGTCATCGTTACTTGTAAAATATGCTTTCTCATTCCGAATGAAGCGAGAAATCTTTTTTTATTACAGTAAAAACATTATTTTCGCCCTTTTAATTTTAAAAAACATGTTCGAAAGTTTAAGCTCCAAATTAGATCGCGCGTTTAAAGTATTAAAAGGGCACGGCTACATTACTGAAATTAATGTGGCGGAAACGATGAAAGAAGTTCGTAAAGCACTGTTAGATGCCGACGTAAACTATAAAATAGCCAAAGAATTTACCGATGACGTTAAGAAACAAGCGCTAGGACAAAATGTTTTAAAGGCGGTGTCTCCCAGCCAGCTCATGGTGAAGATTACCTACGACGCACTTATTGACCTTATGGGGCGCGAAGCTGTGGATATTAATGTGAAGTCGAATCCTTCTATTATTTTAATGGCAGGCTTACAAGGTTCCGGTAAAACTACTCATGCGGCGAAATTGGCTAAAATGCTGAAAATCAAACGTGGAAAGAAACCGTTGTTGGTTGCCGGTGACGTATACCGTCCTGCTGCTATTGATCAATTGAAAGTGCTCGGAGAACAGATTGAAGTAGATGTTTTTACGGATGAAAATTCTAAAAAACCCGTAGACATCGCCAAACGAGCCGTGCAACATGCCAAGGATTGGGGACATAATGTGGTGATTATCGACACTGCAGGACGTCTTGCCATTGATCAGGAAATGATGGATGAAATCGGCAATATAAAAAATGCCGTAAATCCGCATGAGATTTTATTTGTGGTAGATGCCATGACTGGCCAGGATGCTGTAAATACAGCGAAAGCATTCAACGACAAACTCAACTTTGATGGTGTTATCCTTACGAAAATGGATGGCGATACGAGAGGAGGAGCGGCTTTAACCATTAAATCGGTGGTAAACAAGCCCATTAAATTTATTGGAATAGGGGAGAAGATGGATGCTTTGGATGTGTTTCACCCTGATCGTTTAGCGGAGCGTATTCTCGGCATGGGCGATATTCGTTCGTTTGTAGAAAAAGCGCAAGAACAGTTTGATGAAGAAGAAGCGCTAAAATTACAACGCAAATTAGCGAAAAATCAATTTGATTTTAACGACTTTTTAGGACAAATTGCTCAAATTAAAAAAATGGGAAACCTTAAAGATATGATGAGCATGATTCCGGGTATGGGAAAAACCATAAAAGATATGGATATTGACGACAATGCTTTTAAAGGTGTAGAAGCCATCATTTTATCCATGACGCCTTATGAGCGCTCCAATCCGGATGCATTGAACGGAAGTCGCAAGAAACGGATTGCCAACGGAAGTGGAACCGATATTCAAGAAGTAAATAAGCTGATTAAACAATTTGATGATATGCGCAAGATGATGCGTGCGGTGTCCGGCGGAAAAGCAAAAGGATTAATGAATATGTTGACGGATCCGGGGAAACGGTAACGCCGCGAAATTAAATGAAAAAATAGCAAAACACACAATTAGTATGAAAAAGATAAAGATCTATCAAATAGATGCATTTACCGACAAATTATTCTCAGGAAATCCTGCAGCAGTTTGTATATTAGATACGTGGATAAGTGACGAATTGATGCAATTAATTGGAAATGAAAATAATTTAGCCGAAACAGCATTTGTTATACCCAATGGACAGGATTTTGAAATTAGATGGTTTACCCCAACTGTTGAGGTTGACTTATGTGGTCATGCTACACTTGCCACGGCGTTTGTGTTTTTCAATATACTGAATTATCAAGATTCTTTAATTAGATTTCATTCTCCAAGAAGCGGATTGTTAACCGTTGAAAAGAAAGATGATATGCTGTTTTTGGATTTTCCGACTGATAGATTAACAGCGCTAACAGAAGAACAAAGCGAAATATTAGAAAGATGTATTGGAATTGCACCCTTAGAATCGTACAAAGGAAAAACCGACTATATCGCTATAATTGATAATGAAAGTTTGTTACGAAATTTGCAGCCTGACTTAAACGAAATATCCAAATTAAAAGCAAGAGGATTGGTTGTTACAGCAAAGGGAGATGATGTAGATTTTGTTTCCCGTTTCTTTGCGCCTCAATCGGGAATAAATGAAGACCCCGTTACAGGTTCTGCACATACGTCATTGCTGCCTTTGTGGTCAAAAAAATTAGATAAAAACAGATTGATTGCAAGTCAATTGTCAAAAAGAGGAGGGCAACTTGTATGCGAGTTTAAAGGTGACAGATGCATGATAGGGGGAAAAGCTAAATTATATTTAACAGGAGAACTTAATTTAGATTGATTGATCTTACTTTATTAGTTATGAAAAAATAATAAAAAATGCCGACACGTTACTTTCAAATTTTTTTGTCTTTTTTCTATTCAAGACATTTCATATTAAAAAAATAGTATTTTTGCACCCCTCAAATAAAAAGTGTTTTTAACGAATAAAATAGACGAAGATGAAAAAGGATTTAATTCAATATGTGGAAGATAGCTTTGTGGAAGTAAAACAATTTCCTCAATTTAAAGCGGGTGATACCGTAACTGTTGCGTATCGCATTGTAGAAGGAGCAAAAGAACGTATTCAGCAATTTCAAGGTGTGGTGTTGCAAGTTGGCGGTCATGGTACATCAAAAACGTTCACTGTTCGCAAGATTTCAGGCGGAGTTGGTGTGGAAAGAGTTTTCCCGTTTGCATCTCCATTTGTTTCAGATGTCGTTATAAATAAAAGAGGCGTGGTGCGTCGTGCTCGTATTTATTACTTACGTGCGCTTACCGGTAAAAAGGCACGTATTAAGGAACGTAGAATGAATAAAGCATAATCATAAAAGGCGGCAATTGCCGCCTTTTTTATAAATATTTTTTATCATGAATATTTCTCACATTGAACACATTGGCATCGCCGTAAAAGATTTAAAAACCGCTATCCCTTACTATGAAGATGTTTTGGGATTAAAATGTTATAATATTGAAGAAGTTGCAGATCAAAAAGTGAAAACCGCTTTCTTTAAAGTGGGTGAAGTTAAAATTGAATTGCTAGAGCCTACTTCGGAAGAAAGCGCCGTAGCCAAATTTATTGAAAAAAAAGGCGAAGGTGTTCATCATATTGCATTTCGTGTGGATAATCTTGTTAAAGCACTGGCAGAATGTGAAAGCAAAGGAATACAACTTATTGACAAAGCCCCACGCAAAGGTGCGGAAGAGCTTAACATCGCATTCTTACATCCCAAATCTACAGGAAGCGTGCTCACTGAGTTGTGTGAAGAGTAATATGACGTCATTGCAGGCTTGACCTACAATCTTCAGACGTCCTACCCCTCGTGTGCTTTATATCCGCTGGATACATGATTTGCATCACAGAAAGGTTTGTTATAAGAGTTTCCGCAACGGCATAAAGCCACACGATTCCTCACTTCATATTCTGTACCGTTGGCACCAATAACGGTAATACCACCTTGTACAAATAATCCTGCACTTACTCCTTTTTGCGGATCTTCAGCTACAAGAATTTGCGGTTCGTATTCATTTTCATAAATACCATGCTTCTTATCCGCGGCGGTGAGTCGTCCGGAAGGACACATTGAAGTGCCTTCGATAATTTCCTGTTTGTAAAGTTCGTCATTATTGTCTAATAATTCCCAAACTCTACCATGCTGACGGTGACAAAGACGTGCAAAGGCACATCTGTCATCATCTAAAATGACCATAGTTTCTCCTTCAAAAGCCTGAACACGCTCCATATATGGTGCTTTGTCTGCGGTTTCCGTTCCGTCAAAATGAACTTTTGCATGAGTTCCATCGCAAAAAGGTGCATTTTGACTGTGCCCACAACGACATAGTGCATAAAAACCGTCGTGAACGTAAGGCGCAGTATCATAATCTTTAATATGAGTTAGTCTTAATGGCTCTATTTTTACTTTTTTTAAAAGAATGTCGGCGCTTACCAAGTAAGGACCGTTTACAGTAATTTTGATTGTTTTTTCTTGAGACATGATGCTTCGGTTTAATTATTAAGTATCTTAACCTACTTTTTCTAAAATATAGTTATCTGCTAGTTGACCTGTTATTTCATTTCCATCCACATCAAGCATAATGATTTTGTTTTCACCTACTTTAAACATTTTCATTCCCTCTTCTTCTATATCTAATGTAATGATACTTCCTTGATCGTTCCATGAGAAATTACCTTTAAATGTTATTTCAAGATCTGTAGATTTTCCCAAATAATTCATTGTCATCTCATAAGTAGAATTTTTATTGAGGGTAATCACGATAAATATCCCTTCGCAGTCTGCACATGGAATAATTCCACTGTAAGTACCATCCCAATCAACAGACACCCTACTGTTATCAGCCATTTCAGATATTGTTAAATGATTATTTTTTTCGTTAGACCTGCAAGAAAGCATACTAAAGCTAGCTACAATAGCTATGATGATTAAAATTGTTCTTTTCATAATTATTAAAATTAAAGTATGTTTATAAAATGTGTAAGATATTTTAAATTATACTGCAAATAAAAAATATTTTTTTACATGAATTAATTAAAATCTCATTTTTTTTAAACCAATTTTTGAATATAAGTGTTATTGTGTATTTTTGTCGCCTAATACAATCTACCCTGCCTTTTTGGGCATCTCTTCGAAGTTTGAAGGAGATAGGTCTTTCTTAAATCTTCCGTCAGTTAAAACTGACGGCAATTTAGAGGGCAATTTAAATTAATCAATAACCATTAACCATTAACCATTGACATTAATATACAGCTTTTTAGAACTTCTTGGCAGCTATTTCATTTTTCTGCGCCGTGCTTTTTCACGTCCGGAGAAATGGAGCGAGTTTTTCAAAAAAATGATTGACGAAATGTATGCAATGGGCGTGGGATCATTAATTATTGTAATGATTGTTTCCACTGCCATGGGAAGTGTTATTACGTTACAAACCTCACTGCAAGTGGAAAGTAGCTGGATACCAGCTTGGACTATTGGATTTACGGTACGAACCTCAGTAATTATGGAATTGTGTCCCACCATTATCAGCTTGTTATTGGTGGGAAATCTTGGTTCAAGAATTACAGCGGAAATAGGAAGTATGCGCGTAACAGAACAAATTGATGCTTTGGAAGTTATGGGAATTAATCCGGCTTCTTATTTAGTGCTTCCCAAAATTTTAGCTTCTTTTGTTGTGAATCCGGCATTGATTCTCATTAGCATTTTCTTTGCATTATTTGGCGGATACCTTACGGTTTTGGCTACGGGATATATTTCTGTTTACGATTATGTAGATGGCTTAACTTCATTTTTTAAAATGTATGATGTTTGGTATGCTTTGACAAAGACCGTAATTTTTGGATTTATAATTACATCGGTAGCAGCGTTTTATGGATATAAAATTGAAGGTGGCGCATTAGAGCTCGGAAAAGCAAATACAGAAGGCGTGGTGGTTGCCAGCTTTTTTATACTAATGCTTAATTTAGTGATTACTAACGTTATGTTGAACTAAGATGATTGTTGTAGAAAATGTAAACAAATCTTTCGGGAAAAAAGAGGTATTGCACGATATCAATGTTACATTTGAAAAAGGCAAAGTAAATTTGGTGATTGGGCGATCAGGATCGGGAAAAACCGTATTAATGAAGTGTTTAATAGGTTTGCTAACACCTACGAAAGGCGCTATTTTTTACGATAAAAAAGACTTCCACCACATGTCGTTTCAAGACCAGAAAAAACTACGCATGGATATGGGTGTTGTTTTTCAAGGCTCTGCATTATTCGACTCTCTAACAATTGAAGAAAATGTGATGTTCCCATTGAATATGCTTACCAAGCAATCGCATCATGAGAAACTGGATCGGGTGAATTATTGTTTACAACGGGTGGATTTAGTAAATACCAATTACCTTTATCCATCAGAATTAAGTGGCGGAATGAAAAAACGAGCTGCCATTGCACGCGCCATTGCTATAAATCCCAGGTATCTTTTTTGCGATGAACCCAATTCGGGCTTAGACCCTAAAACTTCACTTATCATTGATGAATTAATTACGAGCATAACACATGAGTATAATATGACCACCGTAGTGAACACGCATGATTTAAATTCCGTAATTACTATCGGTGAAACGATCTCTTATATTTTAAACGGCACTTTAGAATGGCATGGAACCAAAAACGAAGTGCTTATTTCCGACAACGAACATCTCAATGACTTTATTTATGCTCAACCTATTACGCAGATGATTAGGGATCATATTAAATAAAAAAGGCATCAAATATTGATGCCTTTTTTTATTGATGTCAGATAAAATTGTGCTATTAGCAACTTTCTTTATCTTTTTTGCAACCTTCACCGCCTTCTTTTTTACAACTTTTGCCCTCTTCTTTGCAGCAACCTTCCATTTGACCTTTGCAGCAACCATCTTTTTGCATTTTTTTCGCTATGTGATGAAGTTTCATGTCAATGAGTTCTTTTTGAACATCTAACTCAAGTTCTTCAAAAGCTTCCCATTTAGTTTTAAACTCTTCGATTTTAGCTTTTTTCTCAGGGCACATTTCTTTGCCGCACTCTTTTTTGTCTGCACATTTAGCTTTTTTGCATTCATCTAAGAAAGCTTTCATTTCACTAACAAGAGTTTCTCTTTCTTCTACTGTTAAGTCATCCCATCTTTCCCAGTTTGCAAACATAGCTTCTTGCTCTGGTGTTAATGTACAAGTCTCTTCAATAACTTCAATTGTTGCTTGTTCAGTTTTAGGTCCTCCACAAGAGGCAAAAATTAGGCCAGCAACAGCCAATAACATCATAAGTTTTTTCATAATAAAAATGGTTTAAAATTAATAATTAAATGTTCTAACAATAAGCGCGGCAAAAGTATATTAAAATGTTTACTTGTTGTAAAATTAAGTTTTTTTAACGATAAATTTGTTATTTGTGTTTATGTTTCTTGTAATGAGCGTAATACATTTGTTAATTGTATTGTTTCAACACATTGCTTTACATCGTGTACGCGTAAAATAGAGGCGCCATGATAGAGCGAAACCGTATTTAATACAATAGTTCCGGTTAAAGAGTCTGCAGGCGACACTTCTAAAGCTTTTTGTATCATAGACTTTCTTGAAATTCCTACCAAAATGGGAAAGTTCAATACAGAGAAGGTTTCGAGATGATTTATTAGATAATAATTTTGTTCTACTGTTTTGCCAAATCCAAATCCGGGATCAATAATAATATCTTTTACTCCTTTTTGAATAAGTTTTTCAATACTATTTCCAAAAAAAGAGAGCATCTCTGGAATTAGTTCTCTTGTTGAAAGCGGGGAGTTACGATTATTATGCGTTAATATATAAGGTATCTGATGTTTACCAACCACATCAAACATTTCGAGATCGGCGCCACCAGAAATATCATTAATCATGACTGCGCCTTCTTGAATTGCCATTTTGGCTACACTTGCCCGAAATGTATCTATTGAAACATATGCATTCGGAAAATGTGAAAGAATGAGGTGCAAATGTTTTTTAACCGCCTCAAACTCTTGCCTTTCATCTATATCAATAGCATTGGGTCTAGTAGAAACCGCTCCCAGGTCTACAATAGCTGCTCCTTCTTCTAATATTTGTTCAACGCGCTTTAAAATAGCAGTTTCAGAAACATAATGGCCTCCATCAAAAAAGGAATCCCCGGTAGTGTTGAGGATTCCCATTATTATTGGAGTTTCTAAAGAGATTAGTTTTTGGTTTAGATTTATCGTTTTCATATTTTTCATGTAAACTACCCCGTCTTTTGGGTGCCCCTTCAAAATTTGAAAGGGACTATTCATTATCTAATTAGATAATAGCCTCACTATAAACTTATTAACGCACTTTGATATTATCTCCACAATCTTGAATAATCATACGATACCAGCGCTCGGGATATAGAGGTTGATCCGGAAACACAACTTGTGGGTTTTCACTTTCGTTGGTGATGAACTTTCCGTCTTTTTCTTTTTTAATATTACCATCGTGGTATTTAACTAATAAATATTCAAATAGGCGATTCCAGTCATCTACAACTTCATGAGCACGTTGGTTTGAAAAATTGGTAAGTTGCGCAATCGCTTGATTACGATCTTTATTATATAACTCTACAATTTGAGGCGCCATTTTGTTAATTTCGTTGATACTTAGATTTTCCCACTTGTCCTGTCTTTCATTAATATGTTTAATCATAGCATTGTAACGCGTATAAGCAAAATTGCTCACTTTGGTAAATGCCCAAAAAGCAGAAGTTGACGAATATTCTATCATAGAGCCATTTCCTACTCTGAAAGGTAACGGAATTTCTGTAATGCAGCAGAACATAGGTACGTAGCAAGTGCTTGCCGCGTCGTCTACGCCAAACCACAAAATTCCGCCGAAAGCATCGGGATATTGGCTACGGGTTTGTCCTACAAATGAGAACCCGGTTTGCTGAGTTGCCGTAGCACGTTCGTGTATATATTCTTGACCATCAATTTCCCAGCGCATAGGACGCCATCTGTAAGGGCATTCGAATGGACCTGCACCCAAATCTTTGGTCATGTCCATAGAAGTTCCTTCATAATGATCGCGCATTAAAATCATTACTTGGCGTACGTCCACTTTTTCTACCGGTTTAATCCACAATGGCATACGATTTTTCAAATCTTCACCGCGCGCATACTTTTCGTAGGGCGCCATCAATTCTTCGTTTAACCTGTAGAAACCTGCCCAAACACGTGCTTCGCAAAAACGCGCCGCACCGAAATCCACAGGAGCGTAGATATCACTGAAGCTGAATTCTGCATCGGGGGCATTTTTTGGATATAAACCTTTCAATTTGGCAAATGAAATGACATCCCAGGAATAGATAGTTTCCACTTCAGGATTGTACAGTTTATCGAATTGTTTGTTGGTAATTGAGGTTTTTCCGTTTGCCAACGGGAAAGTGGTGATACGTGCCTGGTTGGCGTGCCCGCTTACATAACCATCGGGTATAAGACGTGCTACCCACACGGCGCCTTTTGTCCAACCTTTTACCGGTCTGCCTCTTGCATCAAGCATAGGTTCGCCTTTACCGATTAATTCCATAATCCAGGCTTCATTTTTATCAATAATAGAAAACGACTCGCCTGAGCTGGCATATCCATGGTTGTCTAACAAATCGCTGATACATTTGATGGCTTCGCGTGCACTTTTTACGCGTTGCAAGGTGATGTAAATCAAAGAACCATAATCCATAATTCCATTTGGGGTTTCTAATTCTTCGAGTCCGCCAAAAGTAGTTTCTGCAATACACACTTGAAATTCATTCATGTTGCCTACTACATTATAAGTCTGCGCAACTTGTGGAATTTGACCTAATTTTATACCTGAATCCCATTCAATTACATCTAACATGGTTCCTGCCGGATGCGTGGCAGCAGGCCAATGATACAATTCTCCATACAAAGTATGAGCGTCTGCTGAGTAAGAAACCATTATGGAGCCGTCTTTGCTGGCGCCTCTAGTAACGATAAAGTTGGTACATGCAAAAGTTTGCATAAGATTTGCGGTTACAAACAAGATTACCGCAGAGAGGATTAGTTTTTTCATAAAATTTAATTGTTATATTGATTGATAGTTAAGTTTCGTGAAGATGCAAAGATATAAAAAAGTAAATACATAACCAAAATATTTTATTTTTGCGCCCACAAATGCCATCTTAATAGAGCTGCTTATGGGTAGGGTTTTATCCATTGATTATGGACAAAAAAGGGTAGGATTTGCGGTTACCGACGAATTGAAAATTTGCGCCCAACCGCTCGAAACCGTACATGTTTCACAAGCTTTTGATTTCTTAAAAAACTATATTGCAAAAGAAAAAGTAGACACCATTGTGGTAGGAGAGCCCAAAAACATGAATAATACCGATTCGGATGCAGCCCGTTTTATTGAACCGTTTGTCAATAGATTAAAGAAAGAGATAAAAGATATTGATATTGTGCGTTTTGACGAACGATTTACTTCAAAAATGGCGTTTCAAACCCTTATTGATGCCGGTGTCAATAAGAAAACACGTGCAGACAAAGCGCTTTTGGATAAAATAAGTGCGACGATAATTTTACAATCGTATTTGCAACATAAACAATTTAAAGATTTAAGAATTTAAAGATTTAAAAAATGCTAACCATCCATCTTCACGGTCATCCTGTTTTAAGAAAAAAAGCGAATGAAGTTTCTGCTGATGAACCACATTTGCAAGAGCTTATTGATGAGATGTTTGAAGCTATGTATAAAGCCGAGGGGGTAGGGCTTGCCGCACCTCAAATAGGACGATCATTACGACTATTTATTATTGATTCTCACGCTTTTAAAGAATCATATCCTGATACGGAAGAAATAAAAGAAGTTTTTATTAATCCTGAAGTTGTGGAGCTATTAGGCAATGATTTTACATTTAATGAAGGTTGCTTGAGCTTGCCGGAAATAAGAGAGGATATTGTTCGCAAATCGGAGGTTATTTTAACTTATATTAATAGAGAAGGTGAGAGAAAAACAACTCATTTCAAAGGATTAGTTGCAAGAATTATCCTCCATGAATTGGATCACCTAGAAGGACATGTTTTTACCGACAAAGTTTCTTCCATCAGAAAAATGATTATCAAGAAAAAATTAAATGATATTGCTTCAGGAAAAACGAAACCGAAATATAAATCAAAACATAACTAATATGAAATCAAAATTATTGATTTGGATTGCCATTTTTATAATGGTTTTTAGCACCGGGTGTTATAGAAGTTCGAACAACAAACTATTACAAGAAAAAGGACCATCGCAAGCTGCCGTATTACATTTATTGCAACAAATTGATTCCTTAAGAAGTTTGGGTGAATTTAACCCTGCTATTGCAAAGGACTATATTGCTAAGGCGGAAGAATTTGGAAACACATACCCCGAAGATCCCATGTCGGCGGAGTTTCTTTATAGAGCAGGTTTAATGGCAATGACAGTAGCTAAAGCTTCTGGAACTCCTGAAGAAACAGAACTATATAGCCAAAAAGCACTAAACATTTTCAACAATATTCAAAAGGTTTATCCTGAATTTAGTGGTGTTAAGAATGCAATTTTTAACAAAGGTGTTATTTACGATGATATTCTTCACGATTATAGAAATGCGGAATATTTTTACAGAGAGTTTATCACGAAATACCCTGCCGATTCAATGGCTATCAATTTAGAGTCCTATCTTCAATTTCTTGGCAAATCCCCGGAAGAGATTATGTTGGAATTTGAAAAGAATAGATAATAATTTAAAGATTTAAACATTAAACTAAGTTTGCGAACCCCATAAATGCCATAGCCAAAATACCTACTGTAATTAAGGCAATGGGCATTCCCTGCATGCCTTTAGGAATATCTACCAAATCTAATTCTTCGCGGATTCCTGCAAAAATGATGATGGCTATGCCGAAGCCCAGCGCGGAAAATATGGTAAATAACGTGGCATCAATTAAGGTAAATTCTCTTAAAGTGACCATGATGGCAACACCTAAAACGGCACAGTTGGTAGTAATTAAGGGTAAGAAAATACCCAATGCGGTGTACAACGAAGGACTTACTTTTTTCAAAATGATCTCCATTACTTGTACCAATGCGGCAATAACTAAAATGAACAGAATGGTTTGTAAATATTCCAACCCAAATGGAACAAGCAGATAATTTTGAAAGAGCGAAGTTGCAATGGTTGATAATGTCATTACAAAAAGAACGGCTGCTCCCATCCCTACCGCGGTGGTCATTTTTCCTGAAACCCCCATGAAAGGGCAAGTTCCGAGAAATTGGGCTAAAATAATGTTGTTTACCAACACTGCCCCAATAAACATCATAATATAGTATTCCATATTTATTTGATTTGAAAGTTAAAGATTTAAATTTATAATTTGTGTTAACATGATTTCTTTGCTTGAAAAAACCGTACAGCGGCAATAATGAATCCCATAATAAAAAAGGCTCCCGGCGCAAGTACGAAAATTATTAATTCACCACTTTCCATAAACTTATAGTCGAAAATGGAACCACTTCCTAAAATTTCGCGGATAGATCCGATAAGAAATAAGGCAAAAGTGAACCCAAGTCCCATGCCAAGTCCGTCGAGAAAAGAATCAAATATTTTGTTTTTTCCGGCAAAAGATTCTACACGGGCAAATACAATGCAGTTTACTGCAATTAAAGGGATAAATAATCCTAAACTTTCTGCCAATACCGGAACATAAGCTTGTATCATCAAGTCTACCATAGACGTAAAGGTGGCAATCATTACAATATAAGCAGGGATACGCACTTGGTTCGGAATTACTTTTCTTAGCGCTGAGATCATGGTGTTTGAACAAAGCATTACAAAAGTGGTAGCAAGCCCCATTCCAATGCCGTTTATGACAGAAGTAGTGACCGCAAGAGCAGGGCAAAGCCCCAATACCATAATTAATGTGGGATTTTCTTTAATAAATCCGCGGGTAAGTAAATTAAGTCTTTTATTCATAACTTTCCTCCTTTTTTGTTATAATTTCTCCGGCTGTTATTTCTTTTTCAGCCTTAAGTTCTTTCTTTTTTAGTGCTATCTGATAGGCTTCCCAGGCATTATTTACGGCATCAGAGAAAGCGCGTGAGGTTATGGTAGCTGCCGTGATGGCATGAATTTCTCCGCCGTCTTTTCTAATAGATAACACGTTATTTTGGGGGTGTTTTCCTACAAACTGTAAAGGAAAGTCGTCTTTCCTCTTGTCAATTTTATCTCCCAGTCCGGGAGTTTCTTGATGACTAAGTACTTCGGTATTTAAAATATTTCCTTCTTTATCAAATCCTACCATAATATCGAAGCGACCGCTAAAAGCCATGTTGGTATGTGTTGCTACCGCTGCTCCAAATAATTCATTGTTCATATACGCCAACGTAACGGTTAAAGAGTCTCTCAACCCTTCTACCAATACTCTTTTTTCGACGAATGTACCCGTATTGATATCAAAGCCGGGCAAAACTGCAGTTTTAGCGGCATTGCTTTTCTTAATTTTAATCATTGCAATCGGCTCTTTTGTAGCCATGTAAACCACGGAAAGCGCTATTGCCGATACCACCGATATGCACGTAAGCGCTATGATTAATTTTAAAAGGATATTTTCTTTTTTTGCCATTGAATCTATTTTAATTTATTGCATGTTATTGTTTTACTATTTTCTTAACGACCTCTCCTGCATCGGTGGTTATTTTTACGAAATAGATACCCGGATTTAAGTGCGAGATGTTAATTAGAAGTGAAGAATGAAGAGCGAGAGGTGAGGAGTGGTGTGATGATAATTTTTTACCGAAGACATCGAAGATTTCAATATTTTCGATACGTAGTTCACCGTTATTATGAGTTTGATTTGTAATCGTAATTGTTAATTCGCCTGTGGTGGGGTTGGGGTGGAGGGTGATGTTTTCATATAAACTACCCCGCCCTTTGGGCACCCCTTCAAATCTTGAAGGGGATGTTTCCCCGCTATTATGGGTCAGACCTGTAATTCCCTGCATTCCGTTCTCTACTTCATTTTCATTGTCTCCGCTTATCGCAAACATTATACCATTTGCCGCTTCTTCTTCATCTTCAATGCAAATTTCATACAACTCGCATATAATGTTTTTTGCAAACACAGTGCCGCGTCCGGTGTGGGTTTCAACGTAGTTTATTAAATAACCAAGTTCATTGGAAGATAAGGCATAGATGTTATTTTCGTCTTCCTCCAATCTTAGTAACCAATGAATGTAGATTCCCAAATCATTTAATTCAATGGTTTGTTCTGCAGTAATCTCAAACCGTTCATACATTCCGATTAAGGTAGTCATCGCTTTCCTGTAGTTGTTTTCTTTCAGGTAGGTTTCTACAATGGAGAGGTAGTCGGTGTAGCTGCCGCGGTATGTGAGGAGAAGCCTGTATAAACTACCCCGCCCTTCGGGCACCCCTTCAAGATTTGAAGGGGATGTTTCCACGCTATTGTGGGTTAGAGTTACAATTCCCTGCATTCCAGTTCCCATTTCACTGTCGCTGCTGTTCAATGCAGGCCACTCACCGCCTAATGTAAACATCATACCGCTTGGCGCTTCTTCTTCCTCCTTTTCGTTCATCATTGCTATGATGATTGAATTGAAGTGGTTGTCTTTCAATGCGCTGTAATAAGAAACCGTTTGCAGCAACTCGTTGTATTCTTCTTCATTGTCGTCTTCAAAGGCAAGAAGTTCCGTAAGCCGGTTTTCATATTCCTGGTTCCATTCATCGTATTGGGATAATGCACGGTCTAAATCTCCACCGCCGCCTATTACGCCGATGCGCGAAGGACAAGAGTTTGAGGATGCAAGATAAGGATACACGTGTGCATCAAAAGTTGGCAGTTGATTGGTTGAATTTCCATAATAGTAATTTATAGTCTGCAAGGCTTGAATGTTGCTTATGTTTATAACCGGATTCCCATTAAATAAATTTCCTGCCGATCTTTTAAGGTTACCCTGGTTTTCCTTAATAAGATGATGACCAAGACAAAGTATTCGCTCACCCGGAAAACCGCCTACAAGGATATCCTTATATTGACTATTGTTGAAAGTATTACACAGTGTTTGCAGCCCGGTAGTTTGCATTCCGGGTATTAAAGGCAAGGAAGAGTTGCTACACAAGAATTGTTGCGCTACATAGAGCCCAGTAAAGGTGTTTTTATACACCTCATTTTCCGCTATTCCACTGTTACGAATCGTTAGTCCTATTGTTCTTGTGTTTGTAGCAGGATGCGTATTAGTAAAACTGTTTTCTTCTATCTTAAATCCTGTAGCATTGCTTATATACATTCCATAAGAGTGGGATTGGGATAGGTGAAAATTATTCCTAATCAATTCATGATTATTTATGCCATCTATGCTTAAGCCATGCATGTTATTGTCAAATGAGCTGTAACGTATTCTTAATATGGGCGATGCTCCTGAATTGTATGCTGAAATAGCTCTGTAAAATCCTGTAAAATGACTTATCGTACTGTTAGGGCAACTGCCGTCGGAGGCAGCTACACCGGGACAATGTTGTTCTACGGTTAAAGATGTGTTAAAAGCCTCAATGCCGAGATTACTACCGTTAATATATGGGGCTGTACTTGAGAAAGTACAGCCTTTTACCAATACACTGCCGCTGCTTTTCATTTTAATGTGTGCTTCAAAATCTTCGGTATTCCCAAAATAATTGTCATTTAAAATAAAATTTGTTAAAGTAAATGTACCGGAACGCCCGCTTTGTCCTAAAGCCAATGGTTCAAAACTAACGCCCACAGTATTATTTACAAAATAGGCATTGGTAGCATCTACCATACCGCCATTATGTACGGTGATGCCGCCTATAGCGTTTTCAATTTTGCCGCCGTTTTTCAATTCTACATAACCTTGGTTGCTTTGGGTTAATGGTTTGGTAGGATCGCCTAATACGGTGACGCCTTGCCACATTTCACCTGCGCAAGTGTTGGTGAGTTTACCTCCATCTATGATGAGTTTACCTCCGGGCTGGATGGTAAATGAAGCAACATCATCGCATTTTACGGTGGAAGTTATGGTTAGTGTCGCTCCGCTTTGAATGGTTACTGCTCCTGTTACACGACGAGGAATACTCCATGTGGTATTTTGAGAAATATTTTCTTGCACACCCATATTGGATGGGGTACAAAAGTCTCCCAGATAGGGTATGTAATTATGTTTGGTTATTGTTATGTATGAAGGAACATCTACATTTGTGAAAGTATGTGAAGAAACATTTTTAACTACTTCAAAATAAGATTGTCCGTCATCAATACTGCTAATGGCAATGGTACACCCGGCAGTATTTGCATTCACCGTTATTGATGACCCATTTTGCGAAATAACAACATTGGTAAATTGTAATGGATCTTCCGTATAAATAGGCATTTCAGCACACCCGATGGCATTTAGCGAAAATTGCAACCATCTCATTGTACCATAACCAACAGACTCTGTAAAAAAATGTTGTTTCGTGGCTGAAGTTATGGCTGCAAATTTATAGCTATCCGAGTTTGGCACACTATTAAATAGCCTAAAATAGAATTCAGCATTGCATCGAAGAGAAGATCCAAAATTAAGAGTTGGAAGACTATAGTTCCAGCCATACCGAGAACTTCCCCAATAAGCGACGCCGGCGCCCATTGGATTTTGAATAAATGCTTCGCTCAAACAAAGAATTGTATCGTTGTCAAAAGCATTTGTATGACAGGCTATTGTTAAAATAATACTCGCATTTTCATTTTGTAAGGCAGAAGCGTCACTAGCGCTATAACCATCCCCTGCAGATATCGTCCATGTATTAATGCTACCATGGCTCGCCATGTGAAAAAAATGATAGCCATTGCCCAGCTGTGTTTGCAAATTAGATGAAGTTAGGTCATAAGGAAAGTCTGTACCCGTATCATAAAAACGATATTTGACACCATTCCAAAATGGCGCTATATATTGTTCGTACATATACTCACTCCTCCGATGTGCATCACTTTGCCCACCCCACGTATTATCTATATGAACACCAGCTAATAACATTTTTTTTACATAATTAGATGTTGCCGGGTTTGTTTCATATTTCAACAGTTTATTAACAAAGGCAGTTACTTGGTCACTGTCTCTAACCGGTAATCGAGAAATATATATTTCCGGAATCAAATCAACATTGTCATCTACTTCTCCTATTATACCATTTCCATTTGCATCCCAATCAAAAGCGCCATCAAAACATGCATAAAATAAATCACAAGGCGTAAAATCGGTACGACTACCGCTTTGGTTTCGCACATAACACATTTGAACCGGGACAACAATATTGTCTCCCCCTAACAACGCCCATTTAAGATTCCTGTTTTCATAATAATCTTCCAAGCATCTTTTTATTTTTATTTTATCAGTATTCCCTGCATAGTTAGAATAAATATACTCTGTTGTTATGATCTCTGTTTTAACCCCTTTCCTGGTTTTCCATGCTTTTAACGGCGCAAAACTTTCTTTTAAATCTTCCGATGTTATGATTAAGTATTCAACATCGTGGGTAGTGGATCTTGCGGGTAATGTTTTTATTTGCGGATACAGTGTGTCAACCTCATCAGGATTAATAACCAAACTTCTGATAACCTCTTCCATATCATATCTTCTTACCCCTGAATAATTTGGCTTTGCAGTTGTTTGGTCAAATGATATATCCATTTCTGTTATGAGTTCTAAAGTCTGTTTGTGGGCATGATATATAAATGGAGATACGGTAAAAGCCGCCATATAAAACCCTTGCAACTTTGCTACTGTTTTAAAATTCAAATTTTTATCTGGATAAGTGTCTTTAGAATAATTCCCCAGATAGCTATGGCTGTTGTTACTGTTTTCAGATACAGGCACTGCAACCGGATTTTTCATTAAATAAATATCCTGGCGAATTTCTTCACTTTTAATACTTATGCTAACGTTTTTGATGTCTGTATTTTCCGGAATTAAGATGTAGATTGCTTTGTATGGCAACGCAGGTAAAGTTGCATCTTCTAAAAAATAATAACTTGTGCTTTCACATAGTATTTGAACTCCCATTTCTGTTTCCAGGAAGGAAAACTCTTCCTGGTTAAATTTTAAATTGTAATTTGATTGAGGAAAAATGGCAAAATGTATGGCTATTGCCTGCAGTAATATAAAAATCTTCTTCACTTTGTAAACTTATTGAATGATTATTTTACCCGATAATTTTTGATTATTTTTTAAAATTGCAGCATATACATAAGTACCTTTTGCAAGGTCTTGAGCTTCAATTGTAATTGTGCTTTTTCCTCTGACCTCATATATTTTGATTAATGCACCTTTCAAGTCAAAAATTTTAAAAGTATCCACTTCAAGATTTCCCAAAAAATCCACTGTCATGAAATGAGTTGAAGGATTGGGATATAATTTAACCTTAGAATCATTACCTGTCACAGTGTCTATAGAATTCATATTGCAGTAATTAAAGTTAGGATTCCTGTAAACTAATGTGTCGTCTACGTAAAAACAAAGTAATGCAGTCTGATCACCAACACTAGGAGACGTTTCGCAAAATACAGAAAAAATACCGTCTGTACTTCCTATGCCTCTTATTTGACGATATGTTCCTAGATCAACATATTTGTAATATTTTCCATCCAAAAGTTGAATAGAATCAATATTACTCTCTAAAGTAGTCATAATAATACTATCGCCCGCATAATCAACACATTCCGGCCAATATAATATTTTACCTGGATACCAATCAAAATCATACATACGTAATTCTATGGTCGGATATATATATAAATCCGAAAAATAAATATAAATTGTATTGTTTTCAGTTTCTCTCAATGCACAAAAATAGTTGTTATTTACATAAAGTTTTGAATAGTTTTTATCTTCAATCAATGTATCTCCATCTATTTTATAAGTAACTGTTCTAAAAAACGTATCATCAAACCGGTTGGTTGTGATTTCCGTCCAGCTACTTTTTTTACTAAAAGTTGGTTCTGCTGTTTGCGCCTGGGTTATTGTTGAAAAAAACAGCAAGGCTATTATTATTGATAGTTTGATTTTTTTCATAATGTATTTAATTTAAAGCTTATAAAATCTTTTTTATGTTGTAATTTATTGAATGATTATTTTACCCGATAATTTTTGATTATTTTTTAAAATTGCAGCATATATATAAGCGCCTTTTGCAAGGTCTTGAACTTCAATTGTAATTGTATTTTTTCCCCTGACCTCATATGATTTAATTAGTTTGCCTTTCAGATCAAAAATTTTAAAAATATTCACCTCAAGATTTCCTAAAAAATCCACTGTTATGGAATGGTTTGAGGGATTGGGATATACCTTAATATTAGAAAACTCCTGTGGCTCATTAATGCTCATTGGTTTTACTTCAATGGTGAAATTTTGCGTATAAGCCGTATCTAAAGCTACACCGTGACTAATAGTTGCCGTAACCACTACAATTCCCTTGGCTGTGGCATGGAGCCTGTTACCAATAATAGTTGCACCCGTAGTTCCTGCATCATAAACATTCCAAACAATGTTCCGGGATGTAGCGTTGTTCGGAATAACCGTACCGCTAAGCGTAAGCAGTGTATCTACCATAGCTGTTGTGGGTACATTTATGATCCCGGTAACTGCTACAAAGCAGTCATTGAAACTAGGATTCCTGTAAATTAATGTGTCACCCCTGTAAAAACAAAGTAATGCAGTTTGATCGCCATTAGTAGGTGTTTCAAAAGTTGAAGCAAAAAAGCCGCGAGTATCTCCTATGCCTTTTATTAAACGAAAACTTCCTGTGCTAAAAGATCTGTATCTTTTTCCATCTAAAAGTGTAATAAACTGTTCTCCTCCACTCGGCACGACAGCTTGAATAACAACGTCTCCATCCCAAGTCTGAGAATATAATGTTTTACCATAGTCCCAGTCGAAATCATAAATAAGCAACTCCCTGCCTAAGTCCGGAAAATAAACATAAATTCTATTGTTTCCGGTTTCTCTTAATGCCGAATAAAAGTTATTGTTTCTGAGAAGTTTTGAATAATTAGTACTTCCTATCAGTGTATCTCCATCTATTTTGTAAGTATTTATTTCTTGAAATGTATCATCAAACCGGTTTGTTGTGATTTCCGTCCAGCTACTATTTTTACTAAAAGCCAGTCCTAAAGAAGTCACACTGCAGTCATTAAAATCAGGATTCCTGTAAACCAATGTGTCGTCTATGTAAAAACAAAGCAATGCTCGCTGTTCGCCACTACTAGGAGCCCAGAGACAGTACGGACGAAAAATACCTGCTGTATTTCCTATGCCTCTTATTAGTCTACCAGCATATTGATAATATTTTCCATCTAAAAGTTGAATGGAATCAATGCTGCTCCCCAAAACAACAAAAATAACGCTATCAATCATATCGTCAACACATTCCGAATGATATAATGTTTTACCCGGATACCAATCAAAATCATACACGAATAACTCTACCTCTGTAGCTGGATATAGAAATTCATTCCAAAAACTAGCATAAATTCTATGATCTTCAGTTTCTCTCAAAGCATAAGAATAATCGTTATTTGCATAAACTTTTGAATAATTTTTATCTCCTATCAAGGTATCTCCATCTATTTTATAAGTAATAATTCTAAAAAAAGTATGATCAAACATGTTCGTCCTGATTTCCGTCCAGCTACTTTTTTTACTAAAAACCGGTTCTGTTGTTTGTGCTTGGGCTATTGTTAAAAAAAACAGCAAGGCTATTATTATTGATAGTTTGATTTTTTTCATAATGTAATTTATTGAATGATTATTTTACCTGATATTTTTTGATTGTTTTTTA